>JGI24159J19872_10006283_pt1 | contig 15462 bp, 9 predicted proteins | sample Ectturendosymbi4_FD_19872 | JGI IMG/M metagenome (IMG submission 19872) | reverse complement strand
TGGGACAAATGGCCGAAATTCTCCCAGCGCAAAGCGCAGTTGAGGGCACTTGAATTTCAAACAAAAGCTATAACGCTGTAACGAAGTTGGTCGGTGCGCACAGACGATCAATCTATTTCACGGCAACATCACGATCCATCATTGGAGTCCTGGCAATGCAGCGCAGTGATTGAGTGACGTCTTTTGCAGGTTTTTTAAGGCGTTTTAGGGACCCGAATAGAATTTCAGATCGGGTCCCTAGAATCAGAGATGATTATCATCGGGTCCCGAAAATCAGAGAAAATTGGGTCCCTAGAATCAGAGAAATCGGGTCCCTAGAATTAGAGAAATCGGGTCCCTACAGATTCATACCGGGTACCTAACATTTTCCTTGAAAAAAACCCTGGTCTTTCGTGACGTTTGAGTGTGACGAGCGTTATCGCTCGGAACCACTTAACCAGCGGAGAACTTTCTGTGAATTCCACTACCGATTCCGAAAGAAATTAATTGTGGTCATGGGAAGAAATTCGGGTTTTCAGTTTGCAAAGTGGCACAAGAAAAGATGGCGGTGCAATATCCAGCGAAAGAGTATAAATGGCTTAAATATAATCTAATAAGAAAACACAAACACCCAACATTGCACAAAAATATTCGCAAAAGATTGCTATGGTCAGAAATTGTTTATCTGCAGTTGTAAAGGCTGAACGGTGAGACAAACGTACAGTCGCTTGTAGCTCATTCCAACCTTCGACAAATAGCTCATTTAATGGCGTACCAACATACTTCAGTAAACCTCAATAAACGTGTTGCTGCTGAACACACAAGGTAATCTCCGGCAGCAACGCCAGTATTTACCAAGCTATGCACAGACACAAGTATGGAGAAGATGCTAGTTAAGCAAACACTGAAGTAAGACTTATCAGAGAGCGATGAAGAGATGGAAAGAGAGAGAGAAACGTGAGAAAAGATTGCGTTCTCATTTATTTCTTGATCCACTGCGAGAAGGACGCTCCAGACAGAGATCGTCTTTTCTTGAAGAAATAAAAACAAACTGCGAAGAAGAAGCTGAAGCAGTTGACAAAGTGCATGCTCAACAAATTGGCCTATCCAACATGCCACAGACAACGCACTGACGATAGGTTGGGCAATAAGGCACTTGAAAAGCTGCTCGACAATTTTTTTTGTGTTTTCTCGCAGCACACTACATTCATAGACAAGCATTTTTAAGACACGGGCATAAATTTACTAATAATTTTTCAACCACCCAGAACATTCGTCAATCCACCCAAAAAACAGTAATTCACACTCCCGCTTCCCTAATGCTTCTCAAGAAAAAAGAAAACATACTTAGGGAAAGCATAAAATTTTTTCATGTAAGCAGACGTCCAGTCTTAACAAGAACGGAAAAGGGTTGGCCGAAAATCGCGCACTTGCGGCAGAACCGACCTCATTCCGCGAACATCGTTAAATATCCAGAGGTCTGTGCATTACCAGGATATCGCGCAGCTTCGTAGCAGAACTTACATTCAACTTCTTTCTCACTTCATCAGTGTCATCATCGTCGTCGTCATCAGCGGGACTTGCCCGATGGTCGCTGGACAACAAACAAAAGCACAAGTGACAGCCAAGCAAGATGAACTGGATGCGCTGATTTGATGGTCTTTAACCCAGTCCACGAGAAAGATACCAAAATAGCGAAACGCATTTGCCACTTCACACGCAAACAACAAAGGCCACTGGTCTCGGAAATGAAGAAGACTTTGAATGCAACATCTTGCTGATGCGTAGCCGGCCCACAAAGGCTGCCCCGACCCTAGCTCTGCGGCCATTGGCGTTAAGTTTGTGATCAGTTGATGCTAGCCGCTACCGAAGGTTACTCATTTTACGGCCTGGTGAACACGAGGCGCGACTTTACTGCGATTTTTCTGTTCTTCTTTCCTGACGCCATCAACGTCGCTCGCATTCATCACCTTCGAAGTGACTGTTGATGGGCCAAGCTATTACCGGGACAACTTTTATCTGACAATCCAAATTTAAAGTTTCGCGTGAAAGCCAACTGACTGAAAACGACGTATGGAAACATATATGATCAATCCGACACAAACAAAGCATGCACAGGATTCAGCACTTTTCTCAATAGCACTGCACACAAACAAGAACACAGCTTCGTAGTGTCAACCAAACGCCCGTCTATGACAGGGAAGCGAACTTTACTTTTCAAAATCTGAAGCTCAACAGCGAGACATGCGACAACACTCGATACAACAAAAGGACGAAGAGAATGGTGATGATGATTCCCTGGACATTTGCAGGCGGAGTACTCAAACTGCTTGTTATTTTTATGCGAAAAACGAAGCCGACAATTGAAATCATCCAAATCAATTGCGATATTTTTCATCTTGTGCAGAGATCATCAACAATGCGCGAAATGTAATTTATACACGGAAGGGCTTATGTACTTACGAAATTTTACTCGTGACAGTGACTGTGGTGACCGTGCTTCTATATACACTCTTGCTTTCCTGTTCGGCATCTTCGTCATCGACACCATTGCGCTGCTGCTCTTCTTCTTCTTCTTCCATCTCCTCTTTCTCTTCTTCTTCTTCCTGGTCGTCCACACCAAGCGCTTCATCGCCATCGACATCATCTTGTTGTTCTTCGTGATGTCCATTCTAAAAGACAACCGCCACCATGCGCGTCAGTCATTTTCGCTCACTTCTAACTGCGTAATCAACGTCAGCCAAAACAGTTTCCCAAAATACCTGCGCTTGGTATCATAGCGACAAAAAATCAACCACAGGACGAGATTGCGTTCAGCAACAATAGGACAAACAAATAGGACTTTGACGAGATGTAACTTTGGCAATGCGAATATGTGTGGCTGTCATAGATCATATGCTAGGGTTGTTTCTCTAGCACTGGTTTTAACGGCTCGCGGCCGCAAGTCATTCAGTTTCCAGAGCTGGTTCGCTTGTCTCAAGGGAGTCTGCCGCGTCAGATATTATCCAGAGAACAAAGATCAACTATATTATCCAGAGAACAAAGATCCAGCACAACCTGCTGAAAATCTTAAAGCAGCACGAAATTGAGCCAACCGTCATAAGGGAATAGGGAAAATGGGCACGATGAAGGAATAGGAAAAACTTTAGTTACATGTAAAGGCAGACTTAAAATGAATACCAGCAGGCTTTGTTTGAAGCGGAAATTAGATTGCGATTCAGCGTTACTCATGCATTTTAGCTCTTAAGGCCGTCAAAAAATTGCAAAACTCTGCGGCAAGTCGATTTCAATGAATGTTGTGACAGACATCTGTGAATGTTAGCCAGAAGATCACCTCCATGTATTCTTCTTCAACTACTTCGGTAGATTCGGTCACAACAGTGGTGTCTTCGTCACCGTTGTGTTCCTCGTGGCATTCTACCGACTTGGTTATGACCGTGGTGGATGTGTATGTTTCTGTAGGAGGCGCTCCGTACTGTTTATCCAGCTCTTCTTCTCTCTGTCTCCTGAAAGATTCCATAAAACAAGGTATAACTAAAAGCTTTGTGGGTTTCAGCGCAGTAGAGCACAAAGCGTCTTGTGGCGCCACAGATTTTGGGACTCACTTATGAAAAGGAACTTCGCTCCCGATGCTATGCACTGCGTGTGTCCTACCGTGGTGGTGAGCCGGCCGCATTACGCAATACTAGTCGCGCCACGCTTTTTCAGCAGCAATATAATCAACGAGGCAATGATACGCAACAAAAATTTTTTCGCATCTGACACTGTCTCAGGCAGGCTCGCAGGCTGCTAACAAAACGATCTCAACTTCCAATTCACACAAAAAAATCATCCAAAAAGACACCCCGAAGTCTAGTTTCTGCGAAATCAACTGTGATGAAGTTTCGCGCTGATGTCATCGAAACAAATGGTCAAACAAATTTCGGCTGAACAGCAAGGCCTACTGCCTAACAATTCCATTCTGCTTTTTTGGTCATAGACCAAATTTTTTTGAAATGATCGAAAAAAAACTAAGTCAATGCGGTGGTAATGTCCGAAAATAGTGATTAGTAAATACTGTTACGGCGAGTTTTAATACAGGTATGAGACAGATGACCGAAATGTCTCACCGAAAAAAAAACAGATGACGTTAATGTTCGGTTGAGTGCGCAGCAATTGATCTCTAGAGAAAAGGCAGAACGATTGCAAGACATGTACAGATCAACAGCCAGTTGCACGCTTGGGATGCAGTAAGATAACCTTTGCTTTAGTATAATTTCAAAACACTGTTTAAATAACTGATTGCCCAAGAGCCCGACTGATTACTATCGGAACCTTTTAGAGATACACACATCCCCTAAGGGCTAGTTTTGGCGACTCCGTTGCACAATACCAAGCACGCAAGACAAAATGGACTTCAAATGACCCAGTACCTTCTTTCTTCTCGCTTACGCTCCCGTTCCGCTCGTGAATCTTCTTCTTCTTTCAGCTGCCGCCTGCAACATACATTGGTTCCGGTGATTACCGGCAGGTACATTCAGTTGTCTTGGACGCAGTTATACCAAGCAGCCGTTGCGCATGCCTTTTGATCTCGTGGTCACTTCGACCTTTTGCTGTTCAGTAGCTCAGTAGTATGTAAAAAAACAACATATTCGCAATCCTTCGATTCCCACAGAAAAACGTAACTGCATTGCAAAACCCAGAATGAAGATTGCACAACTTAAAACCTGACAGACGAAGATTATCACCAAGCTAAACGTACGAAAAATCTAAAATGTAAAAAAACGTCCAAAACGCAAGTATTTTATGTGATTCTCAAAAATAAAAACACCAGTCTTCCATAGAGTCCAAAGCAGATAGAAGTCAGGCGTGTGGTGAGGTACCACCAAGTATACGATCCTCTACAACAGGGGTTCCCAACCTTTTGTTTACCATGTACCCCTTCAGCATTCTGACAGATAAGCATGCACCCCTTTTGCATTTCAACAGATAAGCACGTAACCCTTCAGCATTTCGACAGATGAACATGTACCCCTAAAATTTCATATGAGAAAATACTTTATCATGATTATTCACAGATATATTTAACATCAAGAATATAATGATTTTTGAAAATAATATTCACTGATATGTGTATAAATATTTGGAAACAAATGTTATGTAAATATATTTTTTCTTCTACTGCTAACCTTAAATGTACCCCTGGAGTACATGTACCCCAGGTTGGGAACCCCTGCTCTACAACGATCGCCGACTGACGGGTATGCCAAGAAGTTTGAAAAATGTCCTACATCCTTTCTACATGTTTGGATAGGCCATACAGAAAATCACAAAATCAAACTTGGAGATAGTTTGACTACAAAGATAGGCCGGGTGTGTCTAACTAAACTACAAGCGTACATCGCGTTTTGCAACTGTAAACAGATAAGCTTAGCTAAAACATATGGATGCACACACTACAAAAGAAAGCATACTCAAGTTCTTCTCTCTCTTTACGTCTGCGTTCTTCTCGTTCTTTCCTTCGTCTCTGTCGCTCTCGCTCGAATTCATCGTCATCTGCAGCCGAGCGGTCATGCGATATCCTGGATGATGCACATTAAAAAGAAACAGGGTCAAAATCTTTTTTAAATGCAAAAATCAAAACTTAACGGCGTTGTTACGAAAAGCGGCTGCACATTTTTAACTAGGCTTGCATAAACAATGAAATGTAAGCATTGTTCAAGTGGAGAACTCTGATCAGACAAAACAGCAATGAAACCAACATCTCAAACGAATTAATAGAACCAGGAAAAGTCATGTGGATGAAAAAAATGGTAAGACCATCTACCCGGAATCCCTTAGTACAGTATATAGAGAACACAAAGCAACCAGTTCGGTTGGTTAGCAGAATGCAGTTCGGTTGATTAACCAAGCCCTATGTCGATTATCTGCAATTAAACCATCAGTAGAAACAAAATATTCAAATGAAAACTCTGATTTAAGACGAAGCTTAACAAATTTTACCTTTCAGTTTCGGCAAGTAATTCTTGCCTCTTTTTTCTTCTCAGTTCCCTCCGTTGCTCCCACGACATATTGTCATCTATAACATCAGTCATTTTGGAGATTTTTACCTTTTCTGTACGTACTCCGAGCCAGAATCAGATGCAAACAGTGGCAGTCAGTCCCCTACAGTCACTGGTGTAGAACTAACCGACCTATCAAGCACCTGAAAAGTTGTTAACCATCGTCAAGCTACCGTACTTTTCACATTGAGGCGTTTCCATGAATTGCACCCGGGACTAAACCGATACGTTTCGCAGAGGCAGTTGTTTAATGTGTATGTCACGATGAGCATTTGCTGAAGGTTCCAAATCAAATGTGCCTGTCCGCACACATAAGCGAGCGCTCTTGGCTGGTGCTTGTGCTTCGCGTTGAAGGGCCTTCGAAAATTTCCAGCATGGCTGCGCCCTCTAATGCCACCATCTCTCCGAAAGCATAGCAGGAAGGCAAGCGCTTGCTTGTAAACCTTTACAACGCGGCGTCGGACAAATAGCGACGAGCAAACACATGAAAGGCGAACGCTCGCGTTAGCGGTCTGAAGCAATCACCGGCATAAGCCAAGTACTTGAAGACGCCAGTAACGGTACAAGCACAAGCCAACTCTGTCAGCTACTTTCCCCACAACGCGTAGGCCTGGAGCGCAGTTCTCCGCAAGCAAGCCTGCGACGCTAATAACAACAGCCGTGAAGACCTTGAATCACGACTACATCGCAGAATGCGTCACATGTTTTGAATCAACAGTCGAACAATGGCGGCGGCGTCACCGCAGATTAGTGTCTACACTGCTAACAGTTCGAAATTACATGACCCATACACCTCGCTTTTAACAAAAGCAACTCGAATCAGGTTAATTTTACTGCAGAGAGCTTCGTTACTGCAAATCCAAATAATTTTACACCTTTGCATATGGTGTTCACTGACCGAATGACGAGAAACTTGAAGTGTTCATCCAAGGGCCACTCTTGCCATTACACTGCGTAGCAAGATGAAGCAAAACGACTGAGAGGTCGTCGCATGTCACTTCCGCTGTGCAAAAACAGTTGAACGGGGTCGTTTTTCTCCGTAGACAGCAATTATAGTTACAACATTCGTAGTTGGAGAAACTGAGGACTTATCTGACGAAGACGAAAGATCTGGCAAATTGAGAAGCATTTATACGTCATGATTTTGCAGGGAAACACATTAGTTCGCACGGGCATTCGAGCGGTAACGAGGCGAGAAGAATTGCGGATGTGAAATATATTTGTTGACGCTGATCAAACAGCAAAAACGCAAGTTAAAGCTTTCCTTTCAAAGCAATTTCCCGACCTCCTTGCTGAGCCTATCTCCGAAAACAACTCTTTTATCAAACGAAAAGTTAAGTTCATTGACAGCCTTATTAGAAGTTGTCAATAATGCTAAACATTAAATGGCGTCGAGACTCCTTTTCGACCATCCATTCAAACATGTCGTTCTTGATGAAACGAAGGTTTTCAATTCAAATACAGTCCTGTTATCTTTTGTTTTGAAGATGGGCTTACAACTATTTTTACGAAAAGGTCTGTCGGCTTTAATATGCAAGAGTGATGGACCGCAAGTTGCTGACCACTGCTTGCGTGACGAATTACCTAAAATTTCAAAGATATTATTCGGTGAAATAGAAACTGCTGGTGACAAAACTCTCGAGTTAGCAAGTAATTGCTTCAGCGTATTACAATAATGGGTCCAACTGATCAAAAGTTGCGCATCTGGGAAAGAAAAAACAAGATAGCAGCCGAAATTCGGAAACGAAATCTCGCGGAATGCAACATAGAAATTGCAACACTGTGTTGACAAACATGATCAATCAAATTGGTTCCTGGGGTTTTCAAACATAAACCATGGCAGTCTAGATCTTCAAACAGCACATGAAACTCTAAAAAAGTTAGAAAATAGAACTCCAAACCAAAGCTTGCAAAAAATTGTCTTCAACCCACAGCTTCTGCGAAGATAAAAATAACTTCAACGTACAACTTCTGTAATTTTTGTTAAATGATGAAGCATTGACCACATTATTCATTATTCGAAACTTGCAAAGAAAAAATTAGTATCTTACTCTAAGAGCTGGAGCACTTTTGTTTGTGTCATTGCTCTTCAAAATCCAACTAAAAATTACGAAAATTATTCATCTGTGAAACATCTATAAACGCGGTCAGCCGGCAGCAGTCGCCTAAATGGCAAGATCGGCTGAAAATGCGCTTGGTTGATATTCCGCAAAGTAGTCAGGCCACGTTTTGAGGGAAACAGTAAACAAGAGCCATATGATGACGCAACTGATTCCAATGCAAGCACAGGAACTTTGTCAGTTGGACGAAACTGACAAGTTTCTGCATGCACAGCAACAGTTTTAACTTTGACTCGGATTTCAGAACGACTTACGTGCCATCAAAACACGTCACTATTGCGGGCCCCGGGTCTACCGACAATTAGTATATTCTGCAAGGATTTTCAGTGGTAACATCTTTGATTGCGAGGGGGATGGCAATCATATGGAAGACCGCAAGTAGACCCGATCCATCCAAAATCAAGATAAAGAACAACACAAAAAAGATAAGTTTTAAAATACGCTGCAAATGATTGCCAAGCGTGAGCCGTGAACTGCCTGACCACAATCAATTCTTTCCAGGGCGATAACCAGTACAGATCATAAAAAATTCGAAATATTCTAATTACACAACACCCAAAAAAAATCACCAAGATAGCTCTGGATACAGAACAGTTGCCTATCTGGTTAAGCTAGAAAATGTCTGGTTATGAACGATTCTGAAGTGATAAAGAACGTTTCAAAGTTAAATTAGAAAGATTGCCTCGGAACGTTCACGCTCCTCAAACGACAGTTTCATTCACTTGTACCGGGATACGACGAGAAGCACACAACCGTGGGCAAGACATGACAAACTTTGCCGCAGGGCATCCAGCTTCAGCAGATTGGGATGAAAAGCGTCGAAGTACTCATGACCATAAACATCAACTCGGTCTTGTTGCCGAAACGAACTTGACTTAAACCATGTAACTGGCAAAGCTTTGGCTACAAAACAATAGGGAATAGAAAAACCTCACGGTGGAAGTTGTTTGTTGCTAGTCACGTACAGAATTAACGGTATCCTGGCGCACAGCACTCGAGCTTCCTAAAAACAAGATATCTAAAGCATTTACAAGCATATAATCAGCAATGACGAAACCGCAACAAAGAAATCCGTTACCCTCTGCTAGATGGTTTGAATTACTTTTACATCATATTGCAGTCCTTGAGTCAAGCTTTGAGTCAGCACAAGCTGTGCTGCAATCTGTATGGGTGCTTCAGACGAGGACTTACCAACTGCAACGCTGACTTAAAAAACGTATCGAAAGTTTGGCTTCCTTGGAAGAACGTTGCAATTGAAATGGCGTTTCACCGTTTTGCAACGTTTAAAATCATTCGCATAAGTTTGCTATAAACGACTGGAGATCTTGCCGGACAATCACGCCACAAACGCAGCAGTCACAGAAGCATCACTGCCTTGCACACTCGGTAATCAATAATGCAGATGCGCGTGGAGCTCCGGAAGCCAACGACTAGATGCTTCATTATGCTGGACAACTACACGCTTCTTAGTTTGCTGGATGCGGCAACTGGTTGAATCACCGCCATAGGTACGTTCGACGCAGCTCGCGACTTAATTTTAAAGGCGAGGCTGCTTACGACGAAGCGCCACTTCAGCGTTCGCTTATTATCAGGGCGTGTTGCAACAGGTCGGCACTATGGTCAACAAGGCGGTACCATACGATAGTCAAATCGCTTGGGTTTGTATCAATCGCTATCTTACGATGGAACTTGCTTGAGGTTGATAGTGCGTTCAAAATCCAGGCTTTATTTGTTTTTCTCCACAAATTTCAAAAAAGCATCGTATCACTGAATTGCGAACTTTTGATTTTTTCCTGGGCATTTGTCACAGTAATGGCTGTACGGCAAGCAGGCAAGGATGCACGACGTACACGCAGTCTGAGAACGAGATTTCGCTTGTACCTTCGTAACTGATCGCAACCTCCACATATGCACGCTTCTTTGCCTTCTGGGAACTGATTCGTACCGCAGGTTGGTAAAGAATAATATCTAAACGTCTGAGGCCTGACTATACAAGAGCTCTCCCGAACACATACGAACAACTATTGCAGTTTTGGGCTGTCGCGAGGACCAGCAAGGCGCACGCCGAAGCGTTAATGGCAGCGTCGCGGTATGGCGTAAGCAAGCTTGACGTGCAGTCAAGTATATCCAGACGCGTTTTTCAGGCTGCGCGCTGCCATACAGGGATACCGCCAGCGAAAACGTCCGAACGTTTCTTTCTGGTACACGGAGCGGAGCAGGTTTGTCACATTGAAAGTATGCCAACTATGACAAGCTGTTTTGCTCTGGTTTCAGAGCATTTTCTTCATACACTCACCACTAACAGCTGCATTTCGAACATGTTATGTGCAAAACGTTTGATCATTCTTGTTTTAATTACAAACTGAACACCAAAAATACCGTTGCTAGTTAGAAAAAACATCTCCATCACGTCCATACAATTTAATATACAAAGATGCTTGTCATTGGTAAAATACTTTTCATTCTTTTTTAAGTTTAGCAGATTCAACAAATCATAATGAAGCAATTTTACATTAGGGTGATATGATCCTTCTTTTTCAGTTTTTTAAAAATTTGCAAATGTTTTTATATCTGACAAAATGAGCAAAGATTTAACTAAATTGTGAACAAAATTTGCAAAGTGCTGACAAAAATTATTTTTGTAGGTATTCCTTGTCTATTAATACTCAGTTCTTCAATAGACAACAGAAGAATTTAGCTACAAGTGGAATAAACACTACTTGTTCCATATGCATTTAGTCACTCATTGATTCGTGCAAAAGTTGAGTCAGTGAAATGCTCTGGTACATCTGCTATGAAATGATTATTTTTTTAATGTTGATAGAAACCAGCAAAAACTTGAAAATTATCAGAGATATATAGGTTGCTACATACTGCAAAAATATCAGCAAGAACTCAATGAAACAATAGAGAAATCTGCAGAAATGTCCCATTAGGTTTCTGTTGCATCTGCTACACACACCACAGTTTATAAATTGAAAGCTATCAACAAAGCAGCAGTCACTTCAACATAAAGTTGATGATGTGAAATAATGGCAACAAAACCCTCCAAGCAAATTGCTGTGAAAATAACCCAGATTGGAGTAAGTAGATGTTTTACTACTACAGAACATGACAAAAAACCTACAAACCAAGTTTCATACAAAGTATACATTCAACACTCAGACTTGTATTTTTTGTACAAACACCCAGCACCACAACAAATGTTTGGTTTGTTACTTCTTCTCACAAATTTACATGCATTAACTATGAGTCAATGGCAGCATGCTATTGACATCCAGTCTGAGTAAATCCTTAGCTTTTTGCCATGGCTTACTATAACATCAGTCTGATTTAAGCTCATTATAATCATCATAAAAGTGCAAATTGAAAAGTTATATGTGAAGGGTATGTTTATTTTGATGAGAAAAAACGTCAAAAAATTATCCATTTCTGTTTATCAGTTCATTTACAATTGCCTCACAATATTTTATAGATTCAGGTAAGCTTACTAAATTTGCAAATCACCTTCAAGCTTACAAATGTGCTTACAGGCAATCTTTGTTCTTATTATTGACCCTGACTATTGTTGCTACACCATTTATGTCATTGCTTCTATGACATGAAATTGTTTTGTTTTTGTTCTGGCACAAAGTGACCTCATTAAAATAGGAAAACTTTCATTTGAATTAATCTTTCAATGAGTTCTGCAAAGCTGTTGGAAAACAGCTGTCTATGAAACAAACAGCTAACAACAGCAACCCCAATTTAATGCATTGATGTCTTATCTCCAACTACTCTTGAAGTCTGAAGAAGTATTTAGATAACAATGGCATTTCTTTGCAAAGACAATGCTGAACACCCTTATGCCAAAACAATGAGTAAGAGTTTAGCATGGTAAACAGCCAAAGATGGTGCACTTAAATACTAAAAATTAAAATACTTGATCTCACATTGCATTTTTCTTAAATCACCTCTTGTTTTTGCTATGAGTGTTTATCATGTATCATGACAATAGTGCAGTAACAAAGTGGAACAGTTCTTGCAAGAAACAGTAAGCGTTCAACATAAAATAACGAAAAAATTAAGCACAAGCAAGCTTAGGCAAAATGCATTTTAGTACTGTATTAGCATACTTCCAATTTCAGCAAAGGAGTTCTTCTATGGATTCTATTGTAAAATCTTTTTACGAAGATATTTTGTAATAACATCTTTCTAAAGATGTTTTCTGAAATCTTATGTAAAAATATAAGATATTCCAAAGATTTGCCAACAATGGAAAAGAATAACAATTGGAAAGTCAGATAAAAAATAACACAAAATGTTGGGAGTATAGGCAAGTTATTGATGTGGATAAAAAACTGCACATAGCAGGTAAGTAGTCAAAGTTTTAATGCAATAAAAAACCTAGTACTTTTTTCTTGATAGCAACTGAGTTGTTCATTCTTATTTTAAACCAATAAATAATTATCATTTTAAGTTTCACAAGAGCTTGAACAACAGTTCCACATAGTTAATCATATAAAATTGACTAAATTGAGAAAAATAAAATGCACTGAAAGTACTTGATGTGGACTCCTCTGTGCACTTACATTTCAATATGTGTGATGAATTCAACACATTACACAACAGTACCTGTTATTTGNCTTGAATAGAATTTTAATTTATTTGGTTTTNAGCCACATTGTGCAAGTTCATTACATAACATAACNGTTCTTTTATTTCCAAGTTAATGTAACTTCAATATCAGCTATGAATACAACATTTTGATAATCCAGTTTTTTATGAATTNATATGTCTTTTACTGAATTCAGATGGTAAACCAGACAAATACAGTATGTCAAATCAAAGTATATCAACAATGGGTTAGTTTTGACTAAATAATCCATAATCCAAAATGACATATCAAATTGAAATACAATATAATACCAAGAAATGTCAAGGACGGGGTAATNAAAATGGCATACAGTAGGATATAGCACAATGAATTAAGCTCATTTGAACATAATAGCATATTTAGTAAAACCACAGAATTACTTGCATTTGATTGAATTATTTTTCGTCATTTTTCATACAGTAAATTTTCCAAAAATCTACTTATGAAAAATGCACTTAAGCATTTAGTGCTTCTAAAAATATCTTTTGGCCTGTTATGGAAGGCCATTATCCTTAGCTGTGGGCCGCAAATGACTGGAGTTCAACATATCCTATTTTAATAAATGGTACACATCAATAAACTGGATTATTAGATAAAATGAATACTCTGCATTAACAAATGTGGTTTATAACGAATGGATTCAATTAGCTGTAATGTGCAGATAAATTAAACCACTAAATATGATAGTTTACTTTTTACAAATCAACAGAACCACACTATAGCAAAATGAGACAGCCATTCAGTTGAACTTAGAAGGATTCAGATGGTGAAATAATTCAGCTGAAAATGCAATTGCATGTGAGACTGTGGGTGCCCATAATTTTGTCTTTAGAAACTGAAACATTGCATCATTATGTTATAAAACTTTTAAGGAAGTGTCTAGGTAGCTGGATACTGCTACACAAGGTCGACTGCAGAGCAGTCAACTAAGGCCACATGATTCAGTGCATGGTTTGGGTTTTAATGTTAGGGTTACACAGCTGGCTACCACCTGTTTTATTATGTTGTGTTATTCAAAGTTATGTTGGATATTCAGTATTCTTGGATTGTTTGAACTAGGATAGTGTAGCACCCAGTTATTGTGTTTTTGTTCACAAATCAACAAGCACAGATCTACCTTTTGCATTACAAAAACTATTTATTGTTTCATAAACAAATATGTTCCATTTCTACATTAAACAAGTTCAACACCTTCGGAGCCGGTTGACTTCCCTTTAAGACCCACATGAGTCACTTTTCTTGCATCACTTTGCACCACCATTAACTCACTAGCCTATTGAACTAAAGATCTGTTCAAACCCTCTAAAGAAGCAGGATGTCTTGTAGTTAGACTTTAAAAAATTGCAGGGTTCCCATACATTTTCAAAAATCATTTTCCATACTTTTTCAATACCTTTTCAATACTAAATTAAAAAAGTTCAATACCATTACTTTTCTTCATTTTCCGAATTTCCTAATCATGAAACTCAATTTTACACATCCCATAACACTGCATAAATAATGAAGTGCTTTGCCTTCAATAAAAATCTGCTCAGATGCTTCTGATTTCTTTTCCATTTAGAATTTCCATACTTTTTCAATACCTAATGTACATTTTGGCCAAATTCAATACTTTTTAAATAGTTTCAATACCGCATGGGAACCCTGAAATTGGAATGTTTTGGATTTTATGTGGGTGACGTCATAATGGGGGTAGGTTTATGCATTTTTAGCCAAGGTCACCAGTCCTGAGTGCCAACACCAAGAGTCAATTTTTGGCTTAAGTTGTTAGTGGAAACTATGCTATAATAAAAGTGTTTCAGCATGAAGCCACTTTTATGCAAACTGAAGCCACGTTTTTGTAAATTTGTAAAACAGTGGCTTTTCGGCCATTATGCTTGAATAAAAAATGGTAGAACTAGATGGCTTATCAAAGGCTCTTAAGACTCATATTACAGCCTAGTTTCCACTAAAAATTTGAGTCAAAAACTTGTATTGTTACAGCAAAGCCAGTTACATTTCTGTATGAAACTAATCATGGCTGTACTGCAGTCTCTCACATGTGCAGTTTTGGAACTCAACAATTCTCACAGTAAACCACAGTGTAGAATGTTGGACAGAAGCAATTAGCAATCTGTCATTGTCTCTAGAAACTTGCAAAATGCTAAAAATCATGTTATCAAAGCTAAAGTTCATAGAAATATCAGAATCAGTGATGCAACACCAAATTATGTTTCAACACGAACTTAGCTATGTGCAACATCTTACATATTGTCACTTTTAATTTTGAAACCTCTGAATACAAAACCTAAAGAGAAAAGTGGGGGAACATGGTATATTATATCCTCACGATCTGAAAAAGTGGGGGATATTGGAGAAGTGTCCCCCACAGACCCCTGGAAATACCACAAGATCACTAAGATTGCTAAGATCACTAATCCAAAAAATCGTATTATTTTAAATCCAGTTCCATGTAATGTTCATCTTTGATTTGTCAATCTTAGTGATCTCAGTGTTCTTAGCGATCTTCGCAATCATGGCCATCTTCGCAGATCTTAGTGATCCTGTCTTAGCAATCTTAACAATCTTGTGGTATTTACAGGTGTCTGTACCAAAGTTACGTGAGCCGGCAGTCGTCCAGCCGGCAGTAAATAAAACGGATCCGGCAAAATACCGCTAAAAATGCGGGCTGGATGTGACGGCTGAC
>JGI24159J19872_10006282_pt1 | contig 15462 bp, 11 predicted proteins | sample Ectturendosymbi4_FD_19872 | JGI IMG/M metagenome (IMG submission 19872) | reverse complement strand
CGTTCACTTATTGCGCGTTCAGTGTATCCTTCCTGGCGAAGAATCACGATCTGAGCTCGCTGTGCCTCAGAGAGAGACCGTTTCTTACCCATTCTGAGGCAAGAAAATAATGACGAAAAAACAAAAAAACAACTTCACTGCTGAATGGTTGACTGTTTATGACTTGAAACAGTCTTTTGCGTCACACTCTCGCTCACCAGAAAGGATGATGCAATCGTGAATGGTTTCTGATGCAATACTGCGGAACAAGTAGCTTCGCACACAGAAATCGACTTTGGTCTTAAACTTTGGCCACGACTGTATATTATACTGTCTTGTGCAATTTAAGATTTACTTAGGTGGAATTTTTACAAAATTTTAATTGCACTGAATCAACAGGACTCAATTACAGAAACAATTACACAAAATTGTGCGATTAATTATCATTCAGCTCACTCATAAAAAACACTAGATAGCCATGAAAAAAACACTAAAACACTAGATGAAATGAAAAAAACACTAGATCTAGTGGAAAAACACTAGGAGTGTCACCACTGTGTGCTTCTACTACCAGTCTAACAACTGCAGAACTGCGACACATCTACTACAATATTGTTTTGTGACATAACAAACAGAAGAGTTTTCATATGTCATCACAATGGATGATTTAATAAAAAGCTATTCGAATCGAATGTACTTTCAAACTACCGTAGCTGAGATTTGATCAGCCCTCTTAATTTTGTTTGATTTGTTGACAAACGACATTTGCATTCCTTGCCCGATTAACAATAATTCTGAATGGAAGACTTCATTGCTCCAGTAGACCCCAGCAGTTATTCATTGACCCCCTGGCCATTCAGTGACCCCCATTCTACCCCGTGACTGTTTATCGACTCCTTGGATGGTCCAACTGACGCCTGGGGGTCGATATCGACTACTTTGAGAAGCATTGTTTTAGCAAGATCTTTCCCCTGTCATACATCGAAAATGGTGAAAATTTGAAAAATTGCATGACAGACAAAAATATACCGATATTTGATTGTCCCAGGAATTTTCCGAACGTAAACCCGATTGAAAATTTGTTGGCCATATCAGGGGTGACAACAGGTCAACAGCGTAACTCGGGCTCATCGCGAAGCTTATACTGACTGAATGCAACCGTTCGAGGCTTTCGTCACTGAAATTTCCATTTGCTCTCATTCTGGGTGGTACTATCGTTGTTATGTGACGTCGTGAGAACTGGTCTGTTGTTACGTAACGCATGCAGCAGAGCAATGACAACGCCAGGTAGCCTTATGCTTACTAGGCTCATTCGTATTAGCCCGAGTTGCTGGATTATTTTTCGTTCGTTTGAAATTATTCTCGAATGAGAACTGTCAGTTGCATTGGAATTCAAATTAAATGTTCTATGCAAATCCATTGCTTCCAAGAAGCATTCAATCTGATATGAACTATATTTAAAAAACACTTAATTGCAGAGGGCAGCTCGGGCTCTGACGGGTAAGCCCGAGTAAACCTCTGCCTACTAGGCTCATTCATATCAGCTCGAGTTACTGGACAACTTTTCGTTCGTTTGGAATTATTCTCACATGGGAACTGTCAGTTGGCTGCAATTCAAATTCAATGTTCTATGCAAATCCATTGCTTCAAAAGAACATTCAATTTGATGTCATTTACATTTGAAAAAATACTTAATCGCAGAGGGCAGCTCGGGCTCCAACGGATGAGCCCGAGTAATGCGCGAGAGAACGTATTCGAGAGAACGCCTACTACGAAAAAAGATGAAAGCAGAGCGCAGTCCATGATATTTTGTGATTCAGGTCACATGCAAAATGAACACCAAAGGTCAGACATGAAATGAAAATATATGAACACTGACAAGGCCCAATGAAAAGATCTGGAATTAACAACCTCAAATCAGTGAAGCTCACGTTCTACAATATAAAGCGTAATCTACAACTCAGGCTGAGCCCGAGAAACCCGTGTGCCGGTGTCAATAGTGTTTCCAACCCGGGTTTTCCCGAACCCGAAACCCATTTTTTTGGCTATTTTCTACTACCCGAAACCCGGGTTTTTTTAACTACCAAACCCGGGTGTTTTAAAAATCGTTGAATTGCTGTTGCATTCAAATATTAGTGATTCTGATAACACTGAAATTGCAGATTGGGGCGTATAACGGCCAAATCAGCACGTTTGATCTTTCAACTATTATTATGAGGCACGAGGTGCGGGTGTTGCTAGGTGACCATTGTACGTTCGTTGTTGGTCCGCTTATAATATTTTCGTTCAGTTGACCTATTCAGACGGATCGTTACGTCATTTAGAACATAATATGTGTCTACACGAACTTTCATCTTTTCGCTAACCCAATTAAATAACTACCACGTGAGGTAGTTCTTCAAAGGTATGCCGTAGTTTCGTAGCCACTAGTTAGTTTATTTATTAGCTATTATGTGTTAGTTCATATACAAGCTGTGATTCTTTGCAAAATTGATTCGTTCCTTTTTAGTTTGCAAATACTTTCCCACAAAATGTTTGGCTTTCCTTTAGAAGCGATTTAAGTAGATTTTTAATCACATACTTTCAGTTTAACCCGTTAGTAATAAAAGAAAATCAGAAGCTCAGATCCATTTCTTATACAAAAAGGCTCAGCCAAGACTAAAGTGCAATTTGTGCTCCGTTATACAAAAGGAAGTGGTTCTAGCACTGAAAGTTTAACCATTTGAAATCAAAGCACAGAATCCATGTAATTCATGAGAGTGAAGACCATTAAACTATTTATGGGCACAGGAAGAGATCCTATCACAAAATTGTGCAAAAGGAAATGAGTCTTTTCGAGGCTACGAACAAGAGGCCAAATAACCTTGAAAAACTGTTCCATGCCTTAATTTCAATCAAGCCCAAATCAGTGGAACCGGAGAGGGCTTTTTCAGCCACGGGACTATTTGTCGCAAAACTCAGACACTGACTGAATGATGAAAGTGTGCTTTGATTGTCATGCGTCAGTATTATAAAAATAATTGAAAAGCTGTGCTTAACTTAATTAATAATTCTCTAATAAATTGCGCAGGGACCAACAGTAGTAATTTCACAATGATATTGAATTTTTATCGTTCAAAATCGCATTCATTTCAAAACCCGAAAAAAACGGGTTTTCCCGGATTTCTTTTCTCAGCTACCCGAAAACCCAGGTTTTAGAATTTTGCCCCGAATTGGAAACACTAGGAGTCGACACAGCGGCCATATGCAAAAGTCGATCCATGCTGTAGACTGCACGACTATGGAAAAGCTCGTCCAGGCGCTGATTCAAGTATGGTACAGGATCCAAAAATTATCAGTGACTGTTCAAAATTAGCAGACTCTATGCCGAATCACATTAAAATGCTGCTTAAATATAGAGGAGGTCATATTCGTCACTCATGTGCCTGCATGTGAAGATTTATAACCAACTACGCGCAAAATAAAAATGATTAATTGTTGAGCTACCGTTGTTTGTTTCAATTAATTTGCACAAGGGTGCACCCATCAACGCCGAGCACGAGCTAGACTAGGGCTCGGCAACCTTCCCTAGTCGCGGGCCATGAACAAACTCTACAAGGTATCGCGGGCCAGAGGTGTAGGAGGCGGTGGTGCTGGGGGTGCAAGCGCACGGCCCGAAAGTTTTGATTTAGCGAAAATCCGGGCAAAAATGGCACCCAACGTTGTTTGATTTCAAAAAATGGCGCCCAACGTTTGCAGAAAACATATGAAGATCTTTTTTTGGAGGTCATGCCAAAAAAACGTCTTCATTATCTTAGTGGGAGAAAATTTGTAGGCAAAAGTGGCGCAAAAACTTTTCGGGCAAGTTTGGGGAAAATCAGGCAAAAATCCTTCTCACCCCAAAAATTTGCCTGCTACTACACCTATGTGGTGGGCCATACTAATTTTCTACCAACAATTCCTTTCCATTTGCTGTTCACAGTGGCGTGCAGAGATCTGGTGATGCCTGGGGTGACTGCTTGATTGTATGCCCCCCTACCAAATTGTAGCATTGAGCAGCAGCTTATGGTAGTCGTTGTTGCAGAATAAACACTGTTTTGATGTCACAATATGACGTCATGCTCACGTTTGCAACCCAACATTTTGGCGAAGTTTGTTGACACAACATACATATTATTCTAGATGCACTCTCCAAACTCGTTGTTGTACAATGTGTCCCTGTAATGAACGTAAATTATCAGCGTTCCAAGTTAAGAGACCGCAGGCCCTTAGCCAGGTTTTAAGGTTTGCGGGGGCACAATATATTTTAGGGGGACAATGTTTTTGTTGTATGTTTCAAACAAATTATTTTATTAATTTTCGGCGATTAACTGGGCAGCATATTGCCAGTTGTCTGTATTCAGTTTGATCACATAAGATTTGTGATTGTACCAGTATGCTACGTGCCGTGGGTAGCCAAGCAGGGAGACTCCAACGCCTTTCTCAAATTTTCAAAAACGATGGTTTTTTCCAGAAAAAGTATCCACACAAAACTAAGAGCATTTGTTTAGTTATGCGCTTTTCTCCAGAAACAACAAAAAATAACAACATGATGAAAAATCCGCCTGTGCTTCAAGTTGGCCAGTAACTAGAGGGGGGCNAAGCCCCCCTAAAATTTCTTTCCCCCTGGATAATGCGTTGGACATAGTTTGAAAGTATTGGATATACTGTAGTTTAAAAAATTTGGGCTCCTCTCAGAAAACTCTTCGCTCACCCTGATGTCCCAAGCTGGTTACGGGCCTGGCTTCAAGATATTTTCCTGGCTACGCGCCAGTGCTTGATGCCTGTTTGTCGCATTTGTTTCAGTAAAAACTTTGTTCGATGTTTGCCTAATGCACTGTTAACTTTTTTATAAAAACATAACAATATTTTGGCATAAACAACAAAACTGAACCAATTTATTCGGATCATCATTTAAAGTGAAGACACTGGTACGAAAGAAACTCCGTCTAATTTCTCACACGGGTCACAACAATGCACGAGATTATATACAATAAATACATACATTCTATTGGTCACTGAAACAATCAGTCAATCGTTCCCATTAACAGCTGGAAGTCGAACCATGTCAGGGATGTTGCGCTAACAAAAAGGTGCGGGAAAGCATCCAAAAATAGCCATTTTGAAACAGCTTCAAACTCATTTTGAAACAAAACGTGAAAAAGGTGTGGGAACGCCATGTACTCTAGCATGTAGACGTTCTACCTTTTACCAACACTCGCAGTTTTTACAACGTCCTATGGTGCAACGAAAAACGAAAACATAAACTGTCACAAAAGCTGCAGTTCTGACACCGGCTACATAGCATAATAGATGAATAATATTCATGGAGGCACTTGCGGTGTCAAGAGCAGGGGTGTACAACCTTTTGCTATTGCCGGCCGCATTACTTTTATTTATATGAAGTACGGCCGCCAATGAGTTCGAGTTATATTCATGAGATACGTTTAATTAAATGATAGGTTTTATCCGATGTATGCCATTCACATTCACAAACATAAATTGCATATTCATTCTATAACTCTTTGTGACATCACCATCCAGATTGTTACCCATCGTGTCGACTGATTTCCTTGCCTTGCGTTTGTTTTGCTTCAATATACACCAGCACGGCCGTCAAATCTTATATTTTAAATTGCGTGTAGACGGCCGCAAATTTCATTATCCAAGGCCGCATTCGGCCGCACGGCCGCAGGTTGTGCACCATTGGTCAAGAGAATACTTCAACTTGCAGTCGTCGAGTTTTGGTCGAAAATTCAGAAACGATGTTTTCGTTTGCCACAGCAGCTGTTTCATTTTTTTCAAAACCTAGCAAAACCAGCTGACATTTATACGGTCGCAGGGGCGTAACGAGGCGGAGCAAGGGGGCATAATTCCCAATGCGCCGAATCACTACGGGGAGAGCCGAATCACTCAGGGGTGCGCCGAATGACTGCAGGGGCGCCCAAAGTCCAAACAATGTCACAAGTACTTTCTTCAATACAGTACATTTGCTTCCTAAAACCTCAAACTCGAACATGGTGGCGCCAAATTTATTTCTTGTCCCGGGCGCTGTCTAACCTCGTTACGCCCCTGTACGGTCGTGTGTCATGCACCTGCGATAAGGTGTGAGTATCCTCACCACACTGGAGAAGCTTGCTTCGCATGTGGTTGTCGAAACTCCTACAGTTAAGCCCGCGCTCAGCAGCAAGTGTATGGTGAAAAAAGCTGCTTTATATTTCCAAAACCATTTCAAAAACTGGTCCAAATTCATACGGGTGTTTTCATTAAAAAACACATCAGGAAGCTTTGATGAGACAATGCTTTTCACAGTAGTAGTTTCAACATCGAGAAGATCTTCAATGATATTTTTGGTAGTTGAATTGACTAAAGAGTAAAGAGACTCTAACTCTTCCTTGTCAAGAAAGCAATTCGATTCTGGTGAAAGAACACGCAAAGATTTGATGAGAGACATATCAAACTCCGAAAACCGGTGGCTGAATTCCCTCTGAGTAGTATCAATGATTTCAAATTGAGATGCTTTCAAATTCAAACTCTCACTTTCATTGTCAATTCCGATATGTTTTGTTATGAATGACGTCCTCTCTGAGTCGAGATGAAGCGGACTTCATCTCGACTTTCATTGTCGATTCCGATATATTTTGTTATGAATGACGCCCTCTCTGAGTAGAGATGAAGCTTTTTCGCTTGTTCAGAGGATGGGATGTAGTTTCGCTTGTTTAGAGGGTGGGTAGCTTGCTTGCGCCACACGCTAAGTACGGAATACGCGTTTGGTGCATTTTATGCTGACTTGTACTAGTCTGTGCTACAGTGATCTATACACATGCTGAAGCATTTCTACGTCAGACGCAGATTTGCCTAACCTGTTTTGATCAACTTCCAATTCGCTTACATTATCCTACTAGTTTTGATTTGGCAATTGCAAGAAGTTCTGTTTGACCACAAGCAAAGCTAAGACCAGTCCAATGTTCCCTCTAAGATGCGCAACTGCGCAGTACCACCAAATCATTAGCGCAGTGAAATCTGATTCTCGTACACTTGCAACATTCCAAAACTTAGGAAAAGCAAGAAAACAAGAAGCTATTTGAAAGAAATGTGTAGGTCCTGCTTTGTTCGTATTTTCATAAGACTTTATGCTTATCCTAAATTCTAATAATTCACGAAATTTGTGATTCATTTAGAATTCTGGCAACTCAGCGTTAAAATATTCGTGCTCACTGAAACCACCATTTGCTAAAATTTTCTTAGAGAGAACGCTGTCTAAGACTTTATATTATAACATTACCATAGCCAGCTTGCTGGTGCCATGGCGTTCGCGCCAACAGAGACTGCAGAAACGGTTTCGAAAGACTGTCTCCAGTGACTGTGACGTCACAAATCGAGATTATTACAAGCGTGGACATTCCTTAATACAATCTATTTTGTAACAATGAGGTTACCTTTTAACGCAACTTGCGGTGATGTTACGAGTTGGCGTAACGACAGGGCCGTCAATAGCCGGGGGGCCAGTGGTGCTCGGCCACCCATTTAAAATCTGTGCCCCCCCATTCCAGGTTTGGCCACCGGGTTGCTGCACACATCCAATATTGTACTTAAAAAATGTGGTGATTATTGGCCCCTCCGGCTGCGAAATCCCGGCGACGAGCCTGCGTAACGAATAAACAGATTGAAAGTAAGCATTTCCAAAATTGATTAATTTTCCGAGTTTGAATCATTTGAGGGGACACAAAAGAAATTTGGGGGGCACTGCCTCCGAATGCTACGGGCCTGGGAGGCCGGAGCAAACCACAGTACTTAACGCTACGACAGAGCAATTCAAAATTGCAAAAATATCCGGCAACGCGTTAAAACAGGGGAGTATTACACACTCAGTGCTGCGTCAGCGCAGTTCACAGCCATGAGCGTCGGAAGGGGGGGAGGCAAGTAGGAGCAAAGCCCCCTCCCTGGATTTTTAAATTTGACATTTTCCTATGAAGTTTTCAGAAGAAAGGTTGTTTTCTTAGTTTCGAATAGTTAAAAAGAAATTTCACCACTTTTGGCCCCCTCGGAAAAATCTTTTTGGATACCCCAGGAAAATCCACTATTGGCTCCCCATGGAAAAAATCCTTCCGACGCCCATGTTCACAGCTGTAAAAATATAAGGCTGCGCATTAGAACAGTGGAGTAAAACACATTCAACGCTGCGACAGGGCAGTTTGCGACTGCAAAACATCAGGCTGCGCGAATGTCTCGTCGAATAGCAGTCGAGCAAAGACGGTATGCGGGTGGGATGGCGGACACCCAGGGTTGACAGTTTGAAACTTGCTAAACTAAACAAGAATTGAAAATGAAAACTCTTAAAGACGCGCACTCAAAGGAGCCAAGCAATCTGCACGTCCGTGCTGGCCTCTTCTAAAACTCTTGTTAATAAAAAAATCTATCATCTTAACACCCTGCACCTCTACACAGCGCAAACTCGAAAACGAACCACGAAAGAGTTACCGAATTTATATACCAAGCTGTTGAACTACCCACATCCGATTGTTCGATTTTTACAGAAAACGAGAGCTTGGTCCAGATGAAAGTCACTATAAACAATCACGACTTTGGTCCTGATTACAAACTACACTAGCCCAAATTACACGGATCACCCCCAAGTGAGTATACTCTATACTGCAAATTTTTTCACCATTCACGATTTTTGAGCAGCTTGCGCTTGCCCTGAAAAAACAGAGTTGCCCTGCAATTTTTCACTGTATTGAATATACTGTACTTTTTACATTCATGATTTTTAACCACTTGCGCTTGCCCTGAAAACAGAGTTTGCCCTGAAAATTTTCACTGTATTGAATATACTTTTACATTCAGGAGTTTTGAGCAACTTGCACTTGCCCTGAAAAACAGAGGTTGCCCTCAATTCACAGTACTGAATGTATATTTTTTTCATTCAGGATTTCTGAACAACTTGCGCTTTCCCTGAAAACAGAGTTGCCCTGGAATTTTGCACTGTATTGAATATACTTTTTACATTCAGGATTTTTAACAACTTGCACTTGCCCTGAAAACAGAGCTTGCCCTTGAAATTTTTCACTATATTGAATATATTTTTTAACATTCAGAATTTTTATAGCAACTCTGCGCTTGCCCTGAAATTTCTCGCTGTGGTGAATATACTTTTTACATTCAGAAGTTTTGAGCAGCTTGCGCTTGCCCTGAAAAACAGAGGGCGCCCTGAATTCACTGTGCTAAATATGTATTTTTTATTATTCAAGATTTTTAGCAACTTGCGCTTGCCCTGAAAAGCCCGGGGGAGCGGCCGCCCCCCCGACCCTCCGCCTCGTACGCCTATGACTTGAACAATAAATTATTTTTACTTGAACCTAGCCCTACGTAGAAGTAATTACGACTATATTTTTCAAAAGTTCTCGCGACCCGTAGAAAAATGGTAAACGACCTCCACGGAGGTCGCGACTCCCAGGTTGAAAACACTGTCTTAAGTAGTTCCTCATAAGCACGTAACACAGGAAATTCCAAGCAGGGCAGATTCATAAAATGTAATGCCACTTGGCGTGCCATACAGTTACTTGTGTTTATAAAGAGGTTGCGGGCCAGATGATTTTGCTCGGCGGGCCGTAGGTTGCCGACCCCTGAGCTAGACAGACCCCAACCTACAAATACCTTTTTTCAAATTTTCGGTATGAACTGACCTGGAATCGAACCCAGCCTACCAGCTTAGTGGCGCGTGCTCAACCAACTGTCTCGCTGGATGAAAAACGGCACTTGGGGTCTGTCGAGCTCGTGCCTCTGAAAGAGTGGTTCTTAACCTTTTATCTACCACGCCCCCCCTTAAGTGATTTTCCTTTGTTTTCACGCCCTCTTGAATAAATAAGTTGTAAAAACAAATGTATTTGTTTGTAAATATATTTATTTTTTATTTTAAGGTTTTGTGACGACACGAACAGAGCCGCAGAAGCCGCATACCCCCCAATTGGGGGTAGGCCCACGCTGTCACAGAGGGCCCAAAATTCCAGACCCATCACCACATAGCACCACAGAGAAAGCTTCGATCTTCCAAATTGAAATATGAAGCATTAGAAATAAGTGAATTTAGGCGGCCCTTTGAAAGAAAAGTGCATTACAGTTTCTTTGGGCCCCTTTGAAAGCGAGGTATTTACACGTTACAGCTGCTGTTGGGGGCCGCTTTGAAAGCAAAGTAGCCCACTTATACATTGCAATTGCTGTTGAGCCCCTTTGAAAGCAAGGCAGGCTACTTTACACATTACAGATGCAAAGGGGGACCGGAGGCAAGTGCCTCGCTTGTCTTCCCTTAAACACACCACTGTATATAACCCTCACAATGATCTTCTATGAGAATATGAAACCGATTGGACACGTTCTGCTTCATCCGATATGCTTACTTTCCCACCTGATGTGCGCATGTAAACACTGTAATGTAAAGTTATCTTTATATTACTGGAAACATTGTTGTTGATGATGAGTTTATCACTTCAAAAAACGCAGATATCACGCGATTTTTCATAATAACCTAGACCCGCAGGTCGACTTACAAAACAGATCTGGGTGGAAAAAACCCTCAGAGGGAGCCCTGGTCCCATGCGCCAAAACGCCTACTCCCATAATTTGAAGTGAACATTTGAAGATTTATTGCCGTGTTATTGTTACGTAATAAAGACCAAGAGTACAACACTCCGCTAGCAACTTTCGCAACCTGCCTCTGCAGGAAAGGAGCGAACTACGCACTTGCGCTAAGTGTGTCGGGGCATCGCGGTCACGACTTTGCCCTGATGGGCCTCGCGTTCATTTATCCGACCCTGCCTACATGCCTAGTTGTGTAGTCAAGAAGTCAGACTTCTACTTGATCAACGTGTTTTGTGTAGTGATTGTGGTCAAAAAATATAGGCTACTATGCTTAGCCCAGGTAGTCTTCCCTTATTTTGCACTGCATTGCAGCAAGATACCTTTGGTGCTTACGACCAAAATTACACATTTGCGCAGCCTGCTGTTCAGACAGCCAGATGGAGTTAATTGTGTAGTTAGAAGAGACTATAGTGCAGTTAGTGGGTTATGGATGTTAACCGTTGCGTCCACGAAGGCCTTAGTCTATAATTGTTAACATTTATGGTCAATTTGAGATACAAAATATTATTAATCGAAACATGTGCCATGCACCAGGAGATTAACAGTCCAGACATCAGCAAGGTTTACGCATGCGTGTTTCGGCCAGTAAAAAGCCCAATACACACGCTTTATAAGCATATTTCACTTCAGCTCATGGAAAAGTTTATCAATTTGCGCTAATGAAAGAAAACGTTCATCGCAGCGCACATGCTTTGACAAGTCTCATGTTTACTCCTTCGGTAATAATGTTTTGATAACTGAAAGGTAGGATTGATTCTGATTTCCTGCAAAGTTTTCTTACATTTGCATTTCATTACGACATTTCTAAATGATCACCGTCAATTAAATGACAATGATATACGACTCAATTCCTTTTGTTAAGCTGGTTCAAAAATTTTTAGTCGGAAACTGCAAGCCTATTATTGGTATTTGCGGGAAAATATTTATAATTAATTTGCACAACCGGCAAATGCTGTTCATGTTGTGAATTAAAAATAAATTTTCAGAATGTCTAACCCCCCTGCACAAACATGAAGGCCCCCAATGGAAGACTTTCTGGCAACGGTTCTGCCCAGGCCCGCAGACACGGTGGGACATTCGGGGGCAGTTACCCAAAAATCTTTTTTATGCACCCCAAATTTTGTTGTGCTCAGAAAAATTTGTTTCAAACATATGATAAATATTAGAATATTTCCCCCACAAAAATGTATTTTGCCCATCCAAACCTTAAAACCTGGCTACAAGCCTGGTTCTGACAAAATTGTGTCTGTACTTAGAATATTTTGTTTTGAAGGCCATTCGGCCTCGAGATGTAGCATAACGTCGAAAACGTTTTTTTATAAATCACCATTAGGGGGGTCCCTTGTAAAGATTTTGGGGGGGGGCAGAATTGGGCTGATACAGCACTGGACATGATGTCCATAGAGTACAAACACACACACAGTCTGTCCATAGAGTACAAACACACACAGTGCTTCAAACGCAACATTCAGCCTCTCATTAAGCTCCAAAATACAGCTATAAAACTAATAAGACCGACTAACACGGCATCTCTATCTCTAGAAGAAACTTTTCCAGCACTTAAATATCTTATGCCTTCCCAAACTATATACCTGATCAGTACGTAAATTCATGCACTCCTATTACAACAAACTGCATCCAAACCATTTTGATGACTATTTTATTCCACTCAGCTCAATTCATTCCCATTCCACAAGACTATCAACCTCTAACCACCTGTTTCCACCTAGAGTTAACTCTTCCTCAGGAAAACGTTCCCTTACATTTGTTGGCCCAGAAGTGTGGGCTTCATTACCAGACGATATTAAGTCTTCAACCACTTTTACCTTTAAATGGAAACTGAGGAAAACACCTCCTACATGAAAAAGATACACAATTATGAACTCTAGCAATACTTCACTTATCTAGAACAAAATACTGCCAATTCTGGTATTTTATAATTCTGTTTATTTTTATGCATATTTACTTTTTTGTATTTTTTTTTTCTGTGCACATCCAACTTTTTTCCGGCATGAAAGTGCACTCCATAGTTTTTTCTGTTTTGCTTTGTTTTTCATTTGTACCTCATTAATTAGTTAGTTTTTGTTGCCTTATTTTCTTTTTATATTTTGTTCAAACGTATTCTTAATCACACCAAATTCCTTCAATCAATTTCGATTCACTCATCTGTGTACATATGCATGCGCTTTTGTCTGTACGTTTTCTTCACCATGCTCGTGTTTTTTTGTTTATTTTCCTAACTGTGCTTATTTGATCCCCAACTGTTGTTTTTCAACACTTTTCAAAAAGTGATAAACAGGGTTGGTTGACTAGATGACCGTCATGGTCCTTCACCAATCTTATATGACACAGTACCACTCTTTGTTTACACTGATCAGCTGTTATGCCATTGTATTTTCATTTGCTCTAATGTTCACCGACGGTTGGTTTACCTAGTATGCGATGGCTTTTTTATTGCTTTTGCTTATTAGCTGAGTCATATGAAACAATAAACCATTACCATTAACCCGTAACACTTGATACAACACTACATTCATGGGCGTCGGAAGGATTTTTTCCAGGGGAGGACCAGTAGGGGTTTTCCCAAAATCTTTTCCAGGGGGGGGACAAAAGTGGTGAAATTTGGTTTTTACCCCTCGAAATTGAAAAACCAACGTTTTTTTGCTAATAATTTCAAAATCCAGGGGGGACTTGGCCCCCCCTGCCCCCCTTTCGATGCTCATGACTACATCCAGAGTAGGACACTGAGTCCAACCCTGGTCAAGGCCAATTAAGGGCGAAAGTATTGTAGCATATGCACACGCCCTCAAACAAGCACTGTAACGTCCGAGCGCTCAGTCGCAAAGTAAAATGCGGTTGTAGTGTTCGATAAACAAGGGCGAATATAAACAATCTGGCTGCATTAAAGCTCGCAACCACACGTTGTTAGACTTTCTGCATCGTTCAAGAAAGGTACATAGTTTTTTCACAATAAGGCCTCAAAAGTAGGAATGTTGCATTGAACCTGATGATTACTAACACTCGCTCGCCGCGGTTACAGCCCTGCACCCAAAATTATAGGCCACTGATTACTTGACAATTTTTGGCCAATATTTGGTGCATCCTTATTTTGCAGCATTAGATAGAAAACGCTTTCTTTTAAGCGACATTGCGCAATATTTACCGGTACTCACAGATATGCATGTTTCCCACTCTAGCCCTCATGCTTAATGTGTTGCAGTTGCTTGTTTTAGACTTACGCGAACTTTTGCAAACTCTTTGTTTGTTTTATTCACTCTGCATAACTTTGCAACCGCACACTACTTCGCAGAGTGAATACAGATTACTCTGACTAAACCGCGTTTTCGCATAAGATTCCAGAATCTCAAACCAAAGCCATTCACACGTGAGAAACATAGTACGGTTAATCGCATAAACTGGATATTCAAACAGAATTGTTATTTTTATTTGTAAACTTAAACACTTACTCCGCGCCGCTCAGTGTGAGTGAAAGACACAACTCCGAGATTAAGCAGCTGAGTGTCGCCGTTGGTTAAACACTTACTCCGCGCCGCTCAGTGTGAGTGAAAGACACAACTCCAAGATTAAGCAGCTGAGTGTCGCCATTGGGATGGCCAGAAAGCAGAGCTACTATCTTACCTTGGCTGAGAAGTTGACATCGCATGGTGGCCTGTAGCTGCCAAGCTGCATAAACCTAGTCTCACATTCAACAACAGTGTGGCTCAAGTGCAGTTGGATCGTCATAAATATACATTGTCGCATCACAGAAGAACACGGCGGGGGTACTGTAGAAAATTAGTATCATGCAGAAAGCTCGTCGAAATACAGAAAGCCATACCGGTATCCCACGCTGAGTGGAGTTGGGCAAAGTGTATACATTCATTTTCATCTGGAATTAGGCGAGCCGCTCTGCGATGCAGATGGCTACCTTGAAATTATATGTGCACCGTGCTATTCTCAAATGCGATAACGGTACAGAAGTTATTGCTAAAGTGATTTGTCATGCCCACTAAACAGTTCCTCTAGTTGCGCTCCTGAATGTTTGATGCAGACTCGAATTCGGCCTGCAGAATTTCAAGAATCTTAACCCTGACTTCCATCCCTGCAGGAACTAAACCAAATATCATTTAGCGGCGTAAAATTAGCACTGTCGTAACGTTTGGAAGGTACGCATTCCCGTTCAAAAACTTCCCATGTTGTAGACTAGAGCAGGGCTTCTCAAACGATGGTTCGCGACCCCATTTGTGGTCGCGAAATATAATTTTGGGGTCGCGAAACAAATCGGCTTGAAAAACCAGATATAAATGTTTTTGTTAACTAATGGGACGTCTGCATGTATCATTGATATCTCGACTATCCATCAAGGGGTCGCCTGGAAAAAACTTTTTGAAAATGGGTCGCAGAACAAAAAGTTTGAGAAGCCCTGGACCAGAGCATGCCTCGCGCCCACCTGGAAATTTCTTGACGTTCCCCAGTTAAGAACTACTGCTCTAAAATATCATTGGAGTAACGGTGCATGAGATAAGATTTTCTATCGTCAGGGCGTCAGGTTTTTCCGATATCGCAGCGAGAAAATATTGACAGCAGCTGAACTGTCAAAATTACCAAACGCTTTATGCACCCCATGAGACTCAAAGCGCATAAATGGGCTAAAGCAGGGGTGGGCAATTAGCGGCCCGCCAAATGTGGCCCGCCACATCGTTTTCAGTGGCCCGCGGAAGCATTAAGGAAAAATCTTTAAATCTAATATTTCTTCCAATTTATCACAGTAAATGTTAGTGCTGAGGCTAACCTGAAACGAGACTTGCTACTACTATTACTATCGAC
>JGI24159J19872_10006281_pt1 | contig 15463 bp, 9 predicted proteins | sample Ectturendosymbi4_FD_19872 | JGI IMG/M metagenome (IMG submission 19872) | reverse complement strand
CGGTAGGCGCCGAAGCAAAACACATGCGACGCGAGGTGCAACACGGTAGGCGCCGAAGCAAAACACATGCGACGCGAGGTGCAACACGGTAGGCGCCGAAGTCCGAACGTCGCTACATAAAAAGCACGCAGCTGGTGAATTAAAGCTTCCCCGGTCGTGAAATAGAGCTGCAGATATTTTCAACGCGGATCTCAGTGGAAACCGCGGCTGTACGTCATAAGATCATCAACGCTGCTCTATGGAAGAAGAAGGGAGCAACCACTTCACGGCGATGCAGAATCAACGAAATTTTAGTGTTTTTTGCGGTAGTTTTGCACGTCTTCTGAAAACAGCTGAAAATTCGGAACAAGGACAAAAGCACAAACCTGCAGCTCCAACATTCCGACGCATTTCCGGGAGACTTCCTCCATCTTCTTTTCGAATTCGATCTGCTGCTGACGCGCCACACGATTGCACAGGTCGGAATACTGGTCTGTGAGCGTCTTCATCATCTGCGTGCACGAAGCAATTCTCATGTGCAAGCAGATGGGCAAAGGTGTTGCCGCCGGCTGTATTGGTCATTAGCAGACTTGCGTTATGAATCGTTACGTGCGTTAAACAACATAAATTAACATATCTGTAAGTTAGCCGCAAGTTGTTTAACAACATGCGAAACATGTTGTATGTTCGTTAGAGTTTCAACAACAAATGTTTGCTCTCATTTGCAAAGATCCAGAGTATAGCATTGAAAAAAAATATTTGAAGAAGAAAAAGCTGTTGCAAACACTGTTAAATACCCGTAGGAAAAGATATCTTCCACGGTAACTGCCAAGATAAAATGGCGCGATCACGCTAACCTTAAACCCATTAAGCAGGAACAGATACTCAATTCCCAAACTTAGCCCACCATTATCTTTTAGCGTTTTGTTGGCGTCATTTCAACAGCTGCTGCACGGACACGTGGCAAAGACGCGGAGCTACGCGACTCTGTTACTTCACTCTAGTGCCTCTAAATACGAGATGCACGATCGTTAAGAAGTTGTTTAAATGGTGTCAAAATAAGTGGGTAATATCGAATAGAAACCGTAAAACACCGTTGAAGTTTCACAAAAAATCAATGAAAAACAACTAATTAGAGAAAAATCCAAACGTACCAATTCAGTTTTCATGCGCACGCGATCAGGATTTAAAATATAAAACTCGTTTTCATAAACGCGCAACTTTATACAACGTAACATTTGGTCGCCTCGTATAATTAAAATCAGATAAACTAAGGATGACGCGACCGCTGCCCTTGCCTCGTTTACTGATGATTACGTCAGGATCGTCTCGTGGCTACTTCAATGAATCTAACCCGTTGTAGAATTTAACGCAGTAAAGATGGCGTTTCTCGGATAAAAAGTCTGAGACATATCGCAAGTAAAGGTTCATGAGCCTTTGTTCGAGTGAAAGGCGGTCATTCGTTACAAGTGAGTGAAGGAATTGCGAGTAGAGACGTGATTAAAACAACGTTATGTATTAGGACGAAATACTGCAGATGCACGGAAAAAGCTAAGAAAGGATCCTGATACAATTACCGGTAACATTCATCCTATTTATGCAAGATTCGGGATCTTCCAAAAATGGTATTGGGGCATGCATTCGGAAAGCCAGAGAAAGAATATTGCCAACAAAACTTCCTCGGATGTCGAAATACATGAGTGAAGAAAAACGAAATAGTATTAATTTATCCTAAAACCGTGGAACAAACTATTTGTCGGAAAAAACAATGCCTTCCAAAGGCATCGAGCGTTGGGCGGCTCAGTAACCGCCTGGTTCTCAGCCATCCACATATTGTTTCCATGACGAGTTTACCTTCTGTGAATCTTCCCGCAGCTCAACTATTTCTTTTTCGCGCTCCTCCTTCAGTCTCTTTATTTCAAGCTGATGCTCTTTTTCGCGTCGCTCTCTTTGCTCCGTCATTTCGTTTATCGTCGAAGTCATTTCATTTCTCAACTCCTCCATACTCTGCGACGCCAAATAAGAACAACCCGGTTAGTTCAAGGTCAGCCTGAATTAATGCAACAATTAAAAAACCTGGGTTTGCTGTAAGCTTTTGAGCAATCAGCCGATAGGACTCTGTTTTCATCTTTTTGCTGTGATTCAAACTTCCACATATCTGTACTCAAGTAACTGGTCTCCACAAAGGTGACGGATTTGAATCCATCAGCAAATGTTTAAATAGGAAATAAGTTTCACATAACAATACCAAATAGAATGTTCTATTTGAATAAGATTTAAGGACCGAGGATGTGTAGTGTGACGTGAAATCGATTTCCTATTTTAAAAATTTACTGGTGGATTCAAACCAGTCGCCTTTGTGTGGACTAGTAACTTGGATTAAAGCAAGTGACACGTTGTTGATGAGCGGATAAATAAAATTTTGACACAATTCGAACAAAGTGGCAACCAAACAAAAGCTGTGCAATACTATGGATCGGGAGACTAAGAAATGTTCGCTACAAACTTAAGTCATAAGATATGAGAAACTTAGATATATGTTTTCTTTTTGCATCTATTGCAAGGTCCGACTCTGCAGGAAGAGTTGAGCAGAACGTTTTAAGTGGTTTAAGAGGTAGTCACAGATTTTGTGCGCACATTATAATTCAAGTTCCGTTCTGCCTTGCAACCACATCCTGCATGGCGCAATGCGTTAACCAGCAATAAAACAAGAATTTCCCGCCATGTTGATCAGTTTTCTGCTGTCCCCAATAATTTACAGGTTTAACCAGAAGGAATATCTTGCACAATTCGAATGGCGTTCCTTAAAATTTAACGTAACCTGACCTTCCAAAGACTTCACCATAGACATTTTGTTTAAACGAATTGACTACATCCAAAGTAGTTTGTCGATTACACGGTTTAAAGCTTTCTATTTCACGCGCATTTCACTGATAACCAAGCTTGTCCATGGAAATAGGATTCCCATGGAATTATCCCTTGATTAGATGAGACAAGGGACTTCAAATTTGCTCCATCGGTAGTAATTTTACGCCGCATAACACGAATTTTCTTGGTTGAATACCATTATTATACAGTAACAGCACAATAATGATTAAATGTACAGGCTCAGTGCCATGGCGTAGTGACGCGAGGCTCCCGAAAATAAGGTCGTGGGGCCTTTTTTTGGGAGTGACTACTAAACCAAGGGTTACCCGATTTTCATTGGACCCCTAATGGGATGTTTTGGAACGTTTTAGCCACGGCTCTGTAGAGGATAGACGTTAGACATGCACATGATATAATGGTATTGTGTGTCTCTAGTTTCGTGGGAATCACATCGGAAGAAAGACTATAACCTGCCGATAACACCATGTCTGACACAATTAACAAAGTCGAGAAAGCACCTGTTCTGTTTGCTGCTTGAGCAATAACGCATTGTCCAGTTCATTTTCCAATTTCGTCAGAGCATCGTAGTCAGTTTTTACCGTGAGGTTTGAGAGATTCATGTCTGAAGTGTAATAAACACGAAGATGATCAAACAATTGACGAACAAATAAAGATCGGGTAGTGACATCAGTTTTTCCACTCACACGATAATAGAAATTAATTTACTTGACGTTTCTTACCAGGATATGCGAATAAATTGGTTTCGATTGGGAAACTTTCTTTGCGTCACTCATGCGCTGCTGGACACTTATTGGTTCTTTCCGGAAAAGCATATTGTTTCTGGTTTAAACTGAGCTGGTTCAGTGAAACACAAACATGTAATAGCCCGGTCACTGAAAACCAACAGCATGAAACAAAACACGCGACGACCGTGAAAATCGACTTCACTCTATAAAAAATAACATGCCATTTTTCGCCAAGTGCTTTGCACGCGCTTGCCAAGTGAAAGCCTTGGTGAAGAATAACAAGTTGCACTTCCACTCAGGGCCGGCGCAAACTATTCCAGCGCCCCCTAATATTTTATGATGTCATGCGATCAACCGTGGCAGGACCTTTATGCAAAATTGTCCACCTACTGTACTTGGTAAACGTAAACAGATACATTCTCTTTGCACATCTTAAAATTACCGGTGGGACCTAAGCAAGGTTCATTCTAGCACCACTCTCCCAAAAAGACCCTTTTAAGGACGATTTTTTTACGTCAAACCAATTTATTAGATGCATGCCGAGATTATTTGAACACCAAATTCATCTAAATATTATTCTTAGCAGGCATCAGCCGTTACAGCATTTACATAAACAAAAATTCTAGCATAGGACTTTCAAACTCTTTTTACAGTTTAATGTCGTAACAATCGACGAAGTTCCGCATATGCAACAAACCTCTGACGTTCGCGAAGGTCACCATGTTGGTTACGGTGCGTTCCAGCTGGTGTAGGTTTGTCACATAAATTACGGTGGTGCGTCCCATAGTCCAAGTCTGACTGGTTAGCTAGGTTAGGGTCGCAATAAGTGGGTGGCGACCCAAATTTGGGTCGCCAAAAAATTGAGAACAGTCAAAATTTTTGATTTTAGGCGAGGAACAGTATTTTGTTTGGGATGCCACCTATCAAAGCACAAACTGACGAGACATGCTGTGAGCCCCTTGGCTATGCCTATGACTCTGGGTCGCAAAATATTTTATTTTACATTTTAAATATGTCATTCTCGTCAGACAGAATAAATGCACTCGTTTGCTGTTTTGTGTGCTAAATTTCATAAAATTTTGTGCAAGAAAATTGCTGTTACTAGCAGTCTTAAAATTTCTATTTGATTATTATATGCTCACGAAATGTTTGGGTCGCGAGAAGTTTTGAACTATTTTTTAGGGTCGCGCCAAAAATACTTGCGGACCCCTTAGTTAGCTTGGCTACTAATGCTAAAAATGCTGACGTTTCGACAGTGTTTCCAAACCTGACTACACTGGATGGCTGAAACATGATTTAGTGTAGGTTTCGACATAAACCTACTCGGCTAAAAGCGTGTTTTTGGATCCGGTGAGTTTTTCTTTGCTGAAGCCGGATTCGATTGTGTTTGCTGAAAAAACGTTACCGGTTGTTTGCTTGACTTATATTTATGCGGAGTCAAACAAGAGTCGGATTGCTTGTGTCTAGTTCAGTGGTTCTTAACCTGGGGTAAATTTCATCTTTCCAGGGGGCAAATTTACCGAACCATAAATTGTAGCAAACATACATTTTTATTAATTTTTAGAAAATGTGATATTCTGGATTTAGGCTACTTGGTTACAGGACAAAATGCAAAAGTACATCGGACAGTGTTTTCTTCGTAGATTGATGAGAGGCGTAATGTCAGGCATCGTAGAGCATTGTTACGAAGTAGGTTTATGGATATATCACACAAGCTGGAGATGTTGCACCTTGGATTGTGACTCAAAGGTATGCTTAGTGATAAGTTTGCTCTTTAATTCATCTTTACACATGTAGGCTACCAGATTCATTTGAGCACATCATCAGCGCAACACTGTTTCTGTTCACGACTTCATTTGGAGTGTGTACGTAAAAGGAGATTGTAGCTCTTTCAGATTAAAAAATCCTCTGTTGTGCAATGAATTTCACTGTTTTCACAATGGTCAGACTCGTGCACCATTTTTCTCTTTCTTTTCACAGCATGATGCTGTAGACTGGACAGTGGACAGCTATTTTTGGTCTTTTTAGTGAATGAGTTTTTCTTAAGTTAACAAATGCAGGTTTCAACATTCTCAGTTATTATGTCGAAGAAGATAACTGATCTAGAATCATACGTGGACTTCAGGTCGACTTCATTATAACAGATGAACAATAACGATCGTGAATCATTCATATTGCCATGACATATCCCACCCAGTGCACAAGTTATGTCGGGGTCTTGACACCGACTTGATTCTTCACAATTGAGCCTTAACAAATTGATTATTAACCTTGGGATTAGACTGAAGTCAATGTCTGTGAGATCTTGGAGGTGAACATCAATCCGTTTGCCTCGAAAGCCTCGTAATGGAGCAAGGGTGCTCCTTAATAGTGCAAATCATAACAGATGACGTTCAAAAACCTCAGTGTCTCTTTTTATCCAAAGTGCCTGGTAATGGTTCATTGAAGCCGTCAATTTTGTAAGCTCGCTTCACTCCATCCCACACGACACAGGTAACACGATAACCACATGTCTTTGCAGAGCAATTGCGCTCAGTTTCGTGCTGTAGGAACTCCGCCTATATCAGGGTTCATTCTAATCTACAGACACATTAGGATTGAAAGCATCCTGCCACGTTTCTTTCACAATAGCGAAAGAGAAGAAACCGCATACATTTGCGGAGTGACTTATCCAACCGTATACAATGGATATAATCAAAAACAGAACAAAAGAAGAAACCTAAGGAAATTTATTTATCAAACAATACAGCACGTTGTCGTTTAAACTAACAAGGCAAGAGTCACCCTTCAGCTAGGTGAGTCCACTGACGTGTCGAACTGCACATTTGTTGGGTTGCTGTTGACATACACGTGCAGTTGAATTGGAAGGTTTAGTTCTTGATGCGCGTAGGTCTAGAGACGACTAGCGAAGTGACTGAAGATCAGGAAAAAATGAATAAATTCATTGAACAAAATAAATTCATGGAATCACGTTGGCTCGCTGTGCCTCTTCTGCTCAGGGAAGTCAGGTTTCATAACTGGTAAATTTTACGGACATTGCACATCATTTCTACCCCTGGTGTTCTTCATGGCGAGTAATTCACTGGCGAGTAAAGCCCTTCTAGAATATTTGAAAATAGTTTTGAAACATGCAACAGAACGTGTAAATTTTATCAGGGCACGGGCTCGTCTTTTCAGCGTGCTTTATAAAGATGAATTGATTGATCTTCAATGTTAAAAAATGCACTATTACGAACTCATCTTGCAACTGTCACCATTCCAAATTTTGGTACGGTGTCGAAGCGCGCATTTAAAATTATTGTACCTTTTCAAAATGCTTATCTGTGTGAGGCAGGGTTCTCCTCAACGATGACCATGAAACAAAACATCGATTGATTCCGAAGGTTGACATGAGAGTATCTTTGTCAACCACTGTTCCCACAATCTCAGATATTGCGCGTTGAAAACAAATTTAAAAAGTCTCAGTGAGTGACTGACTGGTTCAAATTATTTGTCAATTTTCAATAAAAGAAAAATACAAATATCGCTATGTATTCCTACTTCCAAGCAGGATACACGAACTCAAAAGCAGTAGTTGTTAACATAGAAGCATTCAGACATTTGATAATGTCTCAGCAGGGAAAAAGGAAAACTAAAATTTTGCTGTACTTCTATATATAACAAAAAATTGAAAGTTGCGTACTTTATACGCATTGTCAATTCTTGTGTAGTTTAGCAAGATTCGATCTTGCAAACCGGGGTGTGCGCCAGCCAGTCCAGCCTCACACCTATGCTCGACTGCTCGTATTCGATGAGACATTAGCGCAGCCTAATTTTGCGCTTGTAAATTCCTCTGACGTAGTGATGAGTGTGTTTTACACTCCTGTTTTAACGCTCAGCCTGATATTTTTGCAGTTATGAACTGCTGTGTCGTAGCGTTCAGTGTATTTTCCTCCGATATACTAACTTGGAGCGCTGATAGGGATAGCGCGTGCAGTGTCGAAGAATAGGTATATTGTGTCAACAAATTTCGCCAAAACGTTGGTCTGGAAACATGAATATGACATCAATTGACGGAAACATGAATATGACGTCAATTTGTGACGTCAAAAACAGCGCACACCAAATATAAATGACCCCCATATGGCACTGAATGAAACCCCTCTCCCCATGAAAATTTTCTGCGTACGCCACTGTCTAGAAAGCCTAAGCACAAAAATTCATGTATCTGAGTGCAAGTTTACAACGTTTTTCCAGGATAACCTGCCTCGGCCCCATTCCAAAAAAGTCATGCCTTGCCACAACAAACATTGTTGGGGGTAAAATCAATTTTTTGATTTTGTATTAGGGGTAAATTGCAGAAGGTGAGCTTGCTTGCTTTGTATATTTGTGCCACCACCCACTTCACTGATTAAGGTTGTTAACTCGGGATCTTTTCATTGGGCCTTGTCAGTGTTCATTAATTTTCGTTCCATGTCTCGCCTTTCGCGTTTATGTTGCAGGTGACTTGAACAACACAATATGGTTCGTAGCAAGGGTTCTCTCGACTTCGTTCGCTCGCGCTTTACTCATCCGTTAGAGCCCGAGCTGCCCTCTGCACAGGGGCGTAACGAGGGAGACAAGGGGGGGCACAATTCCCCTGGCGCCGAGTCACTATGGGGGCGCCGAATGACTGCGGGATGACTAAATGAAAATTTCAGTGACTCAAGCCTCGAACGGTTGCATTCAGTCAGTGTAAATCGCATGATGAGCCCGAGTGACGCTGTTAACCTGGAATCGCCCCTGGATTAAGCGTAGAGTGTGTGGGTCGGCATCATGTGGAAAATGAAATATCCTTCTACTTTGCATGAACCTGCAGGCGGAAACCGGTCTGTCTCATACAACTCAGCTGGTATGCGAAACGTAAACCAACTTTTTTTGTGAGAAAGCGTTGTGATTTTTGTTGACGTGACGCCTTTTTTGCAACCATACCAGTCTACTCCTCCCTCTCGTCATGTTTTATGACGGACTCTTCACCCCTTTGAAGAGAAAAGCTGACCTTGCACAGACATGTAATTCCTGTGCATTCCCAAGCATGAAGTAATTTATGGAACGACTCTAATTTCCCGAAACTTCCCGAGTGCGTCTTACCTTTTTCCGCATCAGACGCTGTCAGTGCCTCATCACCTGCAGCTCCAGGGTCGATGCTCGAAGGTTCCGTTACGAAAGAAACAGACAGTTTGTCTGCAAACGTACAGGATCTTTTTAATGCATATGATATACCCCATAATATTTCCCAAGCGCGTGCAAATCAGCATTTGTTAACTTGTAAACGAGAGCACAAACACCGCGCTGTTTAAGCAAGTTCTTGAAGTGCCGCAATCACAACGTCCCGGAATCATCGTTTGAAAAATTCAGGAATCTGCCGGTGGAAAAGACAATTGCAACCAAAAACGAGCAACAAGAACTTTACACCCACAGCCAAGTTTCCNACGATTTTGTTACCTATCGCTTACGAAAGATCAAAGAAACAATCACATCTTTTGAAACAAAAACAGAAAAAGGGTTTCTGTACCAAAGTNTTTTGAGTTTTAATTTCTATTTGTAGTACAGCTTTATCCAAAAAAACTTGCAATGTGGAAAAATATAAGAAGCTGATTACAGTCCGATTAACTTTTTATAAAAGTACTTTCGTAGCCTTCCTTACTTTGATCATGCCAGCTGTTATCTTGACTTTGCGGTGAAACAACAAACAGTTCTGCATCAGACCTGGGACAAAAACAGTGATGGAGTCAAATACTTTATCTTCAATTGTAATTACACGCCTACAAAAATTTTTAATAAAAATCATAATCACAATCACTTCGCAAACCGTTACAAACAAATTACAATGACTTGAATTCCGAGTTACTTTTCAATTGCAATGGATAAAACACGTAATCAACGGGTATGTGTCAAATATTTTCGATCAAGTCCTCATTACTATCGCACTGTTTTCACAAAAAGGGCGTTTACTGAAAAATTAGGGACAGGCTGTATTCACGAGAAAAATAAATTTCCATCTGGAATCATGATCAATTTTTCCTAATGCGCAAGCGCTAAGTGCCCATATGTAGCAAACGAAAATAACTAACGATATAAAATGCACCAACTCGAAGTTTAATACCAACCGCAAATCATTCCTATTTCAAATTCAAAACCTTCGTTGAGGCCTACATAGATACGGGGATCTGTAGTACACAACAATAAAGCACTTGGTTACCTTCAAAACCAAAAATAAATTTAACTCTGTCCCTAGTACAGGGAAAAGCAATACCAAACCACAGGAAGTAGCAGTACCACTGATTTCAAATAAGTTATACAGCTGCGGACAAGCTGGGGAGCTAGCAACTAAAGTGCAACTGGTCTGAAACAAACGATAGAGTGACACACCAAAGCAAATGGGGAGCAACCGTCTGTAGACAAAAGCGTACTACTATAGATAAATGCAAACGCGAGTGGCCGAGAGATGGGTGCACATGATGAACACAATAACGACCAAAATCAATTTTTCTCGTAAATTCAGGCTGTGTTTGATTTTTGTGTGAATGCCTTACCTATGAACAGACTGCACAGTCGATCAGTAAACATGTTCTGAGAATCCGCGCTTGCATAAGCACACCAGATCGATTCATACGAATAGAAAATTCAAGAACTCAGTTTAACACAAGAGGAAACAGACTCTGCTTGGCCCTCATTTCGCTTTATCAACATCAGAAAGCAAATAGATACTTGTCCCAGACGGCTCCTTTTTGTGTGAAAAAAGTTCCCAGCATTTCATTCTTTAATCAAAAAGCCTAGTAATGCGGCCTCTAACTATAGCCTGTACGCAGTCCTTTGTTGCAGATGATAAAACAAACGAAAGAAGTTTATTAATTACACTGTCTATTGATTAAATTACAGCCATTTCAATTACACTTACTCGACTTCAAAAAATCGCAGTTAGACTTAAATTACAGTTACTTCGCCACACTGCAATTAACCAGATTCATTTGAAGTTGACTATATCACAGGCAAAGAAACCTAAATATCTGTTAATCCTATTAAGATAAAGCACTATTTCTGAAGAAGAATGCTAACTTGACACATGAAAACAAAAGATGGACAGAATACAGTCCGCAATAAAACCTATGAGACCAAAGCCTGTGCTTATATTATGAGCTTACTTTGGCACTCCATCAGGTTTGTGGGAATCATCAAAAATAACCTTTGTGCTGTCATTGCTTTCTTCAGCAGCAGTATCACCGACCTGCGGAAAAATTATTACAAGCTTACTGCGGTCATAGCACAGGAGTTTACAACATTTTTCTGATCATCGCCCATCCAACTACAGTAGGAAAAATATTGGTAGTGACCCAAAGATTAGAATCTAATAGATTTAACACAGCCTATAACTTTAGCTTAGCATTAGTTGCTGCGCTGTAACAATTGAAATGCTATGTCATAGCAATTCTCGTAAATACTGCTTCAGCTAGCGTTGACAAGTAGGAGTTATGTCACAAACGTAACATTCCGGTCGAATTTTTTTGTTATTCGTCTATCTCAGTGGTTCTCGAAGTTTTTTTCATATCCTGCCTTACAAATCCAAACGCTGTCAAATCCTCCCCTACGAATATCACAAAAAAAGTGCACAAATTTCACACTACGTACTGTGAAGAAACAATAGACGATTATGAACACCAAACAGACTCTGACTCTTTTACAACGGTAGTCGCTGCAGTTAAAGCAGCTTTTCCTTGCGTACTATAGACATTCCCATCTAAACCAACCTCGTAGTGCAGTTTTTTGTGTTGATTAAACTAATCATAAAAACGTCAAGGTTTTTTCAGCCACAAGTTTTCCTCCCCAATTCCTCCCTGGAACAAATTTCCTCCTAGGACTTAAACATTCCTCCCTTAGCGAGCCAAGCGGCACCCGTTTGAGAACCACAGGTCTATCTTATTTGATGATAATGACATCATTATACACGTCTTATAATGCTTTCATCTGATTCATGCCAAGCTCTTGTGGCCTACTGGAAAAAGCGTTGTGGTCTGCCACTGGGCTATGGCCTACCGGTTGAAAACCACTGTCATAGCACGCCATTCAAAGCTTGTAAAAAATCAAATCTTGGTAGTTGTCAGCCCGCTATCACCAGCGCAAATGCCAAAGCACTACCTCGTCAGCACGAGTTAGCGCGACGCGGTAAACGACCATTTTAGCGCACGGTTGCATATACAATGTACGACTATGAGAAACATTAATAAACCATACGCACGGCTACAATAACACTGCAACAGGTTGAGTGCAACGAAGTGGGATAGTAATCAGTGAAGTGAACTCAATTGCACATCTTTTGTGCTTAAACCTCGCATTCTCTGCCGTGAAAGAGAACTGAGGTTATTCTATCTAACGTTTGCACAGTTTAAAGCTGTAAGTTTTACATTGTTAAGCTTCATTCCTCACTTGAAATTCACCTAAAGGGTTCTACTTTAACCATGTACTCATCAAGGTTCTACTCGCAGAAAACTATACTTGAGTTTGAAAAATAGTGTAGTTAACAGTAAACCGTGAAGAGCTGACTACTCGCATAATGCGCAACCTACCTCTTTAATGTATGGAAATAAATCAGTAGCAAGTGTTTCTGAAATACCGATGGATCCTGGATCCTCAATGGCATCTAAACAGTAAATAAACATTTTGATGCCTATGATCAATCAGCATAGTAAATACTGACCACCTTCTACTGGCAGCTTGCGCTGTGCAGTACTTCTAATTAAGTGGGGATGTGACTTACATACTGACAGTTATACTCTTTGCCGCATCTTCCAGCTGAAGTTGTGGTTGATGAACACAGTATGAAAAACTAAACTTAAGGTGAGATCTTAATCATCTGCAAATAGTTGAAAGGATGAAAACCAAGACTGTAGGGCCTACACCAGGGTTTCTCAACTAGGGCCCTGGGCCCCCCTTGGGTGCCGCGGAGCAGAGGCCTTTACTAAATAGCTCTGCCATGATATTGCAAAATCCTATTGCTGAGCAGGGGGCCACAAGTGTTAACAATCTTAAGAAGGGGGAGAAAAGAAAAAAAGAGAGAGAAAAAATTCAAATAGACTTTGCATAGATTTGGTTCTCGTGAAAATGAAGTTCAGTGGCTGATGAAATGTATTTTGTGCAGCTTGTTACATTGAATCAGCTTAGAAATTGTATTCCTACCAAAGATCATCGCACTGCATTTACACAGCTGTATCAGCATAAAGCAATTAAATATATGCAACATTTCTGGAGCTTGTACACAAACAAATGCATTACACTGAGTCTTTGAAATTTGCTGAGGCTTCAGTAAAAGTCTTCTAAAATTACATTACACACATCAAATCCAGATGGCTGGTGTGATAGCTTAATTGCAGTAATAACTGCCAATTAATTAAGACATGAGAAGACTGATCCACAGGCCCAGTGTGAGGGTGACAAATATTCTGGAAACTAGTTCTTTTGAGCTGCTGTGGCATAAGGGTATTTCAAGCTTTGGTGTGAGGGCACTTATTGCACAACCACAATTGAAGTGAGCAGATTCTATTTGAATAAAAGCTGATGATGCCTACATCGTAGGCGAAATATATACTCTGTAACATCTTAAAGTGTCTGATTCTTTGCTGAGAAAGGATCTCTTTCCAAAGACAGTGTTGAAGTGAACAGATAATTACTTACACAAAGATACACATTGCTGAAAAAATGCATACAAATTGTTTCTTTTTAAGGCATTAAATGTTCTGGCGAAGCAGGCAACTGGATGTGGGTGAACACTGTGCATTCCTTAGGATGTATTACAAGTAACAATAGGTGTTGTAGGCAACTTGGATGCATTTGATATCAGACTGTGTGTACATACATCACAGTTAGCAGTCATACATTGGCATAAAACAGGCACAGTACAGGGTGCTTTTAAATGCACTAAAGCACTGTGCAAAGGTGCTTTGAGTTTGTTTTCACTTGTCTCTAAATGTCATTGTCATCCTTCAGTGCAAGGCATGTGGTATTATGCCAAGATATTTGACTTTTTCAGCAAATTTAATACCTATGCCATTCAAGTAAACAACTAGTGTAGCACACTGTTTATATTTTTGAGAAAAACTACACTGACTGTCTTTTTACAGTTAAAAAGAATTTCAAGTTCAGCAGCATAATCGCAACAATATCTCACAGGGCATCCCATTCTGGCCAAGCCCAACAGAATTGAGAGTTCACCAGTTGAGGTAAATAGTACATAGATATGGACTGAGAACTCTACCTTGTCTCACCTCATTAGCTACAGTCAACTATACATGTCTTCTGGATACTATTTGAAATAAACCAAATTAAACTTAAAGAAAGTTTGTTAAGCATTAGTTTTCACTAAGTGAGAGTAACATGACTATGTTATAGATCACCTTTATTGCTAGTAGGTGCTACAGACTGTGCAGCAAGTATCCAACTAGGTGTGACAACATTGGCAGATGTTGTGGTGCCTTCAACATAATTTTTTACATCAGCACTCTCAAATGTACCAAAATCATCATCATCCCAGTCATCAGCCATATTCTCTTAAGTTGTTTGCCCAAATTTGACTGATTGCACCTTTAGATCTATAGTTTAGACTACTGCACAATTTACTTCTGTAATAAAAACAAATAGTTTAGTGTTGTTGCACCATGAGCTGAAACTGGCTGATCTACTTTCAATTCAGATTTTATCCCTATACAGTCAAAGTGTTCACCTGAATAGCTAAAACAATCTAGCTTGTGATCCCATGCTAGAACTGGTAACAACATCATGCACGAATAATAATTCTTAACAATCATGTCAGTCAATGGGAAACTTTGAATATCTGGTGCAATTCAAACAACAATTTTTGTATACAACAAATAATCTTTGGTTTAGAGCAGTAAAAAAAGTAGTGGCTACAGGTACGCCTGTGGATCTTGGTATTTGAAACCTTATCAATACACTACCTGTAAGGCTGTAACATAACAGTAAAGCATGAGAAGAGTGCAGTTAGGCTTGTTACAAACATGCTAAACATAAAAGGTACACCTTAAACTAAAACCTAACCCTAACTATAGCCTTAACCTAACCCCTTAACCTAAACTTTGAAACCTTTCAAAAAAAGTAAAGAAAAAGTGATACCATGAATTGAAACATACAACCACACTATTACCAAAACGAAAGTCACCAAGGTGAGAGCCGAACCAAAAACCATTGACACAGCAGACCTAAACGTATCCACTACACTACCAGGTCCATGTCGGTGCTGCTAGAGTGACAAACTTAGCATTTTATTCGAATTGTGTCATGCAAGGCATATCCGTAGCCACTTACCAACAAAAAATTTAATTTGTTCTTTATTTTGCTTCTTTGTCTTGATCAATCTCAACAATATATTTTTTTATGCAAGTTGAGAAACTAATATTCCTTAAATATATAGTTAATTTTGTTTATGGTTTTAGCAATAAATGAATAGACTTTCTAACTTTTTTAACTTGCAGCTTCTAAAGGTTTATCAAAAGCAAAGTAGCAACATGACAATCTTAAAAACAGCAAACAAAACAAAAAAGCATACAAAAACTTTTAAGAGACACGCTTTTTTTAACAAAAAATACAGCACAATACAATCATACTGCCATACTTATCTTACCCACCAGCAACTACGAACTAGGCAGATTTGATAGTGGCAATTTTTAATGGAAGCAAAACCTAAGTGAAACACACATGATAATACAGTGCAACGTCGATTATCCGGCCATGTTGGGCAAACTTTTTCCAAAATCTTGGCCGGATAAGCATTTGGCCGGATAAGAAAAGCATCTATCGTAGGGTGCCCACCGTCCACCACCTACACCACACTTAAAAGAACC
>JGI24159J19872_10006280_pt1 | contig 15464 bp, 10 predicted proteins | sample Ectturendosymbi4_FD_19872 | JGI IMG/M metagenome (IMG submission 19872) | reverse complement strand
ATGCGACTAATGTATTGTCAGTTGTGCAATGCTGGCTCCTCAGAGAAAAGCAAAGTCTCAAGTCTGCCTCAGTGTCAGGTGTAAATCCTGATCACGAAAAACTAGCTAACACCACTAGGAGACACGGTCACAACAGAAAACGTGTGCCAATACTTATCATGCTCAATTGAAGCAAAAAAACTCATTTCTTTGTTGCAAACTAACTGTGTTTGACAAAGAGATGTTTGGAGATTTTGCAAAAATTACTCTGACTCGAGTCTCGAGTTATTCGTTGCTACTTGAGTCAAGTCATTCGGCAAAAAACGTGACACGAGTCACTAAAAATTGTGACCCGAGTCTAGTCGAGTCACTGGCTCTAGTCACGCTAAAACAATTCAAAAACAAAATGACTTCAAACACTTTACAATGAGAAATGGAGTTTCACGCAGAAGCAAATTTCCAGACAAAATGAAAAATTTAACATGCTTTCAGCGAATAAAACCTTTGAATAGCATTGGCAAAATATAGGGGTTCCTTTTTGATATAACATGAACAAACATATGGGTCGGGGGCTCCTTGTTTGTACAAATGTAGTCTCACCATTTTTGTGTGCTCAAACCAGGGCTGTGGAGCCGGAACTCAAATTTTAGGCTCCAGCTTTGGCTCCAGCTCCAGGCATCTAGATTTTTGGCTCTAGCTCCGGCTCCAACATTTAAAAGTTCTTGACTCCGGCTCCAGAATGGTTTGGTCCATTGAAAACTAAAAGCCATTGTATTATTATTTGTACAATTCGCTTGCCCAACAAACTAGTGGTGTGGAATCGGAACCCAAATATCAGGCTACGGCTCCAGCCATCCAAAATTGTTCCGGCTGTGTCTCCACAGCTCTTGCTCAAACATGGACCTGTTTTAAACTCCCTTAGTTTTAATCTGATTAATTATGCTATTTGCTCAAGTATGGAGTATTCTAAAGGGTATGTCATATTAACCGCCAGTTGCTGCATTTTGTGTAGTCACAGACCACTTTCCATACTGTTTTCAGAAGGAGTCCCTGTAGGTGCAGGCTTCTCATCAAATTTGAACTAGCCATCCCGTTCTAACTTTTGCAGTGGCGATGTTTTGAGGCCCATTTCTGAGAGTTTGCCTCAGGCCCCTAAATTCTCATATCCATCCCTGTAAGAGAATAAGATTGAACAACTTCGTTAAAGATTGCAAAGGGCTTTGCTTGCTGTTGGTGTTTAGTTGTGAGGGACATATTGTATTCTGGAAATAAAGGAGGTGATGGAATAGCATATTGTGAGTTGGTTGCTTATGCGAAAGCGGTGTGGTGGTTGTTCTATTATGTAGTCACGCTTGCTTTGTAGCTTCTTTACTTGTGATGAAGAGGGAAATGTTGCCGCTTGGTATTTTTACCTTTTTTCTTGAAGCTTTTCAAATTGAACTTGATGTTCGGTCCATGCAGCATGTTTTCTTTCCGTGCTTTTGATGCGCTCTCTTCTCGAGATTTTTTCAGCAACGGGTTAAATATTTTTCCGAATTATCCCCGAATACTCGCATTGTCTAAATACGCTTTAGAAATCGTTGATCGTCTGAAACTGCAACGCTGCCTCAACATCAGTGGCTGCCTATTTGCATGAAGCCAGTCGCAACAATGGAAGCTTGAGCTAATAATCAACTTTTCAAGCGTAAGCGTTCTTCTTACTGTTCCAATGCTCATGACAGCAGTCTCTTGATACAGTCGTGTAGCTTTTTCTGTAACTTACGTTACACTTAGGTTTGTTAAAGTTCAGTGCAGTTGCAATTTCTACCAACTTTGGATCTGTCTTCTGATGTATAACAATGTAAACTCACCAGAAAAACAAACGAGCTGCTCATTCAGCCTAGAGATCAAGTTATATGTGAAAACTGGCCCGGCTGCAAATTTACAAAATGTAACCGTGTTCGAAAAACAAGTAGTTTTTAGGTAAAGCTAAACCTAAAACCTAACCCCAACCCTAATCGTAACCTAATGCTAACCCCTAAACCTAACCTTTGAACCTAAAGTTAGGGGAAAAAAGTGATCCCATGAATTGAAACGTGCAACCACAACTTCCAAAACGAAAATAGCAAAGGTGAGAGTCGAATCGAAAACCTTCGCAAAATCAAACCTCAAACATTTCGCTAGGCTAGAAAGTCGGTGGCGATTGATTGACAAACTGAGCGTTTTATTGGAGTTGCTACTGTAGAAACAACTTGTTTTTCGAATACGGTTACATTTTGTAAATATGCTGCCCGGCTGCGTCAACGCTGACTGTGACATACTTAGTTGAGAATGCACTTGGTAACCTATCATTATTTTCATTTGGATTCCTGCGAATTTGGATCTGCTTTCTCATATATAAGTATTGTAAACAAGCCTGAGGAGCTGGTGTCAAACGAAATTTCTGACTTGCGAAATTTCTGACTGCACGCCATGTACGCATGCACAGAGTTACATTCTACATATCAACTACGCTGAGAAACTGATGATTAGGGCTTAGGGATTTGTGTTTAGGTTGAGTGTGTCGGGTTAGGGTGAGAAAAAGAAGAATAATGGAGGTCTTAGACTAAGTCCAAATTTTTTCAGTAGTTAGAGTCATTCCTGTACTATAGCTTGTTGTGGGTACCTGAGATGTAACCAAAATGTTTTAATTCACACAACACATATCAAAAAAGTAATTGCCAAATTTTTCTTTTTTCTGAGAAGTAAAATAAGTGCAAACAATAACAGGTCAGAAATTTCGTGGAAGTCACAAATTTCGCTTGACACCGGAACCCGGATCTGGAGTAGGAGCCAAGCAATAATGCATATTGAGATCTGGAGCCAGAGTGAAAAATATTTATTTAGTTGCTGGAGCGAAAGATGGAGCCGCAGGCTGAAATTTGGGTTCCGGTAAAATAGCCTATTTTGTTGAGCAAGTCAGGTGTACAAAGAATAGAATGGTTTCAATTCAATGGGCCAAGCCATTTTGGAGTTGGAGACAAAATTTTGAGATGTTGGAGCCTCAGCAGGAGCTGGAGGCAAATCTTTAGATGCCTGGAACTGGTGCTAGATTTGGAGCTTGAATTTTGAGTTACTGCTCCACAGCCCTGTTGTGAGCAGGAGCAGTAAAACAAGCCAGCTGCTGATTATGTCGAGAGATATGGTTATACGCAAAAGCCTGCCCTGCTAGGTCTACGCAGGTTGTGAAATGCCGCGTTCAAAATTTACTTGGTAAATTGTCATTATTTTCAGTTAGGATCTCTACGAACCTCGGCCCTGCTTTCTCATATGCAAGTAATGCAGCCTAAACACAGTTGCAACAACACGAGCTGCTCATTCGGTCTATAGATATCGAGTTACATATAAAAAGCTGCCCAGCTGGGTCTGCGCAGATTGTGAAATACTGAGTTGAAGAGTGCAGTTGGCAACCTGCTATTATTTTCGTAATGGTGCAACGATTTTTGGCTCAATCATTTAAAATTTTTCTCACATGTGAAGACGAATTTTTGTTTTTATTGAGACTGAAGAATTCCTAATTGCAACAAAAAACGAAATGGTTATTTATGTGGCTGTGGACCATTTGATCCAGACGTTGATTAATAATTTTTTTCCAGTAATCAGAGAACCATAAAATTTGAATAAAGACCAAAACCTGTGCTAAATACCTCATGATATTCACCCACATTTTTGCCATGCGTTTCAGTAACAAGATGTGCAGAATATCAAAGTTTGAAAAGCTTTTAAACTTCTTACCATAAGTTCCTTGTGGGACTCGTGACTAACATCTTTTGGTCTTGGCAATATTGTCATGCATAATTGTGAAAGTCGGATATGTGCGAAGTATTAGCAACACAACCATTACAACTTTGTCGGAAACCCATGTTTTATTTCATATACAATGAAAAAATATTATTTTTGGACAGATAGGTGTTTTTTTGAAAACGGCAACTTCCAGATAATAATCGTGAATATACGAATACAGGTTGCAACATTGAGGTATGCATCACCTAAATATCGTTTGGAACTAGAAAGCGTCGCCTGTGCAGTTTTTTTTGTAGTTGGTCTTCCCTTTGTTGTTCTGATAATTGTAAAAGCTCATTACCAGCGACTAACCGTTATTTACATCGTCATTTTCGCTTCAGATCCTATCGTTTTTTTATTGTTCTGCATCTGGTCTATTGCATTAAAACTTATCACTGCTGTAATTCTATATCATGATATTTCATTTCAAGTACGTGCTACCGAATAGTATGACGTGGACGCGGTTTGGTTTACAACACGCCTGGAAAAGAAAAGTAGAAAACTTTTGCGCTAGTTTTGACCTCATCGCATATTTACGTTTTGTTATTTAGCGTCATTGATAGGGTTGCCAGATGACGGGTAGGCTATTTCACCGGCCTGGCCGGTATTTTACTGCCAATTTAGTAGAGTCCGGTAAAAGGCCGGTATTTTGATAATAAGTGCCCGAAGCCGGTATTTTGGAAATAAATGATTTGCCGTAACTTTGAAAAGAACAACCGTCGAATTTCATAAATTATAATGACTCTAGTAGTGAATCTTGTTAGGACAGTTCCTTCAGCGAAGTTTATTTGTTGCTGTTGAGGCAATCCTTGATGCGATTGTTACGTCACACACTCACCGAAATGTAATGATCCAGCCACATACGGGCAAATATTATTAATTATGCCTTAACAACATTCAATGTCTCTCTGTTTGCCCTGTGCCGCTTACGAATTACGACACAGCTTAGATCTGGCATCTGCCACTGTTGACAAAATGGTCGGTATTTTTACAAAACGCATCTGGCGACCCAGTCATTGATAAAGGTTAATCTGCACTGCCTTTCAACTACACTGGGGTGTAGGCGATCGTTCTGTTTGTTGCAATGTTATTGCAACGCACGCATGACGATATAACGGAAAAACCAAACGCACTGTCTGAATAGCATGAAATCAAAACATATAAGTTCAGCTCCACTGAAAGTGCAACCGATTGTCGTTCGTTGTATAATACTGCAGTTCAGTATATTTCAATTGTGTTTCTTCCACACTTTAGGTCAGGGGTGGAGAGTGTGAGGCACAGGGCCCAATGAGGCCTCTTAGAGCATTGAATATGGCCAGCATCAGGTTTTTCGTTAGAAAATCGCGTTGAAAGGAAGCTCCATGACAAGCAGATACTTAGAAGAAAAGAGAAGTCTGTCTCACATACATCATAGTTTTCTCTCATTATTTTTCTACTTAGGAAGACAACTCATGCGCCACGTGATAGTAAATAAGTTCTAAATCACCACTGGATTAAGTGAATAGACCAGTTTATAGATTTTGACTATCCACGTAGTCTATTCTAAGAGCTACATGACAAAAATCAGAATGGAGACCGTAATGGACAGTTCCGTGATGTGCCTTCGATACTTGCTTTTTATTTAACTTTTTTACCGTATGAGCCAGTTCTTTCAATCCACTACTTGGCCGCACTAGAACTCGGGGCAAGTGTTGTGCAGCCATTCGATTGTCACATTATTCAGAACAGTCAATCCATGTAATCCATGAGGAGGTCGATGAATTGTACATTGACGGACAACATGTTCAACGGTCTGTTCTTTTGCGTCACACTCGCAAGCCGCAGAAGGTTCAATATCCCATTTGTGTAAGCAGGATGCGGGGGCGGTTGGGTCGTACCCGCGCTGTTCTTTCCAGGATGGTGGGTGCCGATGACGGGGACGAAAGTGCGGAGTCTCGTAGTAGGCGATTGCTTCAACAGTAACTCGCGACGAAAGTGTTCAAGCACACTGATTGTGGAAATCAAAACATCTTTCATTTTTAGCACTTCAAAGGAAATCATAATCCCTGCCCGGTGCTAAATCTAGCGAAATAGTTTCTTGAAAAACGTGAAGAATCGCATAAGTGATTGATATTCCCGACGCAACTCCATTGCGCGTTAATTTTCTCACCTCTGTCACTTACTCAAAAGGCGTGCGAGACTAGTTCGAGCATAGAAAAAAAGAACAGAGCTATGTTTGCAATTCTAGAAATAAATGAAGAAAAATCTCCATCGTCTCACTCACAGAAGTCACCGCGGTGAGCACAACAAATCTACGTCACAAACGAAAAAAATTGTTATTCTGAATATAATTTAAAGCTTTGTATGCGGACCCGAAATCGTCGCAAAACATTTTGGCAAAATTAAGCCCAAACCTGGCCAGAAACCCGGCCCGACCCGAAAAGCCCGATTTTTCAACTCCCATCTTGATGACATGAAGTTCCGCAACCTAACAATCCATTTGAGGAACTTCCGTGACGTAACAATCCCTCATTTCCATCACTGACTCTGAGACAGGATTTTTCGTATTTTCATTCAGACACGATAACATGCACCGGTAGAAAGCAGGGTTTTGAGGATTTTGTTGTTGCGTTGTCATAGCAAGTGTCTAGAAAGTGATGCAAGTGGTCAACAAAATGTTGCACGTAGCAATCATTGTCAATTGTATTCAATAATCAAATAACAAATATATTAAGTGTGGAAGGAAGTATCAATAATGCAGTGATGTTGTGCAAAAACGCGTTTTTATGTTCTTTTGTACTGCTACTGACAATGCAGATGTTGACATTGGTTCTGAGATTGACATCATTCCGTTTAAAATAAAAATAAAAATTTTGATTTAGGTTTTGAAACTTGATTCATATTAAACCTTCTACGTTTCAAACTTTGGTTGAAGCAAGATTAACTGGAGAACGTGGAACCCCAGGTAAGAGAATGTTTTCCATGTTGCTTTTAAAGACAGCTGAAGTGAATCTTGCGTAAATGTTCTTGGCGCATCAATCTCACAAACAAATTCGTTCGAAGCATTTTTCGTNATTTTTTGAAAGATAGCGGTGATGACTCCCTTATAACTACGCAGTATAAGAGATCGCTTAAAACTTTGAGGGTGATAAGGGGCCAAACAACATTTTTGAGCTCTTTGTTTCGAAACAAAAAAACAAGTAATTTTTTTCCTCCGTAGGACTTAATAAAACAAAAAATGACCTATGAAATAGGGTGATGGGCGATGGCTCCTTCTCCCAACCTCAACGTTCCTTCTGTGGTTTTATCGTGGTTACTGGGAAGCTTGGAGGGTGCATTATCAATTACTGGCTTCTATCCAACAAAGAAAATATGCTTCTTTATATTTAGCGCTGTATGTCCTACCTTCCAAGTTAAGCAACTTGCAGACAAGGCAAACAGTATGTTGAATGGAAAATCACACTAATACCTTGTCCAAGTTCAAAGCTACAGGTTGAGTGATTACTCCATGTCTGCTATTATTAAGCATAATTAAGGGAACAAAATATCGTGAGCCCTGTTTCATGAGGAACCTTGCATTTGAAGACAAAACAAGGGCTTAAATTGTAAATCAGCTGTTTTTCTTCATGTTTTCTTACGTAAATTTGTGAAATTTCAAGGAAAAATAAATCTACGTACTGTGGGTTGGGAGAAAATGTGTTATTGGACTGTGCATGTGTGAAGGTTGCCCGGTATTGCTGTAAAATGATAATATAAATCAATTCGCGTTCACATGTTGTCACTACATTAAGCAATATGTTGTCGAAACAACCAGAAATGAGTTTTTTGGTACGGTTAAATTTGTAGTTTAAACCGGCTAAGTGGTACAGGTGGTTGAGCACGAGCCATCAAAGCTGATAGACTGGATTCCCATTCGGGTCAAACCGAAGACTTGAAAAACTGTACTTGCGGTCTGTCCAGCCTAGTGGTCGTCTTTGAAGGGCGTGTGCAAGGAAACGGTTCACGCCCAGTGCTGCCATTGACTCGCCATCAATGCAGCATTTCACTGCGAAAGCAGCGGCTTGGCACACGGTGCAAGCGAGTGAAGAAGGGCGCCGCAGATCACTCGTGACACTCCAAAAGGTATCGGCGTCCGCATAAATTTTACCAGGGGCCAAGGTCGACATGTTGCTTATCTTTTTCAGGTTGCTGACGATACAATAGAAATAGACGTTCGTTAAAAGCTTTATCCTTTCTGCACCAGTAGCGCAGCCAGAGTGAGGCCGAAGAGACCATGCCCCCCTACCCCCGAATCAAACATGCTAAGATTTTTCGCTGGTGCTTTACATCAATTTCAACTGTTCGAAAATAAACGAAGCAACAGTCGAACGTGCGTCAGGTGGCTGGCCCTCCCACACAAAGTTCCTAGCTGTGCCGCTGTTTTTCTGCACCACGTAGAAAATGCCCCATGTTATGGCAACAGTCATAAAAATATGCTTCGATGCAGTAGCGTAGTCAGCTCAAAAATGTTTGGGGAATAAACATTTTGCAATTAAGGGAGCAATGGTGTTTGATTTTGGGACATCGCGTCTCGAAGCACAAAACCAAAAGATAAGCCAGAACTTTTGTCCGGAATGGCCTCTTTTCCCCACCTTAGCTAAGCCTCTGCTTCGTTGGCAGCAATAGCGAAGTTCATTACGATAATTTACACAATAGGCTAGGGTTGCCATATATCCGTAATTTCCCGAACATGTCCAGAAGTTCGGTTTAACAATTTCTGTCCTGAAATAATTTCAAAGAATACTCCATTGACAGGATTTTTGACAGGTTCAGAGCCTTGGCGGATACAGCCAGTCAGTTTAGGGAGGACGATTTCAATAATATTTGGTAGTCAAGTCTGGTTACCATTTCACTGCTATAAGAGAGAAGAAGTAGACTTCACAACACTACTGTGACAAAACAGTGGACGGCAAAATGGCCTTAAACCGCAAATGCTGTTTTACGAATCGTTCAAAATCATGGTGAATAAAGTTACGTTCTTAGGTTTTAGGAGGGCGGTGGCCCCAATCGCCCCCCTGGATCCGCCCCTGGCTCAGAGGATCTTATCATTAGATCCTTAAAAAATGCGTATAGTCAAGATTTGGAGAGAAAAACATGCCTTTTTGTATTATATCGCTTTCAGCCTATTGTGTAACATATCTGTGATATTTTTCTTTAGTGATAGTGGTACTGTTTTTAGGTGGATTGGGAGTTGTAAGAACACACTGAAAAATTCCGGGGGGGGATATGAAGGTGTGATTGCGACATACATAGCCTCTCCTCTTCAGGTGTACTGATCGCCGCAGGCCCTCCTGGCCTCCAGGATGAGTTACTTGCACTTTGGCCTCTCCTACACAAATGTGCCTGCAGCAGTGCCTTCCAGTGGCCCCTCTCGTTATAACAGAACCTGCTGTGGGTGCAGTCTCCAATGGTATATCTGGAAACCGGCTTGATGGTATGCCGAGGTGGCAGCCCCACCAGCCGTCTTATCCAGCGGAGGGTTAACAACCAACCCTGGAGAAATCCAAACATGTTAAGAAACTAACCAGAATTCACCGGACTGACCCACAAAGACGGACCTCTGCCTGCTCCGGACCTGCGAATAGACACGGACCAATTCCGATAAATCTCAAACATAATGTTCGAATCGCCACATGGAATGGCCAAACACTATTACGTCCGGGATCCGCAACGCTCCTCTCGTATGAGCTATCAGGATACAACATATCGATAGCCGGGCTATGCGAATCCAGATGGCCCGGAAGCGGAGATTGCTCTGCAGCTGACCACACCTTTATTTAGAGCGGTCCTACTGGTGGTCGCGGCCTGTATGGTGTCGCTCTTGCTATGCCTCACCACATTCGTAATTCGCTTGTCAGCTGGAGCCCTATGAGTGACCGGATATTAACAGCCCGTTTTCACCACCGCCATAGCAAGATGACCATCATCGTCGCCTACGCGCCTACTGATGTCACGGGCGACCCTGCCAAAGATGCTTTTTTTGACAAGCTTCATGAAGTTGTACAAAATGCCCCACCGCACGACATAACCGTCATCCTAACTGATGCGAATGCAACAGTCCCATGCTCCTCCCGCAGCGATGAAGCCAAGTCAGCAATTTGAACATCCTTTGTGGACTCATGCACCAACGACAACGGAAGACGTCTCCTTAATTTATGCGGTCTCAACGACCTCTCTATCGTTGACACCTGGTTTCCCAGGAAGAAGATTCATCAGTGGTCGTGGTACAGCCCAGTCGGAAGAACTCGCAACGCCTTGGACCGTATCATTGTAACCCGACGCTGGAGGTCATTTGTAACCAACGCCCGTTTCTACCGCGGCGCGCAGTTGGGCAATACGGACCACCGTATGTTAGTGGGGACCTTCAAACTGAAATTAAAACTCCCCCGACCAGCACAGAATTCACGGCCTCTTGACTTGTGCCGGTTTAAAGGATCCTTCAATCGCATCCGCTTACGAATGCTCCATCTCTAACACGTTCAACGCCCTGGCAGATGCAGCCCGATCTGACTGGAAAAACTTCACGGAAGAAGTCACTCAGTCGGTCGCGTGCACGACTGGACCAATTAGGCGCCGACCCAAGAAACCCTGGATATCCAGTGACACCCTGACGATTATTGATCAGCGTCGATCCGCTCGCCTCTCTGGAAACCTGGCCAAATATCGCAGACTGAATCGAGAGCGTAACGCCGCCATCCGCAATGATCGACGAAAATTCTGGAATGATCAGGCGGAACGTCTAGAAATGGCGGCCCAAACTAACAACTTCTCCCAGGTTTTTAAAATTCTTCGGAGAGTAAGGGCTGGACACTCAATAAAGACGTCCCTAGTAAAGGATAGGGAAGGTCATATCATCAACAATGAGAGCGGCTGCATCTCTCGGTGGATGGAACATTTCAGTAATTTGCTCCACCACCTTCCAGTAAGTCTTGATCGGGATCTGGAAGCTTCTTCACACGCCGCTGAGCCATCTCTGGAGTGCTCCACCGACCCAGTAACCGTGGATGAGGTAAAAAAGGCTCTGCAACTGCTGAAAAATAACCGAGCCCCGGGCATCTGCAAGATTACGTCTGAAATGCTTAAAGCCGGTGGCGACAATATCATTCGGTAGCTGACGTACATCATCAACGAGGTCTGGTACTCTGAAAATCTCCCCGAGGACAGGACGCATGGGATCATATTGCCATTCTGAAAGAGAAAAGGTGACAAGCTGGTCTGCAGCAATCAGAAATCACCGAAGTATAACCCTTCTCTCCATTCCCGGCAGTCTTTACCCGTGTCCTACTCGGTCGATCGCTCCCAGCAATCCGTAGCTGCAGACGACCACAGCAAGCCGGTTTCATGTCAAACCGCTCAACGATCGACCAGATATATGCTCTTCGCCTCATAATTGAGAAGACTCGAGAGTTTCGTAAGGGCCGTCACTTGTACATTGCTTTCATCGATCTGAAAGCTCCATTCGACTCCGTCGACCACGCCTCGTTATGGGCAATTCTGGCATGCATTGGCGTCCCTGGCAAGATCCTAAGGTTGTTCAAGAAACTCTACGGAGACTCCCAAAGCTGCGTCCGCATAAACGGGAAACTCTCGGAGTGGTTTAACATCAACAGTGACGTTAGACAAGGATGCGTAGCTGCTCCAGACCTTTTCAACTGCGTTGTTGACCACCTCATGTCACGGATATGCGCACAGATATCGGCCGTGTCTTTCGGTAACCTGCATCTTGCTGAACTCGAATACGCTGACGACACCATCCTGTTGTCCAATGATATCGAGAAACTCACGGCTGCCCTTTCTGTTTACGATAGCGAATCAAGCAAACTGGGCTTGAAGGTCAGCTGGGCGAAAACCAAACTGATGCATGTCGGTGAATACCCCGATCCTCCATTTCTAAACATCGATGGGAATGCTGTGGAATTTGCGGATTCATTTGTGTATCTGGGTTCGACAGTTACCAACAACGGTGATCTTAAACCCGAAATCGAGCGCAGACGCGCATTATCGTCAAATGTGATGCAGGCGCTTCGCAAGCCATTGTGGCGCCAGCAGTCCATTTCGCGTAACGCCAAGATGCGCATATACAATGCAGCAGTCCTGTCTGTGCAGCTGTACGGTGCGGAGATCTGGCTTCTCACTGGAACTCTCTCCTCCAGGCTTGACGGCTTTGACAGTAGGGCTCTCAGATCGTTTCTTGGCATTCACTGGCGCGACCTCGTCTCCAATGAAACGGTGTGGGCTCTTGCCAGACAGCCCCCGGCCTCCTATTTAGCTGCCCACCGACGGGTCCGCTGGTATGGACATGTGCTTCGCATGCCACCGCGCCATCCTTCTCAGGCTATCCTGGACTTGGACCCTGGCTCGTTCGGCTGGAAGCGAGCGACCCCGAGGAGCCCACGCACCCGCTGGATTGACGTGGTCAGACGCGATCTTGACCAGCTCGACCTCGATCCAGCCGCAATCGAACCCCTCGCGCAGGACAGTGATGAATGGCGGGCTCTCGTGAATCTGGTTGGCTCTACGCACGACGCGCCGAGGGGCGCCTTGCACGAGACACGATGATGATGATGATAGTGGTGCTGTTTTTAGGTGGTAGGAAATCTCTCCGGATCTTCGCCCAAACCGGATAAAGCTGGTGGTAGGAATGATTTTTAACGTTTTTCTTTATAAAAATCTACGGTTTGTCTGGATTTTTCAATTCGGTTCTTCGCCAATACCGGATAAAGCTTTCTCTTTTCACATCTCGCAACCCGGATTTTTCGGCACTTCCACACTGCTGTGTTCTTAAGTGCACTGACTGGTCTCTAGAAAACATTCGGCAGCTTTCAGACACAGCACAAGCGTGCTCACGATCACCAACGAAAGTACAGAATTATGATATAACAATGGCCGCAACTGAGCGCAACATACGACTAGTCGCAGAGACAATTATTACGTCGCACACGCATAGTATATCACGTTGAACATAACGCTCAAGGTATGCCGCCTTACCACGTCTATTGATTAGTGTTGAGTGTGCGTGTGTAGAGCATTAACCCTGAGTGTACTGTACTCGGTAAGATGTTTGGAGGGCATTACGTTCCAAATAGAGTGACTGCTCATGAACCAGTCGCAGAAATCTCTGCGTCAGTCCAAAATACCAGATTTCCTCGCAGCCAAGTAATCTAAAATTATGAATGCCTGGATATGGCGGTTACTAGTCTGATATACCATTGTAAATACATCAATAAATTCGTTGTGCTTCTGCGAAAGTGTGCTGTTGGGTCGTAAATGTGTTTAACTTAAGTAATTTTCACCGATTATCTCAGTACTAAGATGAGGTCAGGCTATAAAACAACCGTCTTCGGTTAATCCGGATCTTCACCTAAACCGGATAAAATCGTCGGTCAAATCGAATCAGGATCAACCGAGGTTTACTGCACACCATTTTTTATATTCTCGTAACTTGAACAAATATAGGGGCCATGGGCCCCAATTTCAGACCACTTATTGGACACATGCAATATCGTACTTACATTTTGCCATGTTTTGGAGCCCTTTTCTGAAAGGTTGCTTCGGGCCTCAAAATTCTAATATCCACCCCTGCGACCAACTATCGTTTCAATAAAACCTTGCTTGTCTTTGCTATATGTTTTCACGGTGAACGTTCATCATACGTAACCGGACAAGGGTTTAGTCTCACACTAACAATGGATTTTGCAAAATTGGAAGTTTCGCAAGGTATCTGCAGGCACAGGAGCATACATGAGTGAACTGCGGGCTCATCACTGCACGACACCAGAACAGTGAAGCTGGCTTTTGTGCAGTGTGAGTGTCATATAGGAAAATAAACTGTTATCGCAAGAATTACATCAAGTAATCTAAGTTAAGCTGCTGACTTCCGGTTTTCTAGAAATATTTGGTTCTTAGTCCCAGTTTCCAGGGAGGAAATGCACGTTTTACCCCACTGCGGACGCCCATGACGAAAGGTGTTCATATATCGAGTATAAGCAAAACAGAATTGCCAATGAAATAAAAGTGATAGCGCACATAGCCTCCCCTTTTAGGTGTTGTCATTGTCGCATGACTGCGCTTGCAGTAAACTCAATGCAAGAAAGTTTCCCCTACACAAATGAGCAGCAACGCCGTCACGCGATACCGTAAACGTTGCTTTGGAAATGGCACGACAAGTGACGCAAGGCGGAACAAAGAGATTGATACACGGATTGGTGCAGCAAACGCAATTCTTCGTGAGGTTCGTCGCTCTGTGGTGAACAAAACGGGAGCTTTCAAACACCGCAAAGCTGCCGTTTTTTAAATCGGTCTTTGTTCCGATCCTCAGCTGTGGTCATGAATCTTGGGTAAGGATTGAGAGAGTGCTATAAGTCAGGTGCAGCGGCAGAGATGGGGTATTTCCGAAGAGTTCACGGTGTAACGCTTCGCAACAAAGTGCGCAGCTGTGAAATTCGTCGAACCCTGAATGTTGAGCAACTCAGAGGCGTAACGAGGGGGGAAGGGGGGCACAATTCCCCGGCGTCAAATTACTATCGGGCGCCGAATGACTGCCGGGGGCGCCGAAAAGTCACAACAATGTCACAAAGTCGGCCTACTTTCTTCAACAGCACATTTACGTCCGAAAGCCCTCAGGTTAAAAAATGGGGGCGCCAAATTTTTTCTTTTCCCGGGTGTCATCTAAGTTCGTTAAGCCCCTGGAGCCACTTCCCCGAATCAAGAGATCCCAGGTACGAGGCGAGTTCAGCTGCACCCAGGGGAAAGCGCCCCAGACGCTGACCAAGGACCTTGTGTCGTGATTAAATAGACGGCCATATGGTTTGTTCTGGCGTTGGTGTGCAACCAGCAGAACTATCAGAGGTTGACGGGAACAGTGAAACGTTTCGACTCTTCCGAGGGCTGCTGCCCCAGCGACCATCTTAAGAGATGCTTGGGTGAAAAGTAAATTGGTTTAGTGTAAACTAAATTTGGTTTTGAATGACACGTGTGCTATTTGCAGACAATTTTTGTAGAACTTGAAAAACAGGTTTTATTGTTTAACTTATGCAAGTTTTGCAGTGAATGGAACGCACGTCTTCCTGTTACCATGCAAACGCCGATATTTGCGAAGCATCCGATGTCACTGATTCTCGCGCTACTTCTGTCATTTTTGTCGTTTAAAGAAGGAAGAGTTGAAGCAATTGGTGAGTTTTACTTTCCGTGTTGAAAGTTTTGTTTGCGCCGCTTGTATGGATTTAAACTTGGACAAATCTTGACTTGTGCAACGTGTCCTGTTCAATCCCAAATTTAGGGACCAGGCCAGTTCTTCCCAATCTTTTCCAACTTGCACGACATTAAGTGGAATAATTTTTTTTATCGCAGGCCTCATCCCACGAATTGTTTCGTTTTGAGAAAATGAATTATCTTAAAAACATATCGTGATGGCAAATTTTGATTTCGGATTAGGCGTAATTCAACCGAGACCATTCTAATAATACAGTTCTTAATTTGACCACATATGAAAATGTTTTGAATAATAAAAATATCTGTTATCTTTTATTTTCTTCGAAATGTTTTTCTTTTGCATTTACATTTGTTACTTGACTTATTTTGATGTGTTTTTTGTCGATGTTTTGAAAAAAGTTAATTTATCCGCTGTCTGCAGAATAAAACGTATTTCTTTTTTTTTTTTTTTTTTT
>JGI24159J19872_10006279_pt1 | contig 15464 bp, 5 predicted proteins | sample Ectturendosymbi4_FD_19872 | JGI IMG/M metagenome (IMG submission 19872) | reverse complement strand
GGGCGAGATGTAATCCTTGATTCTTCCTTAACTTCCACAGCAGCACGCTCACAAGTAGATCTGCACGCCTCGCACCTGCCGGTTAGAAATGTATCCAGTTAATACTTAAGTTTACAGTAGAAAATTTTAAACGGCAAGTGCAAAGTCATCGTTACCTAGTCTAAGCTGTATATTAGTGCTAGTCGGAATCAAGTACAGCGTGTTTCGATGACCCCTCACATTGACCAGAATAGTTTATTATCAACTTGCATGACTTTATTTGAAACAGAAAACTTTTCCGATGGTTGTAATTAACTCTAGTCACCACAATCGAAGATTTGCAGCTGAATCACCATTAAACTCTGTCTCAATATGCGCTATGATAAAAAAAAAGTTTTTATAGGTTTCATTTAATTATATCAAAGTTCACGACTCCTGACCACCGGCCACAGTTAAAGATTTGAATCGAATTTGATTGTCCGTTTATATTAACGTGACTTGAAGGTGAATGCCTATTACTTACAATTGACTGAAAGGTCATGACACTCAGATTTAAATCTAAATCTAAGACCCGAACCTATCGTTTGTGCCTGTTTTTTGTGAAGATGAAACTGCAACTATCCTTTAACGTTTTTTTTTGTTTAATCGAAAGACAACTTTAAAAAATCGCTTTGAAATATCCACGGCTGGAAACACGGTCAAGACGAAAAAAAGTGTGTTTTTCTTTGCGAACAGGTGTGGACATTTCTCCAGAGTTTTATTTTAGCCTACCCTAGACACAAAAACGGTAAAAAACTAATGGGTGTTTAAGCCAGAGCAAGTGCTTACCCAAAAACTGTGTGATTTCTAATAAAATTTGATAATTTGTCAATATNAAGTGGTTTTCGCTCAGGCAGCAATTTGGTCTTNGAAGAAGTGCAGGACGCATATGCCTGTAGATTGTGCAGCAGTGGCGAAGCTGATGCGTTGTATGAGNACGAAAAAGACGATTGACGCTTCTTTCGCGACAAATAACGAACTGTAAAGCAAAAAAGGAAAATCGGGTTATGCGTAATGCGTGTGTTTTGCATATTTTAAACAGTGTGACAAAAATTTGCAAAAAAGACAATTTTTAGACTGCAACCCCACCTTATAGAAGGATAGTTGAAAAATAGTATAAATTTGAAATACTGTAATATTTAGATAATTTTATGAAACTGTTTTTTAATCAATTTTTGCGTCATATGATGTACCATTTCATTGCCTTGTTGTACTCTCAAGAAACCTGCCAAAAAAATCTAGCCAGCTGTCAGAAATGCCTCGGATATCGGTTCGTGATTTTGAGTTTTTTTATACTTATTAGTTTTTTGTTAAAGACTATTTCCTTCTGCGCCAAATTATTCTTCCGCTTAGTGTAGGCGTAAACAAACGATGACCAAAATGCCAGAGCTATTTTGAGTAAATCAAAGTTGAACAATCCATTTTTCCTTCTGAAATAGAAAGGGGAGCTTAAAATAAATTCGTTTTTTGTAAAGTTAGTTTTTGTTTATCAAACTTCCTTACTATTGTAGTGAGAAAGATTTCGAGCACGTAGCCAAGAGGGCCAAGCCCACCACCCCTCTTTGAGAAAATAATTAAGGGCAGTGTAATTACGTAGAGCGCCTATACAACAAGTACTTGAGAAACTGAGTTGGACAATGCGCAGATACTGACAGAACGCAAATACGTTCTTCATCAACAGACTGCTATTATTTTTCTTCGTTTGCTTAGAAGTGCCCTGTTCTTCATAAATCAGGCTAACCGCAATCTCTTTAAACCTCAAGAAACATGCTCAAGCATGCCGAAAATTATCCAGGTTTTTCTAAGTGAACCAAGACCAATCATGCTGTACACCTCACGCACACGACTCAGGTACCAGTGCTTCTGTTTTTTTTGTTTGTGTGTTGCTACACCGCACATGTTCTTGGCGGGAGACAGAACTTCGGTGAAGAATCAAAAGCTGAATCTAGTTGCGTGCCATTGAGTCAGCTTTTGGGTATTCTTGTTCTTCACTTCATTGTTTATTTTTTACAATTTTTCCTCAATTCGTATTTCCTTCCAATGCAAACAATGACTAGCTAGCCGTTACCACAACGAGGAATCACTAGATTTGCGATAGAACGCCCTGTGATGGTGCTTTACTTTTGTTGCTGAAAAATCAAGGTCCTGTGGATTAGGACCTAACATCAACGAAAGGTCGAACATGCTCGGCAATTCATTCTCGTTTACTGCATGTAACTTGTTTCTAGCTTTTTGTTAAAAACGTGTAACACGGGTATGCCCTGACCATAACAACCTTTGCGTGATATGGCCCTGGCCATATGGATCATACCGCTTCCACCGCCCCTGTGTGGCTACTTTAGTTTTAGCCAGTGATTTCCTAGCTCGATTCGAGCCACGAATATCTTTGACAAGAATCTACTCTAGCCGCAACTTTTGCTCGAAGGTCAAACAACCCTGGTCGACTCAAGTGAGAATTTTTGAACGCCACCAGGATCACCCTTAGGTATTTATTTCAAAATGAATACTTAAATATGTTATCGTTTGACTTTCAATTCATTTGAAATGACATTTCATTGGCTTGATATGAGTCGGAGAATTTCGCGGCTTTCCTCGGATAAGACGAAGGTAATTGCTTCGATTTGAATCGAAGGAATTTATGACTCGAAACTGAAGGTTTTTTCGACTCCACTCAAGACTCGAGAAACATGATTTGTCCACATCCACAACTGTTTTCCAAGAAATGATATGTCACTTTTCCAATCTTTCAAACCTGTACCTAGTATCATGTTTTTAATAAACTATAGAAAGCTTTAAACTCTTTCAAAACAACAACAAGGAATGAAAGTTCTTGTGCATCTTGGTCGCAATTTGCGCCTGTTGCAGGTGTAAAAGAAATTACAAGCGGTTAAAAAAATAGAATTTGCAATTTCGACTAACGTAATTTACTTTCAGAAAACTATTCACATTCGCCCCTGCGAACTTGTATACTTCTACAACAGGCCCTTACGTGACGGCGGAGATTTTGCAGTGTCTTCTCCAAACTCAGCGATGCATTCATTTCCGTATTTGAAGATCACAGATTGGGTGCTGATAAAATTGCTGAGCTGAGATTGCCAACATGACACAGTGTCTTCCTCAGAAGAAGAACTGAAAAACAAATAATTGTATAATGCACAAAGCGGTATTGATTAAAAGATACTCACAACCTGTCACTGCACTTTTAGTTAAGCGCTTGTTTCTGTGCGATGAGGCAGTTGAGACTTAAAATTACAGCCTAGGTTCTAAAATATATCGCAAAAGTCGATATTATTCAAACATACTCGTATTATGTGTTATAACCATAAAAATGTTTTCATACATGGCGTGCATAGATACTCTATTTGACTAAAAGATTTTAAAAGTTTTTATAAGACGAGAAGACTAAAGATTAAATACTAAAAAGATGTTTTGAAGACTAAAAAGATTTTTAAAGTTTTAATTTAAGATGAGAAAGTGCGGTATGTGGGAAATACGACACGTAAGAACAACACGTACGAAATTGCTGGTCGTAAACGCGCCAAAGCTTCTGTGCTGGCAAAGGCACATTTACAACAACTTGTGTACAGCAAACTTACCTAACCTGCATTGTAGAATTTTCGTGTCAGCAAAGGAAACGCACTTCGTGTTCGAAGGAAAATTAACGAATGACTTTTGCAAAGCGTGTTCTCTCTTTAATAGGGCGTTTTCTATTTTTTTGGCGCAACATCACAAAATACTGCTATTTTGAAAAATTGCACACGACCTACAAATCAGGTTTTCCTTAACTCTTTGGGCTACGGACCCCAATTTGTGAATCTGTTTTCTGTCACAGACCCCAATTTGTGAAATGCTCGGATTTTTGGGCATTTTGCCCAGATTTTCAGGGATTTCGTCCGAAATTTCGCGGATTTTACCCAGATTTTTAAGGATTTTTCCCGGATTTTCAGGCATTTTGTCCGGATTTAACAAATCAAAAGTTTTGGTGGTGCGTTTGCACCCCCGCCTCATACGCCATTGTGTCAAATAACAATACCCCTCGGCCTTGTCAAGTGTCGCGTTTAATTCGCAACGCGACAACAGTTGCATGTTGTCAAGCCTTGATTCATATTCAAAATTTCTCAAAAGAAACCTAATCACCGTGCCTTGCTCGGTCTGCCAAACCTTGATTCTTTTGAAACTTCCCGCAGTTATCATCCTTTTGAACTAAATTGACGGTCGTCACTTCGACAATGTCAGCGGCTTTGTTTGCGGTTCGCCATGCGTTACTACTTTTTGATTCCGCAGCTGTTGATCTTAGCTTATCTATTTTCTTTCCTGGTAATTTTTTAAGTGGGCTACTTTGGCAGACCAATATTCACCAGTGTCACGTCAAATTAAGATTTTTTTCTGTGGCTTGTTGATAGATTAGTCATTATTAAAAGAGGAAGCCTCGCAAAACGAAAAGTGCTCGGGATGAACATGACTTTAATTGAACAAATTTCGTAGTGAGCTGTCAGTAAATGATGGGTTAAATTGCGGCAGTGGCGTAGCTAAGGGGGGGCGGGGGGGCGGCCCGCCACTGGCGGCACTTTTATGGGGGCGGCACTTTGGGCTATGCTGTGGGCTATACACCTGCACAGGCTGTATTGGAATAAAAGTCGTTTTAATGCTGGGACACTACTCGCAGTTGAAGGCCGTTTTTTATTTTGAGCAATTTAAACTATGGCAATATAGTAATAATGTTGCGGATTTTCCTCAGAATTGCCGTTAGTGTCGCTACCTGTGAGAGGAGTTTTTTAAACTAATACTGATCAAGAATTACTTAAGATCTAGTATGAGCACCTTGCCGTTGAGAAATCTTGCCATACTGTCCACAGAGCAACATTTGGCATATGAAATAAATTGTGATATTGCCAATGAATAATTTGCCAACAAAAAGGCAAGAAAAGTTACTGTGTAGAAAATTGTAGTTTTCATTTCAGAAATAAAGATGGTCCTAATTTTATACACTTTTTTGCTGTTTTTCCCTATATGTTGTTTTTGTTTTTTGTTAAACTGTTGCTTACGATGTTTGAGTTTTTTGATGTGTATTTAAAGCATACCATATTTGAGCATGTGAGAGTACTGTAATATTTCTGTAAAATGGTGCACAAACTAGTTAATATATATACAAGACTTTAAGAGCCAGTCTCTGTGCAATATGTGGTTTCATGGGCTTCGGGGGCGCCAAAGCTCAAGAGCCGCCCCGGGCAGCCCACACTCCAGCTACGCCACTGAATTACGGTCTCCAGATCGGAAGCAACCGGCAACTTTCGCAATACATTTTGTTCCGTCTAAGATGTCAGAAAAGCATACCATACGCCATTTTCTTCAAACCCTCAGGCAAGCACACGCTGCATGCCCAAGTGTGTCTATTCTCGGCTACATCCTTAGCATGAGTGTGGTTAAACCATCAAGAATTTTTCAATTCACGTTATAGAGTTTTGGCACTACTACTATAGGAACAAAACCCAAGAAGTGTATCTTTTTCTGACTGCATTTTTCTGAATTCATTCATGATTTGCTAAACCAGCAAAAAATCTGAAATCTGAAACACACAGCCTTGCTTTGAGCACATTGCAACATTGCAGTTGTCTGCGAAGTCAGTCAACCACCTGCTCCAAGGCTGAAATAATTGTAACTAACCTAGTTTAACACCACTTTTTTTCTTTTAGTCGAACTATAGCAAGCCTAAATCACATACCTACACAGCCACTGGTCAACATTCAAGTACCAGATGGAATCGAGGATTGTGAAGTCGATATTTGTTTGCCAGTCATAGTCGTTGGATGTGTTCACCAAATCGGGATCCAAACTGATCTGACGTACCAAATGAAATACGCTACGTAAGTGTGTAGAAAAAAGGTGTGAGAACCAATTGACTATATTTTGAATCAAAATCGGACCGGTGTTTGCTGTAAGGTTAAAATAAACCTATTTATCGGCAGTAAGAGGAAACAAATTTTGCTTGTTGAAATCTAGAAAATGTATCCACCGCAAAACAGCCACGTTTATTGTCGCTTATAACTTCGCGTTGTTAACATGCTTTGGCCCTAATCGTGCAGGAGCGTACCTTAGATACCTTGGCCTAACTGAGTAAAAGGATGCATCTTCTTTGCTAGGTAACATGCGCGAAAGGTAAGTTAACGACTCACAAAAAACGCATTTTTGAAGCGAAAGCTGCGTCGATTTCTCTTTTTCTCACAGAAATAGAGAATTGCGATTACAAGGTTTGAGGTTTGTTCAAATCATTGTAGCTGTTTGCTCCTCAAAAAGTTCGCAGAAATACCACAAGGACGAACCCATGTTTGATTTCAAGTTTTTTACCGCCTGAGCACAAACAAGCTTTGCACAACAGGCTGTTACTGATCGTAAAACATGTGACTGATGTTTGTCTCGCTGCTGCAGAAGCTGTTCCGCTCCTTTTTTACACAAAATACGAAAGTTCAATTTAACAAGTTTACTGCAACCACTGTCACAGCCCACGATGCTCTATTTTCGGAACCTAAATCACCAGGGTCAAAATGAGCGCAAGTAACACTTTTACTAGTTCGCAAAGTATGTTCAAGCAGTCACCTTGGTTGCCATACAAACAGCAAAAAATGTTCTCCACGGATCGCTTTTGGCAATTTCTGCATCTGTACTACGCTTTTTCCGTCCACCGAAACTAAACCAGTGACAACCTGATAATAACAAATCAGGATGGACAGTTTGCATCAAACCAGGAACATTAACTTCTGAATGGATATAAGATGACTAAAATATGGTCTCGATAGTCCACATACGTTGTAGTTTTTTAATCCAATATTTTGATAAGCACTAGAAAATATTTTGAAATAATTACTGTAAATATTTTACAGTCTTGCAAGCTGCATCCTGGGTAATATATTTTATGGAAGGTTTGGGATAAGCGTCCATTGAAACCAGGCGCGTAGCCAGAAATTTTGATGGGGGGCCAACAACAAAGTCTCAACATTTTAATATTGATTGCCCCTTGTTTTTAAAGCATCAACCATAAAAGAAGCATTTTTATGGTGCTTTTTCTCTGAATAATTGCGTTCAGATTTTAGCTGGCAAATTAAAAGTCCCTTTTCATTGAATTGACAAGTTTTGAAAGTTTGTTTTTTGCAAAGTTCCACTGTTCTACCTTGGGTGAACAACACCATATGCTGGTATAGCTTTCCTGCAAAAACGCGTTGTGAAAATATCTATGCTATAAGTGCAAAATCTGCAGTAGGCCTATGCTTTTTGTAGCCACTAATTCAGTTGAGCAAGAAGTCATCGTGGCCGCCATAACAGTTGCGCGTTTTATATTACACGCTTTTAACTGCACATACACCTGTTATACACCAACACACGTTCAGTCGAAGCCGAGTAGCAAATTTACTCTAGAACACCGACTTCCGTTCGGAAGTAGGCCTTCTGGAAAATTTGTGGCCGCAAAAGACGTGGATCTTGTCCTAATTTTGAGCAACTCGTTGACGTATGTAGCTGATACCGTAAATGCTAGTGTTCCTCAAAATGCGTTTAAAAAATATGTTGGTTTTATGTGGGTAAACGCTATGAAATGCCACTGCTGTAGCATTTTTGTACTCTTCTTGCAATAAGCTTACATCCCGAAAACGATTAGTTGTTTAGCTAGCTACTGTATGTAGAGTTAACAATATAATTCGCAAATGTGANAAAGACAATAGTGTAAATTGGGGAAAGCTACGCATGTCCAACAAACAAACTTGCTTATATTTGATCCACTGAGTCNCATTACAAAAATTGCGAAACTGACGCCACAATCAATTACCACCACGGCTGTGCACTAAAGATAATAATTACTTGTCGCCGCAGTTTAACACAATGGTTTGTTAGTTGATCTAGCCCAGTGTTTCCCAAAGTATGGGAGGAAACCTAAACAAAGGTGCCGAAGGGTCAAAATTTATTTATTTGTCTACAGACAAAGACAACCAGCGGTAACGTTGAAAACATACAACTCGTGTTTGGATCGCCTCGGCAGAACCTATGTTTTGACCCTTCGGCACCTTTGTTTGGGTCCCTACGCCAGAGCTGTGGCGTAGGTACTTGCGAAAAGAGTAGATTTCTGACATTAAAAATGAACTTAGGATCTTACTGCACTGCCAAAAAACATGGATACAACCTTATTTTCCATGCGCTATTCAAAGCTTGGGTCGCGAGATCTTCACCAAACTCGGATTGGGGTTGCGCTCAAAAAACTTTGGGAACCGCTGATCTAGCCATTCTAGCGTAAGCAGTTGAATTTAGAAAGTAATAAATTAGTGTTTAAATTACAAAATATAATATATTGGAAAAAATCTGTTTAGTTTCATTTTGGTCACATGTGCTTTGTCGAGAAAATAGATTACAAACGGCACTTACAAAAAAGCATCTTCCTACTTCCGCTACATTTGCTACTAACTGTTCCGTTGCAGCAAAATGATTTCTAATTTTCTGTAGGACAGGGTGGCAATTGCATCAGATTAAAGTTGTAACACCTTAAGACTATGTACAGGTCGGACTCTGATTACTTGACAAAACCTTTTTTTACTCGCCGCCAAGATAATTTGAAATCATTAATGAAAATGTTAAGGCTCCACATAATTTTGATTGAACCGTCACAGGATATCATCACCAATAAATGTCTACAGTGAATAACATTGCTGCTAAACAGTGCCTATGGAATAATTGCGTAAGAAAAAGACATTGTAACTGGATTTTTCTTAGCCAAAATTTGAGCTTCAAGGCATGTAAAACGATATCACCGCCATAGACACGTACATAGTTTAAAACTGCAAAAACAAAAATCTACAAAGTTCCTTTAAAGTTACGGTTGCTGCTGCAATCACGAGTAAAAAACACACAATCTGTAGCATGCCAGATTTATTAGAGAGGAATTTTTGCGACGGTCTTGAAATGAAGTTCACATCACCATTCGGTGAGATAAAGCAAGCTGGTGCGTCAGAGACAGCTGCGAAAAGCGTTACTCCTTGTTTTTACTTGTCGTTAGATACAAGCTGGTATTTCATTATCACCTACTTCCACACGGAGCTTAAATCTCAGGTAAAGTTAAGACATGATGAGTTTTCCAGCATTTACACTGTACACAACGTTTGTCAGGTTCGATCAAAAGCTGAAGTGAGATAGGTTCCTTTCGCAGTTTCGTTAATTTGCACTGAAATATTTTGGCTTACACATCAAAAGCTTGATTAACTTCAAAAAATTTGATGCAACTTTCAGAATTGGGGGGCAATTGCCCGCATTTCACCCCCTGGCTACGCGCCTGATTGAAACCAGTGATTAGGCTATTTGCTAGCAATTGCATTTATGCTAATAGTAGGTTCTAACATTTGTTGAAGAACTTGTGATTGTTCAACTGGGTAAATGCTTGCCAGGAAATTTAAAAAATTTGCCTTTGTCAATTCAACATCTCTTACCACAATTCAGTGGCACTTGTAGAACACTATTCATTTGTTCACTTTTCCTCTTTATGATCAGGCCCGTAGCCACGGGGTTGGGGGAATTCGGGGACAATGAGCCCTCAAATTTTGTTGTGCCCAGAAAATTTATTTGTTAAACATATAATAAAAACAAGAAACTTTCCCCCTAAAAATGTATTTTTCCCCAAACCTTAGAACCTGGCTACGGGCCTACTTATGATGGGTCCAGAAGCGTAACAAGGTTATATGGCGCCCGTGGCAAGAAGCAAGCTTGGCGCCCCCATGTTCGAACCTAAGGTCTTTCGTAAGCAAATGTACTGTATTGAAAAAGTAATTGTGACATTGTTGGGATTTTTCGGCGCCCCCGCAGTCATTCTGCGCTCCCGTTGTGATTCGGCGCCCGGGGAATTGCGCTCCACTTGCCCCTCCTCGTTACGCCCCTGGATAAGTCTAGGACAGTTTGGCGACGCCGTTTCGTCGACGGGACGTTCCGGCGATTGTAGTCGAAAATGTTTTATACCAAAAAGTGTGTTTTTGAAATAAGTAGAGTTGCCCTATAACAGCATTTCAAGGGACCGGAGAAAAAGAGTCGCTAATGACGAACTGACCTTACAGCTGAACTGCAATAAATCGTTCCTAAATGGCGTTTTAGTTGAAGGCCAGAGCGTGGCAAGGGTTAAAAACAGGCCCGTAACCAGCTTGGGACACCAGGGGGCGAAGAGTTTTCTGAGAGAGTCCCAAATTTTTTAAATTATGTCCGATAATTTTGAACTATGTCCAGTACATTCTTCCAGGGGTGCGAAAAATTTTCCAGGGGGGGCTCGCCCTCTTTGTGTACCTCCTAGTTACGAGCCTGGTTAAAAGTGTTCTTTGATTAGGATAGCGACTTACTGTACATATCGTGTTTGCGCGAATACTCTGATAAGAAAAACACAAACAAGAATTTGAAATCACTGGCAGTTGTGTTTTCATGCAATATAGAGCATACAGTAGTACAGTACTGCATTACGTTATTGCAAAAGAGTCACTGAGTCTCGTTTATGCTGTTCTTCTGCGGGGACCGACAAAATGCGTCGCTATGGGCGAAGTAACAATACAGCCGAAGTCGTTATAGCCGAACTCTAAAAGATGGGATTCTGCCGCGACAGAAGAAAAAGCGTCATTGCAGGCAAACTGTCGTTATAGCCGAAATCGTTGTAGGCGAATTCTACCGTGCTGCGAAGGTTAGATTAAAAAGGATGTTTGATTTCCCTAAAGCTAAAACCTAAACCTTAACCTTAAAGCTAAACCCAAATTTTTTTGAAAGAGCACATAAAAAGCGCTCCCATAAAAAGTGTCATGTCTTGTAACCGATTTATCGCCGAAATGCCCATCGCCGAACTATCCCATTCCGGCTTTCTGATAGCAGTCATTTAAAGTCCTGAGTGGTTACTTTCGATGGCTTAGCTTTGGTTGGTTGTTAAAAAGTGGGTAGTTTACGGAAAAACAGGAAAGGCTGTCAGAGTAACGCAGCTTTAAGGGCTGCGAAATGTCTAAGAGGCTACGGATTTCAGAAAGCTTTAGGCTTCTTTAACGTGGTGATGGTTACTTTACGCATTCATCAGTTTCAACACACGATGTGGTAGGACGTACGAGGATGCATAATTACCCCTGCAGCTTTCATGTATCCACGCTCGTGGTTAATGCGTACACAGTCTGTTTTTTATCATTTTCTTGTTTGTGTTATCGTAAATTTGCATTCCTCCAGTAAATTATGAATTGCTTTAAAGTATTACTTTGCGCTTAAACTTAATCATCTACACATGACATCAATATTTCTGAAATAAGCAAATTTTCGTTTTTCTCGCGTATACGGACCGCGCAATAATGCAAGCAGCAAGCTCGATATTGATGCATCAACTCGGTGCCTGAATGCTTAAAACCTTGGAATCGAAATTTCTCTATCCTTGCGATCTTCCCGACATCCTGGAAAGATTCCAAGCTGAAAACGTGCCCTGTCCTTACAATTGTACTCATTTATATGTGAATTTTTATCAGCCTATGGTCTACTAGTGTAGTCAACCTTGCAGCAAAACGATTCTTTTATGTTGCGCCAGTCATTGCGCTGTTTTCACGTGTTGACATATGTGGTTTTGGTACTGGCAGACAACAATAATAGACTCTAGACTGCTGTTGCTTTGTCGAAAAAACGGGAATAATTGAAAGAGTTCACCAACCTGATGCAAAGCAAACAAAGCATAGAATGAGAATCAGTTTCCTTACTTCCATTGTAAAGACAAATCTTGCCCACACAACTGCATGCGGCTTCTCTGCTTTGCAATAACTACAGCTAACGTAATCGTGCGACGGAAAATGATAAAACTGCTGCGGTGTTTACGGTTGTCATTATCAGCAATTTAAAGAACACTTTGATAAAATGAATGGATGCGGTTATACCAAAGCCGTCTTGCCTAGGGCTACCAGACCAGGTATTTTCGTAGTAGGTGTAATTGCCATGAAACGACAATTTATCGAACGACAGTTTATCGAACGACAATTTATCGAATGACAATTTATCGAACCGACAGTTTATCCAACCGACAGTCCATCGTACCGACTATTAATCGAACTGACAGTTTATCGAACCGAAACTTTATCGAATTATTTAAAGTTGCAAGTTGTGTGCAATTGCTCGAAGGAAGCTGCTTATAAATGACAGTGTTCTTCAGATGGCGCTCTCATGATAGTGTCGTCCTCGGCTGTGGATACACGGCTTTGACATTTAAGGTAGTCGTCACATCTTCGGTAAGCTACAACATTTTCGGTTTTGCCACTGACACACAAAAACCTTTCACAGCCACTTGCGTCTGCATTTCTCACTTGCAAAGAATTTCATTTTCAAACTACGTCACAATTCACTCACAACTGCTCACTTCACTACTGGTCTGACCTCTGGTTCTGAGGTCTGACCTATGGTTCTGAGGGTTCTGACTCTTATTAGAGGTGGCCATGGATTCGGAGTGCCGGAGTCGACTCCGGCAGGATTATGTTTTTTTTCGGATCAGCAGCCGGAGTCAAAATTTTGTGAAAAACCGGACCCGGATCCGAAGTCACTTTTCAATTTCGGCAGTATAGCAGGAGTCTGTGTGGTCATTTCAAGTAAAAACATTGGTAAATTTCGGTTGGATCTATGGCAGCTGGAGTCTGAACAGGAGTCGGATTTTGAAATTTGAAAAATTTCCGGACCCGGATTCAAAAATTTTGGAACAGGAGCGGAGTCGGAGTAAGTGACTCCGGCCACCTCTTGCTCTGTTAGCTCCCAGTCGATACCAAAGGATAAAAAGTGCAAAGTCACTTGGAACAAATTAAATAGAGTGTGACGATTGCAGCTGTAGAATGCAGCGTGCAGACCACGCCCCAGGCATGGGGCACACTCGACATGAGCATGGGGCACACCTGACCGGTCAATAAAAAGTTGGGTTGCATGCATTGCATAATGTTCACATGATATCCCATGTCAAATAGGCACTTGCTGACAGCCTCTCCACTTTTTTCACATTCTAATTACCCACTGTCACTGCATGGCAAAACAAATTTGTATGATTACCAAATATTAAATGAAACCAATGCAGTATGCTGAAATCCATGCTTTACCATACAAATATAATGTGCCTCTAAGCACATAATAAACCGAAAATGCTCATAGATTAGAATTATTCTGTACTGCATTCCAGTGTAACCACTCAAGCTTTACCTTGTTTAGACTGACCTAGTGGTATGCTGTTGATTGTGCCCCATTTTTTTGTCAGATGTGCCCCATGCATATCTAAAAAATGAAATGAAGAAGTATCAACTCAACTTAAAAAGAATTTAAAATCTGGCGTTAACAAATACTGTTGCACTGCCCTGACCATAACGTCACAAAAACTCAGAACAGAAGATGTTGATTAACGTGGGCTAAACCCAAATCTAAATCCGATTTTATAAATTACTTTTGAGTATCAAAAATACAACTTTCTCTGTTACTCGTAACAACGGCGGCCTATCAAGGAAAAATTCACTGTAGTACTACGGCTGGAATGAGACTTAATCAACATGGAAACTTTAAAGTTCAATGTTTTCAATTTTTTAAATAAATAAAAAAAGACGACTGTTCCCCTAGTCCCACTGTCAGTTGCGTAGCTAGAGTGTGGGCTGCCCGGGACGGCCCTTGAGTTTGGTGCCCTCAAAGCCCATAAAAACATACACTGCACAGTGACTGGCTCTTAAAGCTTTGTATATGTATTAACTCGTTTGTGCACCATTATAATATTACAGTACTCTCACATGCTCAAATATGGTATACTTTAAATACACACAAAAAAAACTCAAACATTGTAACAGCTAAACAAAAAGCAAAAATGACATACATATAGGGAAAAATAGTAAAAAAAGAGTAAAAAATTAGGACCGTCTTTATGTCTGAAATGAAAACTATAATTTTTTACTCAGTATCTTTTCTTACCTTTTTGCATGCAAATTCTTCAATGACAATGTCCAAATTTGTATTCTCTGTCAATTGTTGCTCTACAAACAGTGTGACACATTGTTGGTAAGATTTTTCTTAACAAGTTTCTCATCATGTTTCAGTCGGTCCTGCCATGAGTCAGTGTTTGCGCTCAGGTGTTCCTCCTCTTTCGTTGATATATGTGAACTTAACGATGGTTTTGAGCATGTGATGAAATGATTAATGCATTTCATGACTTTAATCTTTTGTTCATATATTTGGAGCACAAGATCAAGGGAAATGTAGCAATGTCATTGAATTGAAAATTTAATTTCAAACTGTTTAACGCAGAAACGGGGCAGAATTGAAGCATGTATCTAAAAAGTGTTTCATATATGGTTCTAAGTTTTATTAAGGTAAATAAAAACAAGTTGTAACACGTGATTTTAAGCTCATGGCAGAAATTGCTGTTTTAGTGTTAAAACTTGCTTCATTGGCAGAACCAAAATTTTCGGCAAAAAATATACTGTCTTCCGAAAAATTTGAGAACCCCATGAAAATTGAAATTAACATAGTTGAAACAATTTGTAATTTTGGCCATAACGTTTTCAAAAAACGGCCAGTTTGGTCATTTTTTATCAGAATTTTTGCCATAAGCTACGGAAAATATCTGGCAACCCTGTCCCGTGCAACTAACTGGCCTATTTGGAATCTAAATGCAGCACGGTGATCTAACGATTTTCATGACGCATCAACATACTGAAGCAAGAAATCATTTTCCATACAAAAACGAGGAACCGTCACGGAACCCTTAGAACTCACGTAACCCCACTACATGTTTTGCGCAACACTAGGGTACCACGGAACCCCTTTTGAAGAATACTGAGCTAGATTATATTTCTCCACACACATGGAAATCCATTTTGACGAGCACAAATCCAACTGCACATTTATTAGATTTACACAGAAATGTTTTTTAGACCCAACAATACGCTTTTACTCGCAGATACAAAACTTGAGAGCACTTACAAAAGTTTGGAGCTCACCACAGCCACACGTTTGTCCACCATACTCCTAAGTTCTATGAGGTCATATAAGGACTACGATCAAACGTCAGTAACGACCCAACACTCGATCAATCAATCGTGTAGTGAATCAGTAAAATTTGACATCGAGTTGATAAGCGTGTTCAGGACCGAGTTGCAGCTTCATGTAAAAAAAAAACTATTGATACAACAATCCTGATACACGATTGTTTATTTTTTGGCTAAGATAACAATCCCTTAAATATACAAAGGCTTAGCCCACCAAAGTCCCCCATGACGATGGGACTGCTGATCTGAAGAAAAGAAACATCAATACCTCTAGTCCACATTATGAAAAAAGTTGTGATAGTGTTTAAAAGAAGTAGGAGCAGGCGGGCTGAGGCTCCCTAAATTCACACTCAATACCTGCAAACTCAAGCTCTAGTCTCTTCATTGTAAACTACTAAGAAGCCCCCCCCCCAAACAAGCTTA
>JGI24159J19872_10006277_pt1 | contig 15466 bp, 14 predicted proteins | sample Ectturendosymbi4_FD_19872 | JGI IMG/M metagenome (IMG submission 19872) | reverse complement strand
TTTACGCTCAAAATGCGTCAGACTAAAGCAGAGTCGATGCACGACCGAGCGCGTCACGCTTCGGCAACTGCGCGTAGATGGTATGAAAGCTGTGAAGCGCAACGCTGTCAGTGCGGTTTGAAATGTCATGTTGGCGCGAATCGTTAAAAAAAAGCGTAATCTACGAAAAAATGTTAGATGTGGGATTGTCGGGTGTAAGAATTTCTTGTAAATGGTTTCAAACTCCAGACTGCCCTTACGTCGTTTTGTTCGAAGGTAAAACATAACTTTTTCCACAGACCCGGTTCTTGCTTTCATCTTTTCTCTTCGGCCCGTTACGCCGCAATGCCGACCCATCAAGTGCCGGAGTTGTTGCGCACGCCGTTACACGAACTGTGCTTGCAAGTCAAGATGCTTGATACCGGATACCGGAACGAAATGAACGATGACGGTACGATTGAAAATTTCCTATCCCAAGCTCCCAGCCCTCCCTCTTCTTCCATGGTGAGAAATGCAGTCCAACTGCTGAAGGTATGAGGAGTTTGTGTCGTAAATGGCATTTTTAAAATGACCAATTTTCTCTTTTATTCGTGAATTAATTAAAATGAAATGTTTCGTTTTTCTGCAAACCTTCCAGGTGTTGATCTTTTGCTTCTTCATTTCGAATATGCTTATGATATCTATTTTTCTACACAGACAATCGATGCCCTGGATTCAACTGAAAACTTGACCGAACTCGGGCAGCACCTCGTCGATTTACCCATCGAGCCCCGACTGGGTAAAACTATCAAACACAAAATTTTGTTTTTCTCTCCATGATAGCATGTCGTATCTTGTCGTTTGACATTTTGAATGAAACAATAATTTTAGTGCGGCAGTAGAGACTAATGCGTTACACATCGGTTGTTCGTAATGAGTGGTGTTACGTAACCTAATACTGATATAATATTCTCAGCCAAGATGGTCTTAAATGGTGTGGTTTTGAAGTGTCTCGACCCAATCCTGACTATTGCTTGCTCTCTGGCGTACAAAGATCCTTTCCTCATTCCGCAAGATCCGAAAATGAGAAAGCAAGCTTTAGAAAGCAAAATCAAGCTAGCAGCAGGTAAGCTTTTTTAGGAACGTGTCTTGGAGCATTTTTTCATCAATAGCCGAATTACGCGCACCCAAATTTTCGTTCTTGCCTGACTTGTCCCTTGCTTTAATTTTAGCGCAGTGTTTCTTAACCAGAAGTCGTTATTTACCCGAGGGTAATATGACTATTTTGGCAGAGGCCTATTTGTAGCGTTTGTTTGTCATATTTTTGGACTTTAAATAAACATTTCATAAACGTNTTGGTCGAAACTCAATGTATCTTTAATACTGGCAAATTCTGACGCACAATATCCAAAAATGCTAGAGACATTTATTGTTTGGCAGTGTGACCCACCACCAACCAATTCGTGATAAAACGTGGAACAATGTTGCTAAAGATGTTTGGAAGCAAATGCCCGTCCGAATGAGCGTTCTTAAAGTTGGATATGCCAGTATTAATATAAATTGGTTGTAAAACCGCAATGTGTAATTTACATAAATTCTTGTAAACATGAACATAATCCAAATGAGGCAACACTCTTATCCTGCCACTGCAGCCTAATAGTTTGAAGGTCTGAGTGTTTTGCAAGGAAAGTAACTTCTGAGACAAGGCTGCATTGAAAAATGCCAGTGCTGCTTGCATAATATGCATTCCGGGACCTTGTTCTTGCCACGCGGTTAAGGATATTGTCAAGGCTCTCATTTTGGGCAAACAGAACGAAAGTTAAGAACCTCTGTATTGTTCGATAATGTATCTGCTTCAGCTCGAAATATGCGAACGTCACTGAATAAAATGCAAGAATAAGAAATGTATGCAGTTATTAATGGAAGTTTAATAAAACAAGGGCGAGACCCTTGTTTTCCCATGACTAGCACTTATCGCGTTTCGCGGGTCTGTGAATTTACACAGCACAGGTCGACATAATTGCACTCTTAATTATGAAAAATTTGTCATCGTTTTTCAAGTTTTGCTCGTTGTTCTTCAGGAACATTCAGCGACCACATGTGCTTGTTGCGCGTTTTCCAAGCTTGGCAGAAAGCGAAGAGCGACGGCTGGGAACAGACTTTCTGTCGCAAAAACTTCCTGTCGCAAGCAACGATGGAGATGATAGTCGGTATGCCGCTTCGCTGTCCGGTCTCTTGCTTATGCAAAGCAGAGCTTGATCTTTATTTATTGTTATAGCTTTGTTTCTTTGGTAGTTGAATGTACAGTCTGGTTAGTTCTGGTGGCGGCCAACTTTTAGCGAGAGCAGACTTTTCTGTGTTTAATCCGCCGCTGAAGTTCATGATGCAAAGCTTAGCAGACGGAAAGCCAAAGTAATGCCTAACTTTGCCACTCATGCAAGTACAGACGACGTAAATGGCATAGATAGTTCAAGACTGCGAAATGTACACAGCACCATGAATACAGCAGCGCAAACGGAACATCTGCGTTTATTCAAGATGGCTGAAACAGGAAATTTTTCGCTCTGACTGTTACCGGTCTTCAGAATAAAACAACGAGTCTTTCAGCCGTTTCAAACCTCAGCTGCGAGAATATGTAGGTTTAAGGTTTTCTGTGTTGCAAGTCATATCGAAACTTCGTGTCGGTTTGGCTCTTCTGCTAACAACGTGCGCTTTCGCAAAATACGATGATTCTGATATAACTTTTCATGCTTTTGATGTCTGTTTGTGTGTCTCTCGGTGCTTCATCCCTGACCTCGAACTATTGACAGGTATGAGAAGCCAGCTTTTGGGTCAACTGCGCGCCACCGGTTTTGTTCGAGCTCGAGGCGGCAACGACATAAGAGATTTGAACACAAACTCCGAGAACTGGGCAGTCGTGAAGGTACTATTGAGTAGCGATCCTCGGAAAGGGTTTGAGACATCAATAAAACTGCAGTAGTGTCCTTAGTTTTTTGGGACTTACATAAACTACCAGTTCGACTGTGTTGGCGCTTTTTATGCTTTTTGATGTTCAATGTATGTACTGTTATGGGGCATGTTTGTTTAACTGGGCTTTGCCTCATTTTAGTCGGCACCAACTTGACTCCTCAATTTTTTAATGCTGGAATCACCATTGGGTATTGAGCGCGAATGGCGATATCATGTTATGGAAATTAAGCAACAGTTTGGTCCACACATGCTTCTGGAACTAGGTTCTGTAGAGGAATTAGCATGCTTTCTGTGATGTTTTCTGTTAAAAGGAGTTTGTGTTACTGTGTTAGCAGCATAGCAGGTGGTTAAGTATGGTAATTCCTGTGCGCTACACTACTGGTCTGGCGACTACAGACTTCAACTTGGCTCGTTTTGGGTTAAAGAGTAAAGTAATTGAGTAATGTGTTATTCCCAGCTGTTGAAATATATTAGATTATTATTGGCACAGGTTTTTTGAAAGAATTCATCTTACGGTTGTTGGAAATCTCTTTGCCCATGCTGCATTGCAGTTTAAATAATACCTCCGGACAATGATCGCTTCTCTCTGGTGTATGTAATTGCCACATTAAAAGTTAGTTTTTCTATGCTGAGGAACAGGTTTGTAACAAACCGTGACGTACAAGATAAGGATTCAGTTTCATTGCGATTGAAACCACGTGCGAATGGATTGTCATGGATCTTCATCAGTATCTACCAAACTTGCACTAAGATTAACTAACTCCAAACGTTTCACTATCAGGCAGCAATCTGTGCGAGCATGTATCCAAACATCTTGCGATTCGACATGAAGTTCCGTACTCTTTGTTCAGCTCAATTGAAGAAGGTTCGCTTCCACAACTCATCCGTGCTTGCCAATGCAGCCAATGGCAAAGTAAGTTTGGCACGGCAGCCGTATGGGGTTCTGGTTTGCTTCGTAATGCTTTAGAAAATTTTGACCCGCCCTGTGCAAGCGGGTCCTAAGTCGAAGATAAATGGTTGCTGTTGGATGTGGTTTAGTGAGCAAGCTATGCAATACGACGGGGCTATACGTTGATCGTTAATGTATTAATTTTAGCGATTAGTTTCACAAGAACTGTCCAAACCGTTTCAGAAAGTCGAATGACGCGAGGACCAAAGGCCCTTTCAATTTACCAAACTGTGCTTCATGTTGCTACGTTCAGCCATGTTGAAATGGGATAATCTCGCTCACTTGTCCAGAACTAAACCGATCAAGAGCATTTTTCTGTTTTTTTTGCTTATAGTTTTTTCGTAATTCGTCCTATTTTGAAGTGTATTGATCATAGTCTGTCGCACATCATCCAAATCCATTGTATCAAGTTTTTGAAACTGTCTTCGTACTAAGACTTCTAAAAAGAAAAGATTTGAATCAGTCAAATTCCGGACTTTTTTTAAAGGAAAATGTTAGGAACCCGGTTTGGATCCGTAGGGACCCGATTTCTCTGATTATAGGGACCCGATGATAATTTTCTCTGATTCTAGAGACCCGAATCGGGTCCCTAAAACGCCTTAAAAAAAACCCTGGTCAAATTGTAAAATTGCTTTGTACTCCGCTGTGTACCGGGTTGCTTGTGAGCAGTTCGCAACGGTTACTCTTTGTTTAGTTCTGGATATCTCACTGCTTTAAGTATGTGGTTACTGGTGAGTGTTTCGTTACTGGCAGGTAGTTTGTTAGGTAGAACTCCTGCAGCGTCTGACAAAAATTTAGGTGAACTTAAAACAAGGCTGTTTTTTTTAGGAATCAACATTCCTGCCAACAAGCTGGCTGGTTTATGATGAGATGACTCGATCATCAACTCGTTTCAACAGTTTCTCGTCAGCCAGATGCTGCACTGCTATATCGCCAACGTGTGTCGCAATTTTTACTGGACCTGCTTTCATCTCTGAAGTAAGCTTATTGCAGTACAACACATTTTTAAGCAAAAGTCGTTGTAGCCACCACAGGAACACCTACAGCGCAAAAAGGTTTGGCTGTATCATGCCGCATGGCGATGAAAATTTGTCGTAATCTGCATTAACATCAGCCGGATACTGTTTACCGAAGATAGCTGTTCATTTCTTGCCACTGGCTGTGGACGTATTGTCACGCTTCCTTGTTCTGCGGGACTTCCTTTTATCGTTCACTTAAAATTCGAATCATCTTTTTCAAAAACGTGCAAGATAAGCAGGTAGTGCAAAGCAGCTCCGATGTTTTTTTCCATGGAATTTAATGTTTAACCGAGATTTCTCAAACACGCCTCTTGCTTTTGATGCACATGTCACAGAACGAAGCAATCACCGATCCGGAACCCACCGGCATGCCATCTGGGTTCCCTCCCGAGAGCGATAGCGAGACAGACGACCACGATATCAGCAGAATGTCCACTGTGCACGTCACCGACTGGATAAAACTTCAGACGGAGCCGGTGGTAGGGACCCCTCAAGAAGACACGTTGGTTGTCTTTATTCGTTGATGGTTTTCTGTCTATTTCTATCATAAATGGCTTCTCATACCATCCGGCCATCGTTGTCAAACTTGCGATAAACTGGTTGATTGACTGGGTGGATATTGCAGAAGAGTATTTAGCATCGAAGCGCTGTTCCGCCTACTCAGAAATAGCAAAGCTATACTTTATTACGAAAGCTTAAAAGTTACCCCCGGCCCCACTTGTAAGCTGTGCTGCCGCAATGTTAGTTCGTTGTCTGTTTTGTGCCAATGCGCGTTGATTTGCAGTCGAAAGCTTGTAGTCTAATCTCTGTTCGCCATTACCTTTTTATTGGCATTTTTCCAGTTGTGCTAGCAACATTTTTCAAGCTGAGCTGAACCACTTCGATGCAGGTCGCCCGCATGTTGTGTCAGTTGCGTATCAAGTGGTACAGTTTGTTCGCTCGTCGCATCCGGAACTCATCGAAATCGTGGCAGCCAGAGGACGAAGCTGTGCTTTCTGCCATCATCAACATACTGAGCTGTGAAGACCAAGCTATTGGCCTCACGGTAATGGCCCATGCAAAGTTACGTCATTACACATCATCGTCAAAAGGAAAGAATTACCAGCTTCACGAGTCAAATACAAAAACTTTCAATTATCACGCTAGCCACGCAGCATAGGTCTTACGGAAAATACACTAAAAATTTCTTGTAAAAATCTAAGATGTTGCAGCAAGACTGCTACTTGGTGCGTGCAGTGGAATATTTGAAAGGATTTTATTACTTGGAGCTTGTTCGTACTGGCTCAAAGGGACGAATGAACAGAACGAACAAAATTCTGTATTCTAAATCTAAACAACGGCAAGTCAGACTGACGCAACAAGTTTTGGCAGCACATAACGCCGCTATACATTCATGGTGTGTGTAACTTGCAGCCTGTTGTCTCCATAGGAAGAAGCGCTTATTAGTAGGAAACACACTTAAACTGCATTTTGTAAATCTTCATTGATTTTTTTCTGTTCTTGACATTTAATTCTTGTCTGTTCGACAAATATGTGATTGGTTGTGTCTCCGCTAAATTTGTGTGGATATGGCATTTAAAGCATCCATGTCGTCTTAAAATACTGAAAGCACACAGCCGATCTATGGTTGAACGACGTAGTTTTGTGTAAAGACATGGTCCAACTGCGCATTTGGGTGGATCCATGGAGGAGTTCGGGTGTAGATAACTTACTGCTGTTTTTGATCGATTGATGCAATGGCGATGTAAACATCGAGAAAACATATGAGCTGATTTTAAGGGATATTGAAGGATACCACACAATTCCAAGTATGCTTTCTATTCAGTTTAAGTCACATTAAGCGAAGAAATTCGCGTTTGCGGATTCCCTGGAATAAACACTTCCTGGAACGTGAACACAAATGTTTGAAAGCATAAACTCGTCAAAACGATCTTTGTGGAGCGCAACAACATTGTTGCTGGTGGCAAAAATGAGTACGGGATGTTACGCACAAATATTTGCTTGTCTTGAGTGAGGGAGTATAAACCAGGACAAAGTTTTAACCGACTAAATAGTACAGTTGATTGAGCACGCACCACCAAAGATGGCAGGCTGGGTTCGATTCCCAGTCGTCCAGGCTCGTGCTCGACGTTGATAGGTGAGTGCTGATAAGGTTCACGCGTGGTGCACTATACTCACCACCAACGCAGCATTTACTGCGAAAATAGCCGCGTGGTCCAGGGCGTAAGCAAGCGGAGATGGGCGCCGCAGACCACTCGTTAAACTCCCGAAAAGAGGACGAAAAAGCGAGTAGAACGAAACTGAACTGAACAAATTACTTTTATCAGCAACCGTCAGGTATTGGACAAAGACCTCGACCACTTAGTCAGGACGACGGTAGCAGAGCGTCTCGCTTTCTTCAGCGAACTCCTGAGTCAGCTGGAAACAAAAGCAGTCGCGATCATGCGTCGAATCTCGGAAGGAAGCAACCTAAATCTCTAAACTTTAGGTAATAACAGCTATGTGTTGCTTATAAGCTGTGATGGACCCAGGCGGCAAGTGAGGTGGTTCGCCTCGGGCGCTACTCTTGCCAGTAACAGTTTGTTTATTTTTAATGTGAATTTAGTTTGAAAATGTGACATCATATTCTGTGTTATCAAGTATGTTATCCCCATTTGCTGTGTTGAGTTGTTAACTATGATGCTGAGTTTAAATTGCATCACAGTGGTTTAGCCGAAGTGCATTCGTGTAACTCAGTAATTTTAGTCAGCTCTCACTACAAGTACTATTTGTTTATACATCCACCTAGCGAGTAACTGTAGATAGATCGAGAATATCTTAATGAAAGTTAAATGAAATTTACTACTCCTGCACCAGTGCATTTTTGCTGTTAACGAGGTCTCAATGACAAAATCATTGACATGAGATGTGTTATCAGCGTAGACGGCTGATAATTTTAAAGTTGCAGGGGCGACAAAGTGCACTGTCGTCCCCTGCTGCAAATGTAGTGGTGTATTTAAGGGGGAGCGAGCGAGGCTCGGCTCGAGATGTTTCGCGCATAAATTTCCCTCATGTCTGGTGAAAAACTTATTATCCACTAATATAATATACTCCGAAGCAGATCACAAGTACGTACTCTGCTTTTAGGAGCCCCCAACAGCAACTGTAGTGTGTAAGTACTCTGCTTTCTAAGGAGCCCCCAATAGCAACTGTAATGTGCAGTTACTCTGCTTTTAAAGAAGCCCCCCAACAGCAACTGCAATATGTAGGTAGGCTACTCCGCTTTCAAAATGACCCCGGTAGTGGCTGTAATGTGTAATTGCCTTGCTTACAAAGGGGTCCCCAACAGCAACTGCAAAACAAGAGAAATGCGATTCCAGCTTGCTATCGCTTAACTTTTATGTGTTGCTAGCTAGCTTTTTAAAGTTGTGCATCATGAATACCCTTTTGAATTTTCTATTATCTGTGTCAGTCGTGCCATAGTCTCAGGAACGTATCCTTGGGTGACCCGCGTATCCCCTTCCTAGGCGTGATCAAAAGGTCTTATCACGGTCGGCTGAATATGATGTCATCAGAGGGCCCCTTTTCAGCTTTGCTTCGGGTCCCACCAAACCGTAAGTCCACCACTGTGCACAAGTGTGAGGTATTCCATTGGGATTAGGTGAAACTTGTTGGGCGCATGCGTAGTTTAAAGTTTTATAGATTCGTGTAGTATTTGATGACCTCGATTAATTGTTAAACCTATTCTAATGAAAAACCCTATGCCATCAATTCCTTACTTTTTCAGCTCATAACATTTTTTCTTTCGTAACTTCCATGCCAACCGGTTAAAAGTTTGTCGTTGGGGTGTCGCATTCCGTTTTGTTCAGGTGTTAAGTTTGCCGCGTAGTTGCTCTTTTGCAGTATTGCTTGGCACGAACTTCGTTACATTCGTGCCTTCCACCGATCGATGCTTGGAACCGCGACCGAGTTTTGTTTAAACTGCATCGCTACTTTGCTAGCGGGTTAATCATCGGAAAATTTATCACAATTTTTCTTGCGCTACCGGAGCAGTGCATAACGCTCAGCTGTAGTCCGTTTCATAACTTCTAATGACATGGCATCTTTGCGTTGCAAGCCACGCAAGTGGAGAATATTTCTCTCATCCATAGTCCATTTATTGATGGCCGACATTTTACACTGATAAATTCGTTCTTTGGTTATTTGGGTGAGTTCGCTCATCGCTTTTCCATTTAAATCATTTCAACGTACACTTACGCTGCATCACCTGAACCTCTCGTTCGCTGCATTGTCTCGTTTCAGAATGTAAACAAAGCAACGTCGCCCTCTGCTGCGCTATTCTTAGAAGTTGTCAAAAATGTAATGCTTCGTGAAGTTAATAGAGGAGGTATAGGTCTTGCGGCTACAGGCTTGCTTTCGTATGCATTGTTTAAATTGAATCTGCGATAGAATCTTTTCTTCAAATGGGTTCAGAATTCATAGCATGTGCGTAGGGGCCAGCCAAGCGGCCAGTACAGTGGAAGTAATTCTAGTCGGTCTTCACCGCGAAGCAAAGGCTCCACGCCCGCGTCCTCGCCTCGGAGCCAACCAGCTCTGAAAGGTAAAGTGGTGTAATGCTTGTATTAGTTTCGAAGAGGTGAACTTGTGTTGTCTGGTATCTGTGTGCCACGCACGCTTGTCGGGTGGAAATGAGCCACAGGTGATCCATGGAAGAGCTGGTCGTTCTGGTTGCAAGCGGTAGATTTGCTGTATATGCTTTCCTCAGAACTTGCCGTAACTGGAAGGAAAGTTACTTGCCATACTACAAAACATTTATCTGTGTTTTTCGTCTGTTTTTTAGACTTATCTGTCAAACGTTGCCAAGTCAAACCATCAAACTACTTTTTTGTGACCCTCAAAAATATGTTGGATTTAAAGACTTGCCAGGTAAGCTCTGCATGGTAGTTGATGAAATGGATGCCGATTTTGCGCATTTGACCTAAGGTAACCTTGCGCGATGAAAACGCTAAAAACACTGCTCGTTTCTGCGTCAAGGTAGTAACTACGGGTCCGCCTGGCATGAAGCGGCTCGGATAAAACGCTGAGTTTATCAGTCAGTCGGCAGCGACCTGGTAGCCTAACAGATATGTTTGAGGGCTCGTATACCAATGCTTTTCGGTTCGCCTCTCAGCTTTGGGAGTTTCGTTTTGGCAGTAGTTATTGCGCAAGTATCCACACTACATATTTTCCGTTCTGCTTTACGTTTCGGCTTTAGGTTTAGGGGCACGCGCTTAATACAAGTTGGACTGTATGTACACGTGCGAGTGCTTCTTCAGAGAGTGAACATACCAACGTTGCCTATATGAAAAGCTACAGGTTTGCCTAAACTCTAAAGTTGAGGGTTTAGAGTTTAGGTTTAGGGTTTAGGTTTAGGGGTTAGGTTTAGGGGTTAGGTTTAGGGGTTAGGTTTAGGGGTTAGGTTTAGGGGTTAGGTTTAGGGTTTAGGTTTAGAGTTTAGGGGGTATGTGTAGGGTTTAGGTTTATTGCGGAATCAGTCGAGTAATGCACAAACTTCCCTCCTGCCCGCTACCTTGTCACAGAAACGAACAATGTTTCCAGCGTTTTCATCGCGCGAGGTCACCTCAGGTCAATTGCGCAAAATCGGCATCCATTTCATCATCTACCGCTCTGCACTAGTTGTTGAAGTGGCGAACGGTGTCGTGAAGCAATTCAGACTGTCCGAGTTCACTTGCTACACATACCCGTAACGTCTTCAGGTTGGGAGCCATCTCCGTAGGTCTTTGTGCTACAGAATTTAGGGTTGTTCGAGAGTTGTTGCTCGTGACGCACTGTCACTGCGTTTCTTGCTAACAGTGACCAAAAAACTTTATATGCGTTGTTGCTTGGGAATTCACAGTTGGAGGGCGTAGTAAAGCTTGGTGAGGATGCCACATCAACCCTTGCAAAATGTGGAAAAGGTGCAATTCTCTTTTTTGGCTTACCTGGCGTCAGTCAGTTACAGGTGAGCGTTGCAAATACCCTAAGTCACGTTTTTTTGCAACTAGCTGAACCTTCCGCTTTTTACCAGGCTTGTGCCAAATTGTTCTCATGTGACGAAGTGCAACGAACGGTGTCTGTTGGTTGGCTCGCTTGCTCTTCGATGTCGCATGTTATCAATCAGTCAGTCTGGTCATGTAAAACTCGTGCTGTCTGCGCAGGATTGCAAGTAAGGGCTGTATCGTTTGTTTTTTGGTTTTCCGACAAAAAGCGCATTTTCAGGGAATTAAACTTTACTGTGATGTGCGTGTTTCACATTTCGCTGTTGTCAATTTCTTTGGGCGTGAAGCTAGAAAGCGAGTCAATTTCAATAGTTTAGTGCAGAAGCTGTCATGTGTGTAAGTTATTGGTGTGTAAAATATGTTAACACTTTTTTACTTCTTGAAAAGGGTAAAGAATCGTCCCGTGCCAGCACTTTTATTGATGCAATAAAATGATGTGTGAGTAGTGACCAGGTCCGTAACTTGCTTGGAACACCACGAGGGGTGAAGAGCTTTCTGAAAGGGACCCAACTTTTTTGGGACTAAGGGAAAAAAACTAAGGGACAACTTAGTTTTAAACGATGCCCAACACATTTTTCTAGGATGGCTTCGTCTCCCCTGCGCCCTCATGATTACGGGCCTGGCAGTGACACTGACAAGTCTTGTTTCGGCCACAAGCTGTGGTGCATGTGGCTAATAAACTTATCTGGGGCACAACCAGGTGATATTTTCGGGAAGGAATGATGGCAACTTGTTTTACTAATAACGAAAAAAGTTTTTGGCGCTTTCAAAATGTATTTGAAAATTTCGGGGGGGGGCGATCGCCAGTTTCCCCTGGTTGCCAGTCTGCCTAATATGTTTTTTTGTGTATTTTTTAAGGCTGTCGATGATAAATTCGGTGAAAGTATCTTACAATCGTGGGAAGGTTCTTCATTCGACACGTCTTCACCTCAGCGCGGGTCATCTGTTAAAACTACACCCGCTTATCGACTGCCTCAGTGCTACAATCGTTGATGGCCGCATTGATTTATTGTTCCTTGCTGTTGAAGTTATTGTTCTTGCTCAAGTTTGCATTTTCGCTTGTTATGAACAAAAAAATAACAACGTTATTTTGAATCGTTCTCTCTGTAGAACTTTGCTCTGTTACAGGGGCGTGCAGACTGCAGAAGTCTGGTGATGCCCAGGGCAACTGCTAGCTGTATGCGCCCCTACCAAATCCTAATCTAGTATTGAGAAATGTGAGAAATGCAAGCACAGCGAAACAACCTGCCCAAACCTTTGCCACGTGCTAAAGGATCACGTCACTAAAACTCGTGACTCAGTCGAGTCTTTGACTCGAGTCACGCCATCACTGCGGTAGTCCGCGTGTGTTGCACCAGGTTTAAATTGTTAACACTGGTAGCTCACGTTGGGGACAGCTTCAACAAACGGAATACAGTGTCTTCATAATATTTCTGAAAAAGAATTAAGTTAACAAATACAATACTAAGTCAGGTTGGTGCGAAGAACTGAAAACACTGTATTAAGCGATTGTGTTTGGACCTTCTTCCCACCAGCATATAGCTTTTAGCAAAAAGGGTTGCAGTGGTAAGACAAAAATAAATTACTTAAGTTTGTCGTCAAATTGTGCTTGATCGTTCATTGGCGACCTGGTGAAATTACGTCCGTTGGCAATTGTTTTGCCGCGTGCGTGCTGGTTAGGAGAGCGGTTTGCAGTAACCAGAGTTGCGAAGTCGGTGGTTACTGGGTGGAGTCGAAATTCGTAGGGCCAGTCCGTTTCGGAACAGGGGGAGGCAATTGTCCCCCCAATTCCAAAAGTTGCATAAAAAATTCTTGGGTTAAAATGAAGGTTTTCATGTGTAAGCCAAAGAAATACTTAGGTTCATCCTAGTTCAGCTTTTAGTCGAACCTGGCAAAGCAGTGTGGTTTATCAACTGTCCGTGATTAATCAAACGTATATACAGTGTGCTAGAAAATTCATATCGTGGCTGCCCTTTAGCTGAGGTTGCTCCGTGTGGAAGTTAGTGATAATGTTATACGAACTTGTATCTAAGAGTTTGCAAACCCTAACAGAAAGTATAACAAGGAGCAACACATTTTGCAGCTATTTCTAGCGCACCAGCTCGCTGTATCGCACCTAATGGCGATGTAAACTTCATTTACAACCGTCGCAAAATTCCTCTGATAACTCTGGCATGTTACAACTATATATCAAATAATGTATAACTTACCCCTGTCTGCAGCATCAACCTTAGCCTCAGTGATCGACAAACTTTCGTTATGGTGGCCCAAAACGCCCTTTTGTCGTAATTAAACGCCCGTGCTTATTTTTGAAGACCCAATTTCAAACCCATGCTCGATTCTGTTACCTTTTACATAACAACGCTATGTTAATGTCATGAACTGCAAAATGACAAAAATAATGCTTACGTCAAACAATCAATGTTCCATAGTTACAGTAACCTAGCGCACGCACACCGCACAGGATTGTAGTTTTTTAAGTGTCATGACGCGCGGCCCAATGAAAAGTGCCAAACGGCTCACAGCATGCCGATCACTACTCTAAATGAACATTGGAAATTTTTGTTGTACTTTTTGATAAGTAGAAAACATTCCCTTCAGTTTAATTAACCCTATACCTAAAGCGTAAACAGAAACACAAAAGAATTGGAAACTCGAACAAAAGCAAATAAAAACCGGTACCATCAAAAGTACAGTATAAGCACTACTAAAAAAAGGAAAGCTGCAAAGTTGAAAGTCGAACCCATTAAAACTTGACGCTTCCGCTCAACTACTGTGACGTTATCGTTAGTAAGACAAAATCAACGTTTTGTTCAAACCGTGTCAAGGCAGCAGACCTACAGCCACTTTGAGCTGGTACTTTCACCATGTCCTCTCAAAGTAGTTCAAATTTCCAAAAAATTTTAAACAGTTCATGATTTTAGCCAAATTTTCTGTTTTTTTAACTTGTTTGTTATGCTTTTCCAGCAAAAGCTTGTAGCCAGAATCAATTTCAGCTGCAATGCCATGCTCAGCTTACCAAGAAATGAAANGTCTACTTGAATGCTTATACGCTTGTCAGATTTCTCATGCTTCAAAATTTTACACTTAAATGTTTTAAATCAGTCACTCCTTATGTTGTCCAAGAATGATCTCCACCAACTACTGCCCTCCATCTTCAAACGCCAACCCCAGACACAGGGGCGGAGCTAGGGGGGTACCAGGAGGGGCCAGTGCCCCCCCAAAATTTTGCCTGGCCCCCCCAGTGGCCCCCTCAAAATTTTTCAGGTCTTCTTCTGAAAGTCCTACACAGACCATTGACAGCTCCCCTTGTTGCAAAACTGGCCCCCCCAAATGAAAATGTCTGGCTCCGCCCCTGCCCAGACAGCTCATCAGCTTGCTGCAGATAAAAGAAGTGCTATATTTGGCAACCCGAGATTGGTGGCCAGATAAGTCCAATGCTGCTAATATCGCCAAAGTACTAGTAACAGCATTCTTAAAATTTCATTATAAAATAAAAATTTCAAGAAATCCAGGCAGTAAAAACAAGTCAAGATCACATTTCCAACGTTTTTTCTTTAAAAATTCATCATCAAAATAACAAAAACTGCTTGCCACAGGCGGATAAACCATTATAGTGGATTTATCTTTTCACATTACGAATTGCCGTTTCCTACTCGCGATTGTAGGCTACTCTTTTCCTACACCAGGGAAACCTTATACCATCATGTTTCTTGTAGCCAATTGCTTGGTTTCTTTCGTTTAGCGCTTTGCCGAAGACAGTCCCGAAGCCGTCAAATTCATCGGCAAGTGTGCTGAAAACGTCATCGCATAAGCGGCGTGGTTGGAAAAGAGCGAAAAATTGGTTTTGTTGGATTCCTAGGAACGTTGAGCCAAATGGTATCGGAAGCACAGTAGAATTTGCCTAATTCGTCACCTCAAGGGGATTAGAAAAAAGTAACGAATTATGCAAAGAGGTGAAAACTCGATCATAGAAGCTCGTATATTTTATCATAGTAACTCGTATACATAGTGCTCTTATTTGCAGTAAAATACAAGTTTATGACGTTATGGTTCAACACAACATTTAATTCCTCTGATCTATCTGGACTCCTGCATTTAATCAAGCACCTTTCAAATCTTTAATAAACTTTTCCGCGTTCTCTCAATGGGGAGTTGGGCCGCTTTTCGAACCTCGTGTATAAATTCGATAAACCAATTGCAAGGTGTAACAATTCTCAGATAAAGATCCTTAATTTGTTTGAATTCCCATACGTACTAGCTGCTTAGACATCTAAAGCGAAACTGCAAATGACGAATTAGACGAACAAACGCTTCTCAGGGATAGAAAGAGGTGACGCATTAAGCCAGTGTTTCCCAATCTTTTTTTGGCTAGCGCCCCCTTTTCTGACAAACAAATTTCTATCGCCCCCTACCATACCTAGCACACATATCAACACAATTTTTTCGTATTGTGTATTTGGTATGTTTGAAAATGATTAAAACAAGAATGTCTGGTCGTAAAACGACCTGACAGCTCTTACCAGCAACAAAAAAAAAAAAAAAAAAAAAAA
>JGI24159J19872_10006276_pt1 | contig 15470 bp, 10 predicted proteins | sample Ectturendosymbi4_FD_19872 | JGI IMG/M metagenome (IMG submission 19872) | reverse complement strand
CTATCACGTCCTGCAACAGAAAAGACATTCGTTAAAAAATGGGTTTTTTATCGAACAAAATATGGGTACGCATCTTTTTGAGTCACCCTGTATTTTGTGCTTTGATAGGCGGTATCCCAAACAAAATACTGTTGCTCACCTAAAATCAAACATTTTAGCCCTCAAAACATTTATGTCTGGCTTCGCCACTGCCCTGAGTGAAACGCCTCGTGACCCAAATTTGGGGCCGCAACCCACATATTGCGGATCCTGGCCTAGCTAACCAGTCAGATTTCGATTATAGGACGAACCACCGTAATTTATGTAACAAACACATACCAGCTGGCACGCACCACAACCAACATGGTGAACTTCGTGAACGTCAGAGGTTTGATGCGCATACGGAACGTCATCGATTGTTACGACATCAGACTGTATAAAGGTTTTCAGAGACCTATGCTAGAATTTTCGTTTATGTGAATTCTGTGACGCCTGTTACTTGTGTAGTGCAGATAATATTTTCATGAATTTGGTGTTCAAACAAACTTGGCATGCATCTAATGAATTAGTTTGATGAAAAAAATCGTCCCTAAAAGGGTCTTTTTTGGGGAAGTGGTGCTGGAATGAACATTGCCTATGTCCCACCGGTAATTTTAAGATATGCAAAGAGAATGAATGTTTAGGTTTACCAAGTACAGTTGGTTGGCAATTTTGCAAAAAGGTTCTGCCACGGTTGATCGCATGACGTCATAAACTATATAGGGGCTAACACTGGATCTTGCCTAGGACGCTGGAATGGCTTGGGCTGGCCCTGCAAACACCTATGGTATGCTGGCGTACTGATTGGCTCTGATCAAGTCTGAGATTGTTACATATATTGACGGAGTTTGTAATCAAGTGCAGGTGCTTAACTCTGCGAAAGTAGTGACTTAAGATCACTTTTTCATATGTTTTACAAGGATCACACTTAAGAGGTTTCTAGTCGCTCTATCGCTCTAGGAACTATTATAAACATTCAGTATTTTCCATTTTTACAGTGTTTGTTACATATCCGAAACATGCATTCTTGCACTTGTCTTGTGCAGAATAGACTCCGACGAAGTTTCGCTCGAGTGGGAAGTGGATGCGAGCTGCTACAAGTACGTCATGGCCATAAAAGTTCAGTCGTCAATTGCCGATTCTCACGATGCGTTCAGCTGCACTGAAGGGACGAAGAAGCAACCGCAGATAACAGAGTACTACTGTAACCAGCACTTGCAGCGATTTCAACCTACGTTGAAAACAACAGCACACCTTTTTATAACAGGTGTGAACAGACTTTTGAAGCTGTTTAAATGACACAATGATCCTTTTGCAACGGTAAAGCACTGAGGAACAGAATCAACAGCAAAGAGATGCATCTTAAAATAAATATATTGAAATATTTCGTAACAAGCATATTAGTAACCGTCCAAATGAATCCATTTTGGCTTCTGTGTTGAGTTTAAATCACAACACGCATGACTGGCATTCGGTCAGTTTTTGAGACTTGCTGCAGTTTTTGTTCAAAGCTACTTTCACAAGCATGTAGTTGCATTTTTTCCTTTACCCCTAATGAAGAAAACAGAGAGTGAGTTTCCACTGCAAACCTTTGCGGTGACCCTTAGGGGTTCTTGCTGTATCCGTTGCTCGCATCTCATGAAACAGTCGCAGATATGAGCCAACATTTCATCGAATGTAATGCTGTTTGCGATCGCGAAGTCCTTTTTGCAACGATCCTTTGACAACATGTTGCAACTGTTTGTTAATTTTTCCTCTACAGGTTGTGTATACGAAGTCTTGCTGCAAGCCTACTTTGAGAACACGCCAGACCAGGTCGCAATTAAAGCGAGAGCAATTTTCGCCCATCCTTCTCCTGTGACTCCAGTTGTTTCTCTATCTGGTGCGCTGCATGATCAGTTCACTCTTCATGTTGAGTGGGAAGCACCGGACCCTGCACAAATGGTTGACAGATTCAAGGTCTAAATGGTTTTGCAAGGTTTTGTTATTTTCACCGCAGTGGAGAGAATTACAAAGGCACCACTGTTTGGCATAGATGCAACGCACCTTTTCTTTGCTTCGCCACTGTAATTAAAGAAAGTATATTTTAAAAGTATAGATTCGATGACTATTCACGACCCAAAAAAGCTTAAAGAGTCTTTGCAAATATTGGTCCGATTTGTACTCGTTGTTTCGGCGTGATTGCGCGGATAGCTGGTATGTTTCGTTGCGGTGCATCTACTGTACTATAGCCAACAATTGATGTACAAAAGATGCAATCACTCTTGTTTTCTCATATTTAATAATAATCAATCCATTACCAAAATCTGATAGCATCGTTTTCATGATTGGTATGAGCAGCTCTTCAGTGTGTTACGGAAAGTTTTACGTGGCCTGCCTCAGCATAAAGACTGCCTAAAATAACGCTTACTTGAAATATGAAGTAGAACTACGCACAGATTAGGCCTCTGTCACTCTTTTCGACTCTTGGAACAAACTGATCGATTGCGTTTTGAAATGTGTTTAATAGGTGGTCGCTGTGATTGATGGGAATAAATCGCCTTTTCGCGCACTATTCACTACACAAAACGAAGTATGGCTTTCTGGATTGTTGCCTGGAACTTTGTACCACGTCGCGGTCTCGGCGTTGCGAGAAAATAGAGAAGGGGAGGAAAAGATAATCACAGTATGGACACCTATCGAAGGAGCTCCAAGCGTATACAAGTGGTCTGTGTGGGCTTCGTATCAAACGGTACTATTTATAAAATTAACCAAACTGTTTAAAATTTTTCCAATTCACATGAAAACAAACTTTACGCAACTTCAAAAAGAAGCTTCTTGCTTCACTTCTAGGTTTTATTGCAATTAACGAATTTAGTTGTGTTTTTATTTGCGATGTCTTCCAACCTGTCATTTGTTTCATTTACACGTCATATTGCAGTGCACAGCAACCTGTGGGAATGCTGTCTGGACCCGACGAAGGATATGCGAAGACCCTTCTGGCTTGAATGTGCCTGAATGTGACGGGAAGTTATACGAAGATGAGACACATCCTTGTTCGGATCTGGCACCTTGTCCTGTCCATGGAGGATGGTCAACATGGACGAGTTTTTCAGAAGTATGCTTGGCAAACCTTGCGATATACATAAACTGACCTGGGCTTCTGTTTTACAATGTACATATCTGTAATGCATACTTCCGACTTAATGTTTTTGTTAATATTCGCCAAAAGATTATGTGAAAAATCGCATCCCGTGTATTTACCTGAAGTGTAATTTTCAATTGAAACGTTGGTTGAACTTGAAACGCACTATGATTCAGATTCTTCAACATTTGTGAAACGATTCCGGCAAAAAATCATCTCGTGCTTTTAAAAATAAGCACATTTTTAAAATTAGCTGACTGAGGTGCAAGGCATCTTCTCAGTGGTAATGAAATATCAGTGAGCTTGATGATGCCTGCTCAGTAGGCGTATAGTGTCTAATTCTTTCCTGGGAAACAGTAGTGGTCTTAGTGAGTGTGCAGGGTGTGCAAGGTTGTGCAAAACTGGGCCCTCACTCCCAATTTACGAGTTTTTATGGGCCCCCATTTTTAGTTTGCGCGCTTTAGAAATATTCTGAGCTTTTGTTTGTGATTGATTTTTTGGATGTGATTACATGTTATTTACTAGAAAACTTAGTATGGTTGGCTATATAATCTTGTGAATGTTAATATGTTTAGCACGTTTGGTTTTCAACCTGAAGATGAAAAAACACACTAGCTGATATAACATAAATAGACTACTTGTAATTGAACGAAGGGGGCCCTGGATTTTCTGCCCATTTATTTATTATTTTGTTAACAGTTGCAAGTTTTACCTGGTATCCGCCATTCTTGCTTATAAACCTACTAATTACCCAGTTTACATATCCTTAAGCAAAATAATCTGCACAGAAAGCAATGCACCTATTTATTCAGCACCTACCGAAGATTTGTACAGTAGTTTTGTGATATTAACTTGTTTGAGTATTTACTGCCATAAGTGAAGTGGTTGTAGCCTATTTAGGCCAAGAACAGTGAAATCTGATGTACATGTGTGAGTCAACAATTGCATATTTTATTCATTCCAGTCCCATTTTATAAACTATGTTTGCTTTGTTTCTCAACTGATTTACTGTAGATAAAAGGCATGTTTATATGAAGTTTTGGACGGTGAAAGTCCAAGAACAATAAGTTCTTACAAAGCTTAACTTGGCCCTGCGGTAACTTAATTGTTCAAACAGTATCTGAGAAACTGGTTTTGTTGGACAGAATTATAATGTAAACACCAATGTGCTTGTGCATTTTTGCATGGTTTGCTGCATACCTCAGTAGCTGGTAAAGCAATGTTGCATCAGTTGCTCTAAATTTCATTCTGAGTAAGAACTGAGTGTTTAAATGTGTTTTTGGGAACCTTTCCTTAATTTCTCCAACCATTAATAGTTTCTTTTACCCTACAACTGCTGTTTTTTCGCTGCAGCGATTCAGAAATAAATGTTGGTAGTATTAATACATTTTCTTCGTGTATTATTCAAATCTACTTATAACGGGATGTATGCGTGATGTTTTTGCACAAAGTATACGTTGCAACTCTACCTATTGGTACAGCAGTAGTTCAAAGTATTTAGTGATTTTTGAGATTGCAGTAATTCGCAGAAGTATAGGTTGGTTCCCTGTTTCTTGTGCAAAACGAAGGAATGAAGGTAGAGATGATGACACATTATTGGTAGATGCTTCATGAACGCATTGGCATTGCGAACTCTCATAAGCAGTTAAGGATTTGTGCGGAAGGCCAAACGTGGCTTTTAGTTGATTGGAAGCAAATATTTTCCTTAAAAAAATTATTTTCCTTAAAACAATTCCACAGTGCCATCGCCAAAATCCAGTCTATATACACTAGAGACCAAACAGTCGACTGATCTCACCAAGCCCGTAGCCAGCTTGGGACACCAGGTGGGGCAAAGAGTTTTCTGAGAGGGGCCCAAATTGTTTAAACTTTGTCCAATAGTTTTAAATTATGTCCAACACATTTTCCAGAGGGGAGATTACATAACAATGATCATATGTTTCGTTAACTATCTCCATTCTCTTGGTTTGGCTTTTCTGGCTTTTTTTCATTCGGCAAGGCTTGGCTCTGGCAAAACACTGTCTGAGCTGCATATTCGTTACAAACTTATTCTGACGAGAGTCTATGAACATGTAGGGTGAAAAGAATATTGCAAAGATTTTACTGCTGCTCTAAAAATGTTCGATGTATTTAGCACGAAATGTAATTACGGGAAGGAAAATACTTCTAAAGATTGGAAATGTATTATATTGATTTTTCTGACAAGTTTTAACATGTATTTTGTGTTTGGGTATGCATGTTTTACGTGTATATGTCTTAAAACTGCTATCTGGCTTTTTTGGGGACAAGGTCTGGCTGTTTTTGGTGAAGACAGGTTGGCAACCCTGACTTCAATTGTTAGGAAGGGAAGTGTGCTTGTGAGAGTGCGCATGGAGACAATTTAATTGTTTAACTTCCGGGATGTGGCACCACATTCAAATTAGGCCAAAATGTGGCAGGCCAAATTTCCAAAAAACTCACAAAAGGACAAACAAAATATTTGCGGCCAAACCACTTCTGAAAACTAACAAATTTTCATAATTTGGACGAAAAAAGCCAAGTTCCTAACCCTGTTCTGAAGGATTTTCTGCCCATTTAAGTTAAACAGCAGTGGAGTGTTACATTTTTCTCAATGTTCTGTGCAATTGTTTTATTTGTATAGTGGATTATGGTGCACATATGGGGAGGATAAATGTATCACCTAAGAAGGCAGGGAATGAGTTTCAGGCGGGACCACGGCATGTCCCACCAACTTTTCGACTAGGGGAGCACAATATCTATTGTCCCCACAGTATTTGTGATAAAAACAAATTTCATGGTTACAATACTGCCGGGGAATATGTAAGAAAAATGGACATTATATCATGGTATTACCTATAGACACAGTGTACAGCTTCACTATGTAAACTGAGTTATCACGTCATTTTCATATCAAACACCAAAAATGTTATACATAATTTGCCAATAAGGTCTTACTACGGTTGAGTGAACACGGTGACGTCATCAAAACGCAATTACGCAAACGCAGGGGGCCCCCAAATTGCTAGGACCACTGCTGGGAAACCAATCCATTTGATAGATAGTTTGCACAAACAAGTAATTATTTGAAAGCTAAACTCTCGTTATAGTACTTAAACATGAGGCTTGAATGCTTTAACTTATCTTGGCGGCAGATGGAGCGAACAGATGGCAATTAAAACAACTAAAAGCTAATATATTTATTAACTAAACGAATCATTTGCGCAAAAGGTGTACCTGAAGCGCCCTTATTTCAAATGATCATTGCAAGAAGAGGCGTAGGATTAAATCAATAACTACGTTTCATGTTGTAGCTTAAAGTTGTTCTAACTTGAAAAAGTTTAATTGGCATTGTCGTGGCAAAGAACAGCGGAGGATAAACCTGTGCTTGAACCACTGTCCTGGGATTCTAAAAACAAAAAACGCATTTGTAGAGAAATACATTTTAGTGTTAACTTCCTTTTATTCATGCATTCTGCGTTTTTTATGACGGCATTTGGCGGCAGGCCGAAACCTAAAATTTGTTTCTTGCTGGGGCGGTTGAGGTGAACGCTCTTGCCCAAGAAACACTATACAGCAATTCACTCAGTGACCGTGGGTCGAACACACAACTTTCTAATTGAGAGGCAGACACTCTAGCACTGTGCTATCGCCAGCCCATGCATACCCTACAATGTACATCATACATTTCAGCAATTTGACAAGGTACAATTACTTTTGTACGTTTTACTTTGTTGGAACTTTGAAACCTCGGGTTTTTCGCAAAAGGCTGTTGGCAAATACTCACTAAAATATGCTTTTTCAGTTTCATTTAAGAAGTTTCGAAGGCGACGACAGGATTCAATAAGATGTTGCTTATTCTAGACAAGGTGCAGAACACATAAATTCAAGTTTCTACTGATCATTATATTCACTAATGTAGCGAAATAGAAGTGGGAAAATGCTCCTAAAGAAGAACACATGCCAGAACGCTCGTTATGATAATGGAGAGTATTTTTTATTGAAATTCTTTCAAAAGCTTGACATCAAGTGATAGCAAAAATTGCCACAGCTGTGGTTCTACAAAAAATATTGGAAAGTCGTTCTCGTTCTGAAGGTGGGGACGTCGTTTCCCGCTCCCCCCAAACCCCAGCAATGGAAAGGCAAGACAATGAAAACTTTAATTGTGCAAATGTGCAGTACTTGCTATTGATAACAAATGGACTTTGGTGCTAACTTTCGTACACTTTCCACTTTTAGCCATAACTATGTGTGTCTCAAAAGCTCATACATGTTCTTACAAATGTTGAAAAATGTTTCACGAGAACATGGTGGCCTTTGTAATTTCGAAAATGTTATATCTTAAAATCGTTTAAATTTGTAGTACATTGAGAGTTAGACTAAGTTTGTCGAAAAGAACGCGGTAAGCAAGCCCATTGAACTGAAAAGATGATGGTGATTTTTGAAATAAAATACCCCTGTTCTTTAGCTGATGGCGCAAACTAAAGTGAAATCTAAATATAAGCAGCATGTAACTCCAGTTTATACTTCTCTACAAAATGGCTGTGACCAGGATCATATTGTTGCGATCGGAAAGCTCGAGCGGCATGTGCGCAAAGCGTCACATTGTGGCAGCAAACAACAATAGAGATCACATGCCATGATCACTCTACTATTGCTTGTTTGCGTCACGTATATATGGGTGTTATTCTTCACACACATCCCGTTCGTGGTGAATCCCACATTCATGGCAACGCCAACCGATAGGTTGCTACAATAATATAAACGATGAAGTTACAAGGTAAGCTAACAGTTTGATGGCTTGCACCACTATTTTCGTCAGGGCGTCACAATTACAAATGCTCGTGTGGCTATAACAACAAGGATTTTGCAAGCATAGAAAAATATCATGTACCTCACCTGTTACCTAAGCTCATAATGGAACGCTTATAGAACTTTTGTATATGTTCTGTAGTTATAGCGCAACACTGGAGACCGGTTCATTTGGAATAAACTAACATACGGCATCATCGACTGCAGTGTCTTTGTGATGTGAAGCGTGGCAGCTGTTCGAGCGTACCTACTTTTTNAATGAATTTGTAAAGACTTTCAAATCAAATTGTAGAAAAATCTGTAGAGACCGGAGTCTTTGAGTTGAACGCTCTTGCCCCAGGAACACCTTTAAAATGAGTGGCGGACACTCTATAGCACTGAGCTATCGCTTGCCTGTGCTTATTAGCTGCAAATTCGTGAAACGCATGAGTGTGTGTAAGAAAACCCTAGTGGTTTGCTTGCAATACCAAACCACCGAAAAAAATTCCGGGAATGATAAAGTAATACGTGGAAATTTCTTGTCTGCCCGCTGAATTTGCCAAACTGTTCCTTACAACTGCGTAACTGCTTTTAAGGTAATGCAGTTTTCGACATCAGTGATGTTCCAAACCCAGACCGACACGTGTCAAGAACTTTTCAGTCACGTCAGTGCATGGTAGCCTCATAGGCAGGCGCCAGTACCATACACTCTTTGCAACAGATATAGCGAGTTTTAAGAAAACCTTGATATGGCAGGCAAGGGGAAGCATCGGCGTGCTGAAATATTAGGACTGTTTTAAGTAAAACGCCGTTTTGCCTAGTTGAGATAGCCCACACACATTTGCCATGCAAGGACTCTTGCAAATTATTCTGGAATTTGTTTCTGTTTTTTCAGTGCAACGCAACTTGCGGATATGGCGGAATGAAACTAAGAACAAGGCACTGCGCCTCTCCCGCACCGGCTGATGGAGGTCGGCCTTGTGCCACGAGCATCCACTCAGATGTAAATAGAAATGTTTTTGTTTTTATTGGTTAATGGCCGATGTGAAATGTTTCAACATGGGCTAAATGTTGTATTTGTTTTTATTTAAAGAACTGCTGAAAACGGCTCTGATCGTTTCTTAGGCAAAATTAATGCATGTATCAGTACTTGGCTGGCCGTGACTCTTGCGGTTGGTTGAGATTGATCAGTCATAGCAATCAAGTGTGATGCCTTATTATGCTTTTCACAAATGCTCAGCTTTGTGCATTCACTCTTATCAAGCTTGATGATGATATTTCTTTTCGAATAACCGCTTTGCTTCTGGCATTGCATTTGAAAAATGTTCTTATCGAATTCGAATTTAAAGGGTTCTTGTTGCCAAACTAGACGTTTGCTTGCCCGACAGATTAATTGTTATCTAAAACCACCGCTTTTTGTTCAGATCGACTTTCAAGCTTGCCCTGGTACAGAATGCCCAAACGTGGGGATGTGGTCGTCGTGGTCAAGCTACGGGTGCAGTAAATCTTGCGGTAACGGCACTCGGCTCCAGATACGATCTTGTCTTGACAAGTCGGAAAGCAAAACTGTTCCGGCGGTTTGCTATGGTTTGCAGAAGAAAGAAGTGGAGTGTTACGATAGGCCCGTAAGTAGCGCGTAGAAGTGAAATAATTGGTAACATAAACGAGTAAAACAAAAAAAACATTCCGTTCATGCAGCTTCGTGCAGTGGCGTAGCCAGCCAAAAATTTTGGGAGGGGCCAAATATTTTGACTTCAAGCGAGCAACAGTATTTTGCTCGGGACACCGCTTCTCAAAGCACAAAACGACAAGATATGCTAAAAATTGGGGGACAAGGCCCCTGGCTACGCCTATGGCTTCCTGTTGTTTTGTGCACTGATATCTGTTCGACGGAGCAATCCAAAGTTGATGCAATGTGACGTTATCCTCCAGGGTTGACGCGTGCGCACGGGAAGCATCACGCTTCTCGTTGAACGGTTGAACGCCCCGAGCCTGACCCCCCATGACCAGGGAACCTATACGTCCTAACGGCATCAACATGACATTTTAACCTGACGCAATTTGGAAATATCTGTTTACTTCACAGTGGATCCCGAAAAATCGATGACCAAGTTTCATTTTTTTCGGTAAATCTGAGAAAAGCGACAGAGCTTCGATGCAATTTTGTGATGAGGTAGCCTTGCTATGTCGTAACGGCCTTTTGCTTTCAGCAAAAACACGTTTGGAATCAACTGAATTTTCCAACCGAGTATGCGTTTTCTGTGGTGCCTTTCACCAGAACAGAAAAATATCGAAAGATAATCTACATTTGCTGCACGTGCTTATATTGACAAGCCCAGATTTGCGGTTCCTGCTCCAAAGTGTTTTCTACAGGTGATTTTTGTCGAAGAAAGTGCTTCGTTTTTGGGATGAAAGATGTCACCAGCACTTTAAATAATTCTTTATCTAACTAAGCCGAGATTTTGCTTTTTTAAAAACAGGTCTTTTTGTTACTGTTGAACTGGATCTAAATTTTGCTGCTGTTTTGTTTGCCGAGTACGTGGTCAGACCACTCGATGGAGACTTTTTCAAAGATTGTCACAACATTCAAACGCATGTTCTTGAGGAGATTGTTTATCGTAGGTTCAAAACAAAGTACTACTAAATCAGAATATGAGTGATGCTGCTTCTCGAAACGTAGGTCTACACCGTGTGCAAAGCTCATGCACGCCGATAATTTAATCAGGTCCTGGAGCAATTGACGCACTTCTCGGTCTTGGTCTTGACTTTGAAGTGCCACAGGATTTTTAGAACGAGTGTGAAGCTAAACGTTGCTTTTCCTTTGTGTAAAAGTGACAAAAATGCTGCTGTCTATCAAAAGCAGTCCTTTCACAGCCAAGAATCAGACACTACAATCTAATCAAAGTATATATTTCCCCTACTAGGTAGACATCATCAGCTCTTAAATATTTTGGAGTTATTCGTTGCAAAACTTGCAAGGTGACACATGGTCGAAGTCGGAAGAATGTCTAGCTTCTACTTCGCTAGCCTAGGGGTTACTGAAATTTGGATCACACAATAAACATGTAGATTGCTGTTGGTCAAAACATATTACAAATGTGAACGAACTTCGTTACGACTTGTGAAAATCTTGACAAAAACGAAGCTTTCATAGTTTGCAAAGATTTGTTTACAAGCGTTTTCATCAAAACTCCGGGTGCAGACCAGAGGTGACCGGAGTCACATTTTCGGACTCCGACTCCGCTCCTGTTCCAAAATTTTTAAATCCGGATCCGGGTCCGAATTTTTTTAAATTGGGGAATCCGACTCGTATTCAGACTACCGCTACCATCGATGCAACCGAACTTCAGTAATGCTTTACGTAGGGAATGACGTTTGTAAAGACTACGCAGACTCCTGCTACTGCCGAAATGAAAAGTGACTCCGGATCCGGTTCCGTTTTTTCACAAATGTTTGACTCCGTCTCCAGAACCTGGTCCGAGAAAAAACGCAGAATCCCGCCAGAGTCGACTCCGGCAAACCGGATCCGTGGCCACATCTGGTGCGTACCTTTTCTCAAAACCCCATAATTTTAATTCAGTGTCCCGTCGACGGCCAGTGGTCGATCTGGACCCCATGGACACCGTGCATTGTGATGTGCGGATTGAAAAATTCGACCAGAGTACGTCGCTGCAACGCGCCGGAGCCGGGATTCGGAGGAAAGCTGTGCGGAGATGAAGAGGAGCAAACGGTTTGAAAACAGTTGCCTTTGCTCTTTCTGTTCATTTGGCGATTTTTGCTATTTCGCTTGACAGCATCTTGCAACGCTGATAGCAGATTTCATAAGGCAAGTTATTGTAATCAAAACTGCGGTCCAGCTGACTTTGTATGAAATTACGGACACGAAATCGTATATCGTGGTTACGCATCGATGAACATACCCGCATTGTTTAAAAGCCGACACAAGCAAGATCAAAGTTGCTTGTGTGTATGAAGCGTGACGTTACCCTCGCATTCTTACACTGATCGATCTTTAAAAATAAAACTTTAAAAGAAGTTCTAAATCTGCGTTTTCTATGTTAGAAATAATTCAAATTTCTTTGTCTTTCAGCAAACGGAGTGGCAGTCCTGTGCTGCGAGATTTCCATGCGAAGATTCGTTTGCCTGGACTTCTTGGACTCAATTTTCGCAGTGCTCTGTTACCTGTGGCGTGGGAGGTACAAGAACCAGGACACGGGGATGCTTGTGGGGAGAACCAGAGTTCAGAGACACTCATCCGTGCACCAAGTCCGAAACGCAGACCGCGGTTTGTACAGCGGCAAAATGCCTGCTCAAAGGTATGTTCCTTTCTATTGCGTGATCTTGAATCGTCGCTTGTCAACAGTCAATAGCATCCTAGGTATGAGACCGTCAGATATCTCTCACACATTGGTCTCATCTTCTGTTTGTCTAACGCTGTTGCACATCACAAAAATCTTAGACTTTGAAATTCCACTTTCTGAAGTTTTTAAACAAAAACAAGGAAAAGGCAGAATATCCCGATTCGGCTGTAGGAAAAAAATAAGCTTATTTAAGATGGATGTCGACGAATAAAATCTACCAACAGGACAGGTTTTCAGTGCAGCGTCCTCGACAAATAAGAGAAAATGAGAGCGAAGCTTAATCTGCCAAACAGCAATATTTCTTAGCATGCGGTTTGGTTACTGCTGCCCTCACAATTTTTTTGTGTGGCTTCGGTTTTCTGCAGGTACCTGTGACTGCTTTTGCTCGAAAACAAGAAAATGCTTTTCCTTGGTCAGGAGAGGTGCTGTTTGTTTGTTTTATACAGTATGTTTTTAAACGCAGTGATAAACTCAACTTATCTGATTGCGTGATGAGCTAAATGTAATGGTTTCAGAGGGATCGTTCGGCGAAATGTCTGTGATGCCAAATGGTTTGGCGAAAGTTATTTAGTCTTTGCAAGTCACACGTGAAACAACTTAACAACTGAACCGCATCGAACGCAATCGAGCGAAGAGCACTTGCGTAAATAAGCAGAGGTCATGCGCGAACTTCACAATATTTTTGCAGGCAGGGTGCTTGCGAACAACACTGCAGATGCGGAGCATTCGCTCATGATTTTAAGCAAAGTTTTCGCATCGACTTAATCTATAGCACAGTGGAAGTGTGTTTGGCAGTAATATTCACTCGTTGTTTTCCCCCTTGCCAATTAAGCAGTGTTGTGGACCCAAACAACGAGATGAGCATTTTGTCACATCGAAGACCTGACTTTTTGCAGTCAAGATAGCTGAGATTTTTTCTTGGAAAATAAGTAACAAAAAATGAAAAAAACGGCAGCACATTCGTGACGCCAAAAATGTATGTAAAATTTTCGTGACGCCCGAAAAGACATTAATATGAGCACAGTTACGCCAATGTTTAGTGACGCCAAAAAACTTTAATATTTTCGTGCCACGTTGAGACACCTACGGGAAACCCTTTTATTATTCAAACGAGCTTGAGGGTCGACTTATCCTGCGTTATCCTCCGACTGCACCACTGTTGCCAGGCAATGAGGTTGCAGACTTGACGTCAGCCTCCAAGGTTTGTGTGATTATGGACCTTGTGGTTAATGAAAACATGCATTACATGCCTGTATTTTGTTTAGCCTCGTGGGCAGAGTGGGGAACATGGACCCAATGCTCCGTCAGTTGTGGCAAAGGCGTCAGATACCGCATTCGGTTGTGTGATGATCCCGATCCAGACACTGTATCAGCGGTTTGTGAGGGTTCAAACACTGGCTCGCAATTTGAAGAAGAGACTTGCATTAAAATTAACTGTCCAGAAAGCAGGTGATCTCTCCGAGCGTTTTTCAATAGCTGCTCTATATTTATTTTTTCATTGGGATATAAAAATATTTACGTGTTGTTGGGTTGATGGTTGCTATTGTACACTAAATGGTTGCCATGGTACAAATAAGTGCTTGAAACGGTTGACTTTTCTGACTGACAGTTTATTTTATCACTTTGTAGTTGGAATTTTATTGGAATCACCAACAAATGGTTTGCGTTTTTGGGGGGTTGGATTTTTCTTTTTGGTCCTTCAAACGTTATTCAACAGTTGAAATCAAGGAAGATGTTTTTATCACCACTCAAAACGTGAAGTTTTGGTATTTAATTAATCCGTTTTTGTAGTCAGTATTTTTCAAAAAGCACTATTCTTTCTTGTCAAAAATTGATAAATTATCCGCGGCGTCCTTCTTGGGTGTTTGTCTAAATACATTGAATGGTTCACACAAACAAAATTATGCTTACTCCCATTCCTTTTTCTATGTATAATCATATCATGTGTACTTTATATAAGGATTGAACAACATTTTGTGATATTGTAGTGGGTAAGGGATGGTGATCAAAATATCAATTCTCAAATACTCTCTAACTAGCTGCTTGTCAGTGAGCTTTGGTAATTAGCAAGTTGATTACAAGTGTAGCAACGGCAAAGTGAGATACGTTTGCTGCAACTGCAAGGCTAAAGACAAAATACGGCGTAAGTGGCAAGTGAGGTCGTCTTGTGAGAGCTGAGGATTTTTTTATTAAAACCAGTTAAAAAAAAACAATATTCAAATGTAGTTTCACAATGACAAATGACGCAATTTCAAAAATTTTATTCAGGCGTGGTTGAAACGAACTTTCGCATGACTGAGTTGTCCTATATTGCATTGACAAAATGGCTGAATTTGTTAAACGTACCTGCCTATGCCAGATGTGTACTGGTATCGAAAAGTACGAGCAATTTGCATCGTAAGTGATGGGTCAATGAAAACGTTTGGACAGAAACCGAAAAAGCAATGAAGCATCACCAGGGCAAGCACCTACCTACTCAAGAGTCATTTTCACGTGATTTTCCCGAAGTGGCTACAAACGCTGTCTCAGAAACTTTGGTAGTGACTGGCACCGACTTAGTTTTCTGGTGACAGCTGATCTCTCGATGCAGGTATCGCTCTGCAAAGTGGACAGCGCCACACTGCAAAACGGAGAGGAGCTCCCAAAGTGAACTTATTTGGCAGCAGGAATACGCAGGATCAACGCAAGCCCAAGCTTGCCCTGCTGGAACCAGTGGCACCGCTAGACGCAAATGCTCGCAAGATGAGAGGTGGTTGAAGGAAGATCTTTCAGACTGTGTCGTTCCACAAGTACGGGTAAGAAGGAACTATTGAAAGTAAAAATGGATTACAGTGTTTTATTGCTTCAGATTTCAAACAGCTTGTAAAGTTGTGTTGAAAAATCGATAAGGTCCACACGATATGACCGCTGTTCACCGGCGACTAGGAACAGAAACTTTCAAACTTTATACGAGGTTAGCTACGGATAGTGAAATTTTCACAATGCTCAGTTTTATGTTGCGTATTTAAAGCAGAAGAAACCCTTCTGCGAGTAGTAGTGGTTCCGTTTAATTCATAATAAAATAAAGTAATATCTATAACATGCTCCAATCAGTTTAAAATGTAAACAGTTCGATAAGGCAGACCGAACAGGTAGTGTTTGTAAAAAAGTATTTCAAGATGTTTCAAGCTGCGCTTATG
>JGI24159J19872_10006274_pt1 | contig 15471 bp, 10 predicted proteins | sample Ectturendosymbi4_FD_19872 | JGI IMG/M metagenome (IMG submission 19872) | reverse complement strand
GGTTTCTCGTGGTTGCCCTGTTTATTTTGACGACCAATAACTTCTGTGCAACTTTGGAGACTGATTTTGGTTGTCGATCAGATACTTTGTCTATTGTTCCAACGACCAACTGCCATACAAAATTTGCTTTGTATTTTGCGCCAGAAAATAGTAAATGATAATAGCTCTTGGAGTCTTTTCATCCACGATGGATGTTTGTCGTCTGCTTGTTCGTCGAGGCATGATCATTCGCCACTAGCTCGCGCTGTTGAGTTGACCAAGCCAGGTTAAAGATTGGTTGGCATGGCACTTGAAGAGACCTTGCGACGAAGTTCAAGCTTTCGAACTTGAATGCAAAACATAATCTGCAATTTAATCTTGTGTGTTAGGATTACTTTAATTGATAGTTTGGCCTAATAATTCCACATTCCTGAGTAAAATCCAGGAGCAATTTTCGCGAGAGGTCTGTGGAAGTTTCGAAGAAATCAGAATGGGAGCGGGAATTTGCAAGGTTCGTTGGAGTTGGTTTAAATGTCGCTACTTTGTCATGTCAATCAGAATTCGATGGCAATCAAGAGATTTACGCTGCTGCATGCTTGCAAAACACGTTCGTAGAACGTGACGAGGCAAGCATGATAAAAGCCCCCCCCGTGCATATTTTAAAACTCCTGATGCCGAAAACGAGCAACGGAGCGAGTGCGGTGAAATTTCTCGTTTGATCCCCCGCCTCGCCCACATAACAGTGACCCTGGAACGCAGTGTGACCAGGCCCGCAACTAGGGGGGGGGGCGAAGCGTCCCTGGAAAAATGTGTTGTAGGTAGTTTAAAACCATTGGACATAACAAAAAAAATTTGGTCCCCTCTCAGAAAACCCTCCGCCTCCCCTAACGTCCCAGGCCGGCTGCGGGCCTGGGTGTGACGGCACATGTCACAGCTGCACGCCTGGGCTTTCAGCAGCTTTCCGCGTACAAGCTTTGTCCACCGATGGCTCTTTGCTTTGGCGCTCTCAACATCGAGCCCGACAAAGCCACCGACCGCGAGTTGCTGCTGCTGTGTTTCCAACGTGTTTCATCGCTGTTTCNTTAAAACGCTTCTACGATGTCGAGGTGGTTTCTGAAGTCATGACGCCTGTAGAGGCTTCATAAGAACTCGCTGCTGCCACTGCGACGTGTGAACTGCACGCTTGTCACAAAATATAAGGCTCCTGGTCACGCATTTGGCCGAGTTTCAAAGCGTGCGCAGCTGGGTGCACCTGCTCGTGACATGCCGCCATTGTGGCAAGCTCCTTACAAAAACCGCCGACGTTTGCAGAATTAATGAATCTTTTTCTTGTGTATGTGTGTGTGCTTTGCAACTCAGAAAAGAATAGATCGTGTATATTTTAAGGGGGCTGGAATTGCGATATGAAAAAGCCAACAGTGGGTCCAGACAACCGCATGCAGTTGCGCTGCCACCTGTAAGACATTTCCTGCTTTGTTTGGGTGGCAGTCAGCGCCTTGAGTTGCTACGAATGATAGCTTTTTTGAAGGAGATTTTCCCCCGCTTCATTGCCATGTTAAGATCACTGATTATCTACAATTCCAAGAGTGGAGGGATGGAGACTTTGTCCGTCGCCCTGGAGATATCGCAGNGTTTTCTTAATTTTTTTTGTATCGAAAAACACGTATTTGACAATTAACGTTGTGACTGTCGTTAGATCAAAAGTAGCGTAAAGACCAAATAATTCCTTTTGGCTTCACTACCATGCCAGACATCAACAATAACAAAAACAAAAAGCGTTGTCGCCACTTTTTTTTCCAGAACCTCCCCAAACTGTGTTGCGTGGCAACCGAATGCGTCAGTTCGTTTTCGATGGATGCCGCGCTCCAGACCCAACTGTACAAGGTCGGCATCATGTGGCATCTCCTCTCGTTCCTGTTCGAGTACGACTTCACTCTGGAGGAGGGAGGCGTCGAAAAGAGCGGCAGCACCAACCAGCAGGTCCTCCCCAACTTGCCAAACACGAATTTGCTGTGGTGTTGCAGAAATAGGAATCGTTTGACTTGGCACGAGAAGAGCCCTACATATATTCTGCCATCGTCATCAACCTGCGCTATGCGTCGTGGCAGGACGGCGCGCAGGCGCTTATTTCCTGACTTCGTATGATGGTGTGTCACGCGACACCCGCTTTCCTGTGCTTAACGCAGCTAAACGAGAAGAAACGTTTACGTTGTCACTGGCGACGTGCCACATATCACAGCTGTCAGGTTTTACTGGGGGAGCAAGGGAGCAGGTCGCCCCTCTTGGTTCCCGTGCTGTCATTTTAACCCAGTGGTTCTCCAAAAATTTTTGTCCCAAGGACCATCTTCTCAAAAAAATGTCCGATGGCCCGCTTTGCTTGCTGGCACCTCATCAGCAACTAGTCGAAAGTGTATTGCACAAAAGGCCAGTGAACTCAAAGGGCATGTTTTATTAAGGGTTGCGGAGCTCTCTGTGGGCCACTAGAAATTCCAGGTGGCCCACTTGGACCACGTTGAGAATCACTGCTTTAACCCAATGATACGACACACTGCTTCGTGCTGGTTGTTTTAACGTGGCGCTGTTTTAGAACGGTCAACCGCTTCAATGTGGGTTGACTGCATTCGCTTCATTCCAAATAGCACCGCAAGTAGATAAAGCCTGTTGCGAATCCAGGCTTGAAGTTACTGAAGCATACGTCTTGAAATGTTTTTTTTCCGGTAAATCGTTACGCGACGCAGCAGCAAGCTGCGTCTTGCTGTTTACATCCCGGTGTGAAGCGAAATTTCTGACTTCACACCATGCGCATGCACAGAGTAATATTCTCCAAACGAAATATGCTCAGAAAACTAATGATTAGGGCTTAGGGTTTGGTGTTTAGGTAAGTGTGTCGGGTTAGGTTTGGGTTAGTCTTAGACATCAATTATTTTTCTTTTTCTAAGTCCAATAATTTTCAGAGGTTATAGTTATTCCCGTTCTGTAGGTTGTTGTGGGTATCTCACATCTAACCAAAAGTTTTAATTTGCACAACACACATCAAAAAAGCAAACGCCCAACTTTATTCCTTGACTCTGAGAAGCAAAATAACTGACAAACAATAATAGGGCAGAAATATTGGCAGAGGTCACAAATTTCCCCCTGACACCGTCCATCAGTGCGTCATTGGTAATCCCCCGATTGGTGAACGCACGAACCAGTGTAGTATGCGTCACTGCTCGCATGTTGTTCAGTCATTGCGTGTCAGGAACGTTTTTCGCTCGCGCGCTGTGCAAGTCCAATATTGCGACCGAACCTTACAACTCCAGCAGCAGTTTGCGGAAGTTTTCAGGCAAGCAAAATATATGCGACTGTTCAGAGATGCGTGACGTATCGAATCGATGTTTCAGGAACTCGCCAACCGACTCGCGCGCCTGAGCATCAACGCCCTTGCTTGCCTGGGGGGTTACCTGACCCCGGACACGCGCAATCCTCTCGTGCACAAAACGCTCAACTCCCTAATAACCCCCTATCTCGCGAAGCAGCTCGCGCTAAGCAACTACGCCGAGGTAAGTTAAGTTTAGCGCTGTGCTTGTCGCATGCAGTTTAGTTCTGTTCTTTTTTGCACTGATACATTTCGGTCACTTGTCCCATGAAAACTCGGCGTGTTCACTAGTCTATTGTTTTCGGACATAATGACCGAATTGACTTAATTTTTTTCGGTAATCAGAAAACACTTCGGTCTAAGATCGAAAAAAAGTAGGTTTAGTTTGTTTATTCGTATTCTTCCGCGGCAGACGCTGAAGCTACTCAACTGCAACACGAGGAACCCCCACCTGGTGTGGAACAACGAGACGAGGATCGAACTGACCGACTTCCTTAAAAATCAGCAGCAGGATATGAGATCCGTGCGTGGAACTTACGTGTTGTGTTAAAAAAATCTGTCGGTTTCAAATCGTGCAGGAGTTCGTAAGATCCAAGGAAAACGTCGAAGTTCAATTAGCGTCCGAATCTTGTGCTCAAACCGCGTGTTTGAAAACGTTTGGTTTTTGCTTCGTTCGATTTGTTCAAACCAGTCCTTTTCAATTTAAGTTTATGGGAAGGTAATAATGCTTCGCTGGCACCAGAATGTTTCTCCAAAATCTCGCTTGGAGCGCTTGCAACGTGTTGGCGCCGGCCTCATTTCAAAAGTAACATGTTGGGAGTTCATCAGGACGAACATAGAAACGATCCTTATTTTTCACGTAATTCTAAACATGTCAACGTAAAGTGACGTCGACAAAGTGCTTGGATGCGTCTTTTTCCGCTTTCCTTTCTTGGAAAGCGAATCTTTCAACTCTGTGCAAAAAACGTTTCAACTTGTCTCAAAACACAGGAAGAGTTCGATCCATCCGCCGGCATCGACTTCGTGTTCAGTTCGTTCAGGAAGGAATTGATCGTCGGCGAAATATTCGTGAACGTTTTCAACGAACAGCCCACTTTCGCTGTGGAGGTGAGCTTCGTCGCGTGGCCTGTTTGTTTGAGAATTAAATCATAGGTTCCTTGCTGTGGAGAATAACGTTTCTTGCATGGTTTTGATTTTTTAAATATTTCGCGTTGCATTTATTCACAAGCAACCTGCTTCCATGTGTGTCTGGGGTGGCCAAACAAGGGGGGGTCTGTGCCAAGGACGGGTAGGGCCCGTGGCCTTTTTTAGGCATGCATGTCTATCCATGATTAGATGGAAACGCTAGTCTGCCACGAAGCTTAAACTTGTGCTGTATGTCGCCCGGTATTACTAGGCGTGGCGTTAATTAAATCCAAACGAACATCACACACACACGTACACACTGGGACTACAGGGAAGTCTACCCGTGCATTGTTTACCGTCAGGATTTTGCACCGTCGTCAGTAGAAGTGCGAGGACGGCAGTGCACGCGTTGTGCTGCAGCTTTGGGAGGAAGTGACGGATTAGATTGTATCGACGCAAACTCCAATCAATCAGTTACGTCGCTGTTGGTCGCCATGGGTGGTCTCAAAAAACGTGTTACGTTCTTAAAATTCTTGTCATCCCGAAGATTACGTGAAACTTAAATTGCAATCACTTCCTTATCTACTGTGGTGACCCTTTTTCAAACTTCCAACTTGACTTTAGAGCAGTGATTTTCACCCTTTATTTATACCGCGACACATGATTATAGCAACCCACTGTAACGCAAAGACCCCCATCTAGGGCTCGAATAAAGCAAATGTAATACAGCTGTGTACATGAAATACCTGGTGGCGGCCCCCTCCAAAAATGTTTCACGACCACTTTGGGGGGGGTTCGCGCCCCCAGGTTGAAAACTACTGCTTTGGAAGCGTGCATGTCAGGGTGGAAGAAAGGTTGCTTCTATGACTATTCACCAACTGCTTGTCATGTGTTTGCCGGCCTTGCAGTGTGACGTGAATCCTGGCGCTCGAAGTGATGAACTCTCCTGCGCGGAGGGCTCCACGCCGTCCAATAATCCGCGCAATTAACTCGCAGGGCGCGCGCCCAATAATCCGCGCAATTAACTCGCACGCGTGTCGCGTGTCACGTTTTTTACTATTCAACTGTTGCTCGATTGAAGCAGCGATTGTCTGAGCACGACCGCATAAATTTTTGCACTGTCGAGAATTCTGGAATGAAAATTAGATATTGATCTCCCTGCCGTGTATGTCAACTTAAGGCGAGAGAATTTGCGGTCGACCTTAGTCCATTTAGCCGCAAAATTGCGGAGTTTAGGAGAACTGCTGATTTTACATCTTCGTTTTAAGGATTTGAACGTTTTTTTTCGACACATTTTTCACAAGTTCGGGAAGATTTATCCGACTTCACCTTTTCATGCGAGTGCGGTTGGCGAACTTGGTAGCCGGCGATGATAGTCGTGTTTCGCGTCCAGCGCACTTCAGTGTTTACCCCCCACCAATCAGAGATCGCCGAAGCGGAACCGGAAGCTCCTCCTCTTCCCATGTATGGACTGTGTGTTGGGGAATCGAAGGTCGCCACGTCATAATGGCGATCAGAATGCGTCTTTCAAAACTTCGTCCATTGGTATTTTGCCGTGTCACCTCTGTTTACTATAAATATGAAAAATCTTCTGGACAAACTTTCTTTTATACATGAGCACAGTGTTTTTTAAGTTGTTTTGAGTGACCGGAATGGTTTCTCAAATTATTCTAACAGTCTCTCAAAACACACTAGAAACTCGCTTTACTACCGCCATCAAAACGCGTTAATACCTTGCCTTCCGACCATCACCGTATTCAGACAAAATGGTTGCGGTCTCTCAAAACAACTCAGGGGTCAGCAAGGTCAAGGGTCAGCAAGGTCAAACCTGACAAAAACCTGTGTGCGCATGTTGGCGCTATGGAGCGGATCGACGCCGCGCCCATCTTCTCTTCGCGGCGCTGGAAACTTGACCTTCCTTCTCGGACGATGCGATAAATCAGTCAAGGAGGCATAGTTTTAAAAATCTATCAACTCGTTTTTCGTTTCCAGAATCCTCAGATGTTCGCGACGAAGTTGATCGACTACCTCGGATCACAGAGCGAGGTAAGGTCGTCGCTCAAATGTGTTAAGAACAATCGGGTGTTGATGCGTTTGATTCTTTTCCAATTCAAACATTTCTGTCAATTTTTAGTCGCGGGCAACTTCATTCGCTTTGCATTTTTTGGTTGCGATGCAGCTGATAAGTTTTTGTCAGCAGTTTTTATTCAAAATTCGTGTAGATTATGTTTGATTAACAAGGCCCCAGCCAGTGTGGCCCGCAATTGACGTTCGCATGGAATCGTTGCTGTACGATCTGTTACTTAATTATAGCATCGGCGCTGCAGCAAGTATCATTGATCAAACTGCAATTTGTTAACTCCGCGAATAATTTGTGAAGGAGAACTGATCACTTCCACTGCATTTGTCGTAAACTGTTTGCAGTTGGAAGCATGGAATGCTTGTTGTTATATTTGTCATCTTTTCGTCGGAAAAATTTATCAAATGACAACAAATCTGGGGTCGGTGATTTTATTTTCATAAAGTGAAAAATCCGCAATCAGTTGTGACTTGGACAATGCGTCGCCAGAAACCGCGTGTTTTTCTGATCGTCGTTGGTTTTCGCAATCGTCGCGCGATGACATGATTCAACGAACGACCAGACCCTATGACGTAGTGCACCCCTCGTTCATGGCACTCTGGCCTTGCAGACCTCGCATGGATGCTGGGACAGGGGCCGTACTGAGACGGTGCGCTGGCATATCTGCGTGGGGCGGTGAAAAAAAATCGTTAAAAATGCGGCAGAGGCACTTCAGACCGCCATACTGTGTGATCAACCATCGAGCGGACGTCATGCCAGGGGACAACAAACTGTTTGAGGTCACGGCTGAGAGAGCAGAGCTTGTTAGTTTGCTCTTAAGCAGAAAACTGTGTTTGTGGAAATGTTAACGACCCCCAACCGCCGACCCGGCTTCGGTTAACGCGCCCCCAGCCCCAAGAAAACTTTTGTCGGACTGCGTTGATCCTGCGGCGCGTGGTCCTGGTTAAGCGCAGACTTCCCGGGTTCAGGAAGTTAACGTTGTTTTGACGTTTCCGCGACATTGGCTGTGTGATGTGAAGGAGTTTTCAGGCGCTGCGAGAGGGTTAAAGTGCACACTGTTTATTCGCCAGCAAAAATGAACATGTCACGCACGAGATCTTAATGCGCTTGACTGTCGTGCACCTGGGACAGCGTTGGCACGCGAAACGCATCACGCACAAGCTGCTCGAAGCAACATTGCCCACCGAAGATCGATTGGGCCCTGACTGAGAAATGGCAAAAAACGTACTCTTCGGATTCCAAGCTGAATTTCTATCGTCCACGGACATGAACTCGCGAAGCCAGGGGTGTGGTCGTTTGCTCGATTCCGTTGGGCCTTGGCCTGACCATGCAGCCGGCAATTAACAAATCACCTTCGATTTGATTGTGTTTTTCAGTATATATTTAGTTACATAGCAATGTGTAAGCACCAGCGCGAACAAGGCTTGAACGATAATACTCAGATCAAAGCTGGCGCAATCTCGGACGAGAAACTCCAGAACTGCTACGCGGCCTTGCAAGCCTTGTATAACGTCATAAAGAACGTTCCGGGTGAGTCATAAAGAACGGGTTCTTTACGTGTTTTGTAATGTTCCTGTTTCAGAAGTAACTTGTCATGAGTGCCTTTTCCTGGCTTGCCCGGTTGCAAAATGCATTTGGTCGAAAATGGCCATACGCCTGCAAGGGCTCATAGAAACAAACATGCATACTTCGCACACTAGGATTCCTCCGCTATCGCTTTGTCTATTCTGGTAAATAGTCGTGCCCGTACCTTTGCAATCTGGAGTGAAGGTCGTCGTTGTTTGTGTGTGGTCATCGCATCAAGGAAAGTTGTTCTGAAATATAAAATTGCCGTTTCCTTTAAGCTTTCGCTTGCGTAACAGTTCAGCGTTGTTTGACCAAACAATCGGCTGAAACCAACCTTCAACTTTTATGCGATGCTTTTGATGTTGTGAAGCAGCAGCTGCTGCTAGCGTTTGTTTTCTTTTGCAGCTAAACCGTTACCTTTATGATGCAACAATCGCGCTTGTTACGGTCGTTACGCGGCTCTGTTTTGTAAAACAACACGCGGTTCGATCTCAGCCTGCTGTGTTCCGTCAGCGCATCGAGACTGTGTTTGTTTGCAAAAGAGCATTTCGAAGTAAACGCTCCTCGCCGGGGAAAACGTCCCAGAACAGTAAACACATGGTCACTTTTGTGGCAACTTTGACTTTCGCCTCGGATCCTTGATTCCTACACGGTCCCCTGTGGTCTGTTGCTATAGTCAACCAATCTCGGGTGCATGAAGTGGCTCGCTGAGGACTAGTGACGCGAGTGGGGGAAAACTGAAAAAGGGTCCTATTAATTTATCAACGCCGTTTGGCTTGCTGCAACGAACGAGCTGCGCACCATAAATAAAAAAACTAACATCTGCATTTCATTTCTGAACCCGCCATCGATGAAAATCGATGTGACATTCATGCGCGCTTCCGAATATCTTAAAGTTGCAAAAGAATTATCAAAAACTCTGCCTGTTCAAAGCTGCTATGGTGATCTTCTGAACCGTAGTGGAGTTTCGTTGTTTGCCAACACAAGTTTCACCTTGAAATGAATCATTCTAACCTGGAACGGAAACTGGTGACGTCCTTCAAACGAAACTACAGTAATTCCTTCGCCAGCAGTTAAGCACTGACGAAACTGGTGATTCCCAACCGGTTACTGCGGCACCCTAATATATCATTAAAAACACATTGATAAAATGCCGTCAAACCTTAAAGCAAATCGCCGTGGGTTCGAAACCGGGCACCGCAAATTATGTTTACGATCTGTAAGGTGCCGCGAGCCTGAAAAATAGGTTGGTGAACACTGGGCTAAACTTTGCGAATCCCAGTCATTGTATTAGGGAATAAGTTCACGCGGCCAGTTGGTTCCGGCGCACATCAAGTGGTGCAGCAGGCGCTTCATAATGCGCATTACAATGGCGTATCAAACAACATCCGTGTGAGTGAATGCAATTGTTCTTCGCCTAGAAACAAAATAGTCTCCACTGTGGTCGCCCCCCGGCAACAAAAAACAATGCCGAACTTTCGAATGACCCCAATTGTTGACTGAACGCCATTCTTCAGCGTCGACACCGTTTACACGTTCGCAAGAATCACAGCTCTGTTCGTCGCGCAGGTCTGGAGACGGTCTGCGTCGGTAACTTCAAGCTGATCGTGTCGTTACTTCACGTCGAAAACGCTGCCAAGATGCAAGTGAAAGCCCTGGAGGTGAGTTGCTCCTGGGCATGACGTGGTGGTGGTGGTGCTAATTGAACCCATCATCAATCGCACTGAAGATGATCGGCGCAAAACTACGGCCTACCTGGGCTCGCAGTCGTCCGTTCTGGTGGCCAGGGCGGTCTACTAATGGCCAGGATGGTCTGCTAATGCCTGGAACGCTTCTGTACACACAGTGTAGAAAATTATCCAGGGCTGTTTTGACTGCAGCGGTAGAAGCCGCTCCGCTCTGCTCTGCTTCTTTCGCGAAGTGTGAGAAATGCGTTGCCATAACAACCGCGATCAGCGACGAATGCTCAGTGGCGTCATTGCCTTGAGGTGATGTCATCCTCAGCAGCCCATGTCTCGGCGACAAAGCCCCCCCGACGCTTCTTGGGTGTTTTGCTGCGTGGGTGCGAGCTCGCCTGGTTGTTTTCCTTCCATCAACTGTGTTGTTGTTTCCCTCCCACCAGCTGCGTTGTTGTTGCACGGAAAAGGCGTGATCGGAAATGACGTGTTTAGCTTGTCGTCGTCCGGATCTCGTTTGTTTATCGCGACCTCCGCTGCCACGATCCGACCTGCGCTGGTGCGGGCGTTCGCCTGCTGTGGGGCGGGCGTCCTTCGTAACTTCGAGTCGTCGTCACTTCGGTTTTGTTTCTCGAAACACCCCCTGGTTTTCAGCAAGCCCCTCATATATTTGATCACTCCACACCAAGCCAGGTCGAAAAACACCTGGCCCTCGGTTGGCCTCTGGTCCGCTTTCGCGTGTTTTTTTAGCCAGCAGGACTTGGCTCGTCATTCCTGGGACGTTTTGGCCACATGGCCAAAGCTTCGTGGCCGCGATCTCTTTGTTCCGTTTAGTTGGTGTTTCCTTGAGAGCACTGGAAATATTAGAGGAAAAAAGTGTTTTATTGCGCAAAGAGTACATGGCCGCGAATCGGCGTGTAACAGATTTCGTGGCGTGGAAGCAGCATTCTGTGCTCGTGCGTTGCCTTCATTGTTTGTCGGGTGGAAAAGCTCAGTTCGTGCGCGGTTCAAGACAGGCGGTGGTGCGGGTGCAACAAGAAAAACAAGTTGACGGTGCATCGCTGTGTGACGAATCACGTGCATTACGTAATGGGCTCGAAACCAACGCTCTTCCAAGTCGCGACAGCAGGCCGTCGCACTCAGCGTGAACTCGATGCTTGCTCCGCGCTGCAAACAGTCTGCTGGGGGGTTCTCCCCCCCTGATGTTTACCACACTGCCATTGCACACTGAACTGGTCGTTCCGAAATTTTTTCATTCGCTGCAAACAAACAGGTCGGCGACAACCAAGTGCGTGTGATTGGACACTCGTAGCGTTAAGGTTCCCCCGCCTTCTTTTTCTGACGTAGTGGTGGTCTCAGTTCTAGAGGGGGAACGCTGAGCAGGGTTGTGGAGTAGAAGTCGCAGGGAGGCAGAGGTTTTTGGGTGGAGTCGGAGTCGGATTTCTAAGATACACGCGTCGGGGTTTAATTTTCTTATCCGACTCCGGAAGTCCAATTGAATCATTTTATATATTGCACTCCCAGCTCGTGCCTGTTGAAATGATAGTTTCTTTTGAACTTTTTATGGAAACAGAGAATTCTTGCTTTGTACCACGATTTCCATTGATTGCTGGTTGCTACGAAATTCTTGACAGTCAAATTTCATTCATTCATGTTATGTTAAGAAGTTCGAGTCGGAGTCGGAAATTTTGGAAAGGCCGGTGTTGGAGTCGGACATTTTACCACCTCCGAATCCGCGACCCTGATGCTGAGGACATAACTCCTTGCGATCCAAGAGGCTGGACACTGATGCCAGGCATTTACACCGTCCATGTAAACGAACTTGGGATGAGCGCCGGGACGTTTTCATTGCCCACCCCCCAGGAACGAACCCTTTTGCAGTCCCCCCCCCCGAACCCAATTTGTCAGCATTCAACGATCACGACTGTGATTTTATTTTTGCCGGGCAACATTTCTCTGTGTACTGATGGTGTGGCGCAAAGCTTGCGCTCGCGTGTTGCAACCACCTGTGTATGAACGAAATCACGTGGTTTGTTTCCATTCCTGGAGTATTTACTCTGAAAACAACGGCTGCTTATATTAAAACTACTCCGCTGAAGCTCATATATGTGGGAGTGAGCTGCAGCTCAAGCTTGTGGGACCGACAAAACGCCAGAATCTCAAGCAGGCATGCAACTGGACCTTCATCCCGCCTTTTTGGCCGTAACATGAAGCATGTTTTGTTTGTTTGTTGCAGTGTTTGGAGGAACCAAAGTGTTTGATTTTAGGCGAGCAACGGTATTTTGTTTCGGATATCGCCTCTCAAAGCATAAAATGACTAGATATTTTCAAAATTGGGGGTGGGGGTGCATGGCCCCATGGGGGGGCCTTATGGCTACCCCTATGGTTTGTTGCACATATGTGNAACTGCCCAGGGGCTTCAACACAAGGTCTCGAGATAACGGGTGAACATTGCTTTGTTTCACTGGCCACTGTGCCAAGAATCTAATTGATTTTGCTTCAAGTTGAATGAAAAGCTTTCGCAAACACGTGACCAAATCACCATTGTGACGTTTCGCCATCGGTTCAGACAGTTTGGCCCATTTTCGTTAAAATACATTTTTTAGTCGAACACTTCTTAGCGATGCAAACACCGACCAACTACCCGATTAATTGCTTGTACGTCCATGGTTGCGGAGTAAGAGTTTTTCGGGTGGAGCCGGATTCCTAAGAAGACTAGGAGTCGAATCCGGATTTTTTGTCCGACTCCGGAAGTCCACTTGGATCATTTTTTAGACCACACTCCTAAGTTGGGAACTCCACAGAAAATTCTTGCTGCGTACCACGATTTCCATTGATTGCCAACTCAAACTCCATTCGCGTTATGTTAGGGAGTCGGAGTCGGAAATTTTGGAAAGCTCGGAATCGGACATTTTTTCCTCCGACTCCGCAACCCTGTACCTGTATGTCGCTGTGATGTCGCTTACGACCCAAACAAAAGTGAGTGCATCTGCGTCTATCGTCGTGTTCCAGGTGCTTCTTATAGTGACGGGCAACAGAGCTTGCGTGGAGAACATATCGGATTCGAACGTAACGACCCCCCTGTTGTTGTGCCTGGACTCCCTCCCCGAAGGTCGAGCCATCGTGCTCGACATCCTGAGTGCGCTCGTGTCGAATGGAAACGTCGTCAAGCAGCTGCTCACTAAAGGTAACTTTGCTCCCTTCGTTTTGTAAGATGGAGAAGAATCCGGGTGATTTTTTCCAAAAAAATGTGTTTTTTTAACGGAAAAATTACTGAAGTCCAACATGCGAGCCGCACTGAAACGCTTGTTGCGTAGTTCGCAAGTCTAACGTTGTTCGAGTGTCAGAATAGTCGACAAAACCTTAAGTCTCACCAGAGTGCAAGCCCTTTGCCGAGCTGCAAGCCTTGCACTCGGATTCAACTCCAACCACACGTATGTTCACTGCGCTCGACCGCGCGCTTCTGCTAACGGTGATGTTCGACCTCGCGTGAACTTCCACGACACCTTGCGTTGTGCAACCTGTTGTTGTTTTTTTTCAAATTCGTACCAGGCGGATCTCTCTATTTGATGAATCTTTTTTGCAACGGCATGGATCAAGAGGTCCGGATCAAGACAGCTGAGCTGTGCGCGAAGCTCTTGGCGGATAAGCTGTCCGGACCAAAGGTACGAACCTGCTGCACCGTTGCTGAGGCAACGAAACAAGACGTTCCCTCAGTCTTGTCCTCTGCGCTGGTTAAATGAAGAAAATGTAAACAGCTAAAGAATGTCAGTTGTGTCTCGGTCAATAGAAGCCGAGTTTTGTTGAGTGAGATTGTTTTTTTTGTGAAATGTTGTTTTAGTTTTGCGTTTCGACGTATTTTCTCCGCGCAACCAGGGACTGGGGGCAGCGTATAGTCAGAAAAAGATACGTCTCGGTTGTAATTTCCCGCTACCGTCCAATCTATTTTACAAACTGCGCGTACAATTTCGATTATTTGTGATTTGCGTGGAGAGCCACCGACAGCGTTGCATGTACAGCACACAACTTCCGCCTGGCCAAGCGTGGAAGTCCCTCCAACAAACGCTGCACTTTGCTTGTGAGTCACGTCTATCTTTCGCCCTCGCGACACCCTGCATTGGCTTGCTTCATACTTTGTTTTTATAACGGTAAGCAGTAACAGAAAGCCTTCCTGCTGCGACCAAAAGAAGCAGAAACGCGGCTGGTTCTTCCACTGCCGGGCAACTGTTTTGCGGTGGGCTACACGTGAGGGCAGCCGCTTGAAGATGATATGGATCAATACATTGCCTGAAGTCTTGCCAAATCGCCAAAAGCTCGTTTTGCTTCGGTGCAAATTTGCTCACTCGTAAAATATGGTTATTTTCCCTTAATTTGTGCCGTCTGTTCACTTAGATTCGCCTCGCGCTTTGCAAGTTCATGCCTTCCATCTTCATGGACGCCATGAAGGATTCCCCCGAGACATCGATCCACATGTTCGAAAGTACGCAGGAAAATCCCGAACTCATCTGGGACGACACGTCACGCGCCCACGTTCAGCAAACGGTCAAAGAAATGTCCGCCAAGTGAGTGCTGTGATCTTGTTTCTGTTTGAACAGCACTGCTCGTGAAGGTAGGCCAGTAACTTCTCTACACAGGTGAAAATTGGCAAAATTTTAACAGGAAATAGATTTCACGTAACACTACGCATCTTCAGTCTTAAAATCTCATTCAAATAGAAGGTAGACCAGTATCTGTCCGCTCTAGGTTGTGCGGGACAGTGCTGTGTGTATGTTTCTGTTGCTATACGGGAAGGTATCACCACACTTCATCATAATCATGCGTTACATCAGGGTCGGAAAGTTTGTTTGAATGTATGTCAAGTGCGTCCGGAGCCGGCGGCGAAGGACCGTCGTCGCATTATGACTCATTGTGTGTTGTTCGTGAGGTCATTAACAGGCGTTGCGCAAACTCGCTGCACAGAAATGAGGCCAACATGTCCTTTCTCATGTCGTTCGTGCTTTCCACCTGGATACACTCATCTTCTCAAGCCAGCGCTCTTTCGGTGTGTTATGGTTGATAGGCTCGCGTACTAAAGCCTCCGTCCGTCGCATAGGCGTAACCAGGGGGGAAAGAGGCCATGGCCCCCTAAATTTCTAGCATATCTAGTCATTTTGTGCTGCGGGACGCGGCGTTCCAAACCAAATACTGTTGCTCGCAGAAATTCAGAATAACCCCTCCCAAAAAAAAACAACTTTCGGCCGGCTACGCTACTGGCTTGTCGCGCTCTTCGCCAGATCAGAGAAAACAACTGGAACCGCAAAAGTCGATCGCGCGGCCGCGAGAACTTGCTCGGCAAGTGGTGCGGGCGTGTCTATTGCTTGTGGGGATTAATAAAATCAAATCTCTGTCTGTCTCGTGGCCGATGCTGTGGTACAGAGTTTTTTCAAGGTGTTAGAATTGAAAATCGGGTCCCTAGAATCAGAGAAAATTATCATCAAGTCCCTGGTATCAGAGAAATCGGGTCCATACCGGGTACCTAACATCTTCCTTAAAAAAAACTGCTGTAGTGCGGTGTTTTTCAACAGGGGTTTCGCCGAAACAGACCGAGTTTGCTTGGGACGAAATTCGACACTTCGATCACTGCATAGGGTTCCATGAGCAACGCAAACATTTGCGAAAGGACCCGCTGCAGCAAAAAGGTTGAAAAA
>JGI24159J19872_10006273_pt1 | contig 15473 bp, 9 predicted proteins | sample Ectturendosymbi4_FD_19872 | JGI IMG/M metagenome (IMG submission 19872) | reverse complement strand
ACGTAGAGGCGGCTAGAAATGATTTGCCTTGAACTCATATGATACCTTGCTCAGGAAATAAGATGTAAAAGCTGTTTCTAGTAAAGTTCAGGTACCGCTATTGTTGCGTCAGCGTCATACTACCAACCTACTAGAAATTCTAACCGGAACGCCGTACCGGCAATAATTCTTTTACCGGAACGGCGTTCCGGCTTACTTTCACCTCTGGTCGTCAGTTCAATTTTCTATATGCTGTAATTTAATATAGACTTACCATAATTTCTTAGGCTTAAACCGGGACAAATTCAAAACCATGAATTAAATAACTTGACGAGTGACCTAAGGCCTGAGGTTGGCAATTTTTTCTCTACGTGAAGTCAAGTTCTAGCTTACTTTCAGCATAAAATGACTCAAAACTAACTGAAAGTTATCCTGCCTTCTCAAAGCATATAAAATGGCTTCTATTCTAACTTCTGCAGCAGTTGCTGTAGTTTCATTGAAGACAATGGAAAAATGAAGCAACAATAAGACCCCAATTTTACAAATGGCCATTGAGCGGAATTATTTCATAACAATGCATCATCAGGCTGGAGTTCATTTTGAAAATTTCACTAAAGTGAAATTCCGGGACATTTTGCTAACCGGGACGGAACACCAGGACAGATGTTTAAACCGGGACAGTCCCGGCCAAACCGGGACGTATGGTAGGTCTATGTAAATATAGCGCATTCATCCACTGAGATTTGCCGTAAGTTCGGAGTTTTTTCTGTCAAAAAAGAAAGAGCAAAAAATGTCATTGTTCTCCAGTGGCGTACGCAGAAAATTTTCATGGGGAGGTTTCATTCAGTGGCATATGGTGGCAGAACCGTCGCCAGAAAGTTTTCAATAGGGAGGCTTTACGTTTCTGCGGGGGGCTAGACATTCTCAAAATTGACAAAAAGTACAATGACTTATAGTGTTTCATGTTTCAATTTGGGGGGCTTGGAACTTTGTTCGGGGGGCTAAGCCCGCCAAAGCCCCCCCCGTGGCGACGGGATTGTATGGTGGTCATTTGTGTTTGATGTGCGCTGTCTTTGACGTCACAATTTGATGTCATAGTCTTGTTTCCAAACCAACGTTTTGGACCAACGTAACATAAAATGCATGTTTTTCTGCATGCACTCCTTTATTTTATGTCATTGCAATGAATATAAACTGTCAGTGCTCCAACTTAGGATATCGAAGGAAAATAAACTCAACGCTACGACACAGCAGTTCATAACTGCAAAAATATCAGGCTGCTCGTTAAAATGGGAGTAAAACACAATCATCAATGCATCAGCGCAGTTTACAACTGCAAAATGGGGCTGCGCTAATGCCTTGTCGAATACGAGCATTCCAGCATAGAAAGTGTGCGGCTGGAGTGGCTGGCGCACACCCCGGTTTGCAACATCGAATCTTGCTAAACTACACAAGGATTGAGAATGTGCATAAAGCACGCAAGAAAACTTTCGATTTTTTGTTGTTTATAGAAGTCCAGCAAATGATTAGTTTTCTTTTGCCTTGTTGAGACATTGTCAAATGCCTGAATGCTTCTATGTTACCAACTGCTGTTTTTGAGCTCGTGCAACGGTTCTATCATGCTACAGAAATTGGTAATGTAGCCAATGGGGTCAGCGCTTGCGCTGATCAGACTTAGGAGACAGAATGAAGGCAATTGTTTCAGATAAAGTAAACTATCGCGGAACACAATCTTAAACATTCGTAGTGGACTAAATGTCTGCAAAAGATGGTGAGATGATTTCTGGACGCAAACGATATCTCAGATTCCCACCGAAACATACTGTAATTATTAGTTTTTGGCCCATTTACAATGTTCCTTGAAATTTGCTTGCAAATTCATTCCTTGGTATTTGCATTAAGCCGACAAATTAACAAGCAAAATGTATGGGAAAACAATTAATCTCCTTTGCGCAGGTAATAATAGTTTTCGTAAAATATCAAGCTTAAGGGGGTTTTTAACCCCAGCCCCTCCGCTTGCGTACGCCCTTGCTGTTCTCTTTGTGCACACCACGAAAACCCTATGTTCCGACGAAAGGAACTTTTAACCAAGGGTCTCAAACTCAAATTGTTTTGAGAGCCAAATGAGGTGCTGTGAAGTAACCCGAGGGCCGCATTATGACGCTGTCGCAACAGTGGCTGTATATGAACCTTCCTAGAAACAGCTTTTATATCTTATTTCCCGCGAAAGGTATCGTGAGTTATAGGTAAGTCATCTCTAGCCGTATCTACATTCGTTCAAAAAGGAGCTTGTTCACTCGCTGGCCGAGCACTTTTAAACACCCGGAAATAAGCTAAGTAACTTAAATGCTGATTATATTAAAATTCCCAAAGCGCTTAGCGGGCAGCACAAAATGCCCTCGCGTGTTCCAAAACCTTGTTTTAAGCTGTAAATCTTTGACTGGATGCGCAAAAAATCGTCTTCAAAGTACTACATTTTTTCTAACATTGAACGGAAACAGCAAATTCTCCCGTTTTGTATTTATCACCTCGACCCTGTCCCAAACACCTAGGTTGGCGCTACATTAGAGCAGTTTCAAATCAAAAAGTGGCAAAGCCGAACGCACCAGCGAGAAGCACTAGTTCATAGCAAAATTCCGACCCTGCTCCCGATGTACTTTGGGTATGCCTTTGTGGCATCGAGTTAACAATTCTCTTATATTGTAGCCTATGCCATGGGCGTCGGAAGAGAGGTGCAGAAAGGCCTTGTTCACCCTTGATCTTGAAATTTGCTATTTTGCTTTTCCTTTTTGTAGAAGAATGTTTTTCTGTTAGTTTTGAGTTGGCAAAATGAAATTTCACCGTGGTTGCCCCCCCCCAGAACATGCTTTTGGTCACTACTTGGAAAAATCCACTGTTGCCCCTCTGGAAAAAATCCTTCCAGCGCCCATGGTGGATGCATAAGTAAATTGCATTTTCGTGCATAAATGAATATGTGCGTTTTACGGTTTTATATATGTTTTTCTGCGCAAGTTTAACGTGCGAGATGAGCCCAAAACAAAACATTGTCCTCTGTCAAGGGAACTGATGGAGGGGAGGCCACAAATCCGCGTCTCTAAATTAAAGCATACATTGAAATGAAATTCTCAATCAACAATTTCAAATATTTGGATTATGAAATCAAATTCAACAAATTATAGTGGCAGTGGTATGCTTATAAAAAGTTTTTGTTAACACAAGCAGGATTACCGAATAGTTAGGCAAAGGGGCCAAAACCTACTGTACTGCGTTATTTTGATATAAGCAAACATCAGTCTACACCTAAAGTTATGTGTCCAGGTGATTTGATTGGCTTTTCCTGTGAATGCTTTCGACTTGTGCCAGGAAATTCTTTTAAACCAAATGTCCACCACCTTGCCCCTTACAGCGATCGGGTTTATGCTTCTGAACTTTCATTTTCTTTTTTGGAGCAGGTAAGAGTTCTAATCGTCAAGCACATTCCCTCCACAGCAATATCCATGTGTCTACTATAAAAATATTGATGACATTTGGCAAATTCGCAAATCATGAGCCTTAGTGCTTGGAACAAGCGGAGTCAGAGTTACGCACATTACGGCTCGTGAAAAAATGCTTGTCGTATGTAATGCGTCAAATTAACTTTTTCCACTTTGAAATGTAACGCAAATTGAACACTCTTCCAGCGGCGTAACTGACAGGGGGCAGCAGTGCGAACCGCCACACCCCATGGCAAGCTAAATGTAAAAACCGGCCCCCCACTTAGGTGATCTTTCGGTATATAGTATTCTTTTGGTTTTCAGTAAGTTCTTGTTCTTTGTGTTTTTAGAAGTGTTTTCCGGTGATTTCGGGTTTTACATCCACACTCGGACCGGATTCACTATCATTTCTCAACTGCTTTCTGAGTGCTGGCTGGTGGGCTCCCTAAGGCGGCCAGCCCTCTTCAGCTGCGTTTCCCCCTGGCTCAAACCTCGAGTTACACACCACTATGCCCTTTTCGATTAGCGTTTCTGATATTTATATGAGCATAAAAATAGGTTAACATAACGTAACGTTACTTAGCTTATCGAGCAAATATAGAATTTCGAATGTTGAAAGATGTAGAATATCCTGGTTCAACTTACCCCTTGTAATGGAATGGATTTTATTAATTCAGTGACGACGTACGTTGATTAGTTTTGCAGTTTTTTCTTTTTGAATGGCTGTTATTTGGAAATGAGAAACGTCTTAGGATCAAAACTTCCACCAAATTGACTCCAGGCTCCATTTTCACAAAGCGTAACGCTGCGCGAAGCAAACACACACGTCAAAAAGAAAATTCTGCAAAATGGCTTGGTATACGTCAATTCCTAGTTTATCACAAAATTATAATCTTGGTATATATGGAAACCTTCGTGAAACACGTAAGAAGCAAAGTGAAAAAAGAACCCTCTTCAGGCAAACCGCATGAACGATTGTTTTTAATTGCTGAACTGTCCTTTGCACCAGACGTTAAATACGCAAAAAAAAGACGAAAAGAAGTGGAATTTTTTTTAAATTGAAAAGGGAGGATCAGCATAGAGTGCAAGCTGGTGACGTTCACTTTGCACTGTTCTTTTATAAATATCTGAAAGGCGAGGTTCCCCAAACGGAATTTGTCCCACGATTTTCCGGTAGGCTAACCTGCAATTATTTTATAGATTGGTTCATAGGTGTAGGAGCAGGCAAATTTTTGGGGGTGCGAAGGATTTTTGCCCGAATTCCTTCAAACTTGCCTGAACAATTTTTTGGATGACCTCCACGAAAAGGTCTGCATGTGATTCTGTAAACGTTGGGCGTCATATTTGCCCGTATTTTCAGGGATTTTGCGAAGGTTTTCACAGATTTGGCCCAGATTTAACAAATTTTGCTTGGATTTTCACGGATTTTCCCGGATTTTCACTAACTCAAAATTTTTGGGGGTGCGCTTGCACCCCCACCTCATACACCACTGGATTTGTTGTGGGAAATGTATTTATCTATTCTTCAGTTATTTCAAACTGGCACCTTAGTTATAGCACAGAGCTTTGAGCAAAGCCCATGAACTCTTACAAAATGCTTCAAATACCAACATAAGGTAAGCTACTGCTGTGCAGTGTATCAGAAGTATTGGCTCTTGAAAAAGACTGTAGTTAGGAAACGGAACAATACGAGTGAATATTGTTTAACTGGCCATATAACGGCCAATGCTTCTACTCGCAGGTAACAGACAGAGGCAAAAGCTTTTTCATTTTTTTGTAATGAAAACTTATTTGCAGTTATGTTAAACTGGAGCTAAATTTTCTCGCAACAGAACATTTCCAGACTTATTCAAATTGGCAGTTTCCAAATTTATGTAGGCCTATTCTTTTGATAATGGTGAAGTACATTAATACGTTGATAACTAGGCCTACTTTACTGATATTGCATCAGTCCACAAATATCAAACAAGGCTCGCTCTTTTACAAATATATAATTTACCCAGAATGAAAACGTCTCTAGATCAGCTTTCTTTAAAGTATATTTGTCCCAAAATTTGTTCTGTTATTCCTGAAAATTTGAGGTCTTTCTAGACTTTCTCAACTTATTCATTTGGAAAACATTACAAAAACGCCCCGCAGTCTTGCTAATATTCCTGTTGATTTCATTTCATATTATTGTCACTTTTATGCAATATTGTTTTTAGTGCCCCTGTTTTCCCTTATACCTTTTGCCTCCCCAGTTGGTCAACCCGACTTATCCCTCTGTGCATAGGCGTGCTTTATATCTTTTGCCGCTCCAGTTGGTCACTCCACCCCTCTGTGCATGGGCATGCTTTTCCCCTCTACTTTTTGTTGTTGTTATCTTGTTTACATATTTTATCTGACCTTGATGCGATGCATTTTGTTACTTTTCATTTATTACATGTGAAACATCATCAATTAAAATTTATTTATACTGGCAACAGGGCAGGCTGAGCATTTGACCCATATCGTCTTTCCTCTTTTGCCAAACCTTCGTGAATCAAATATCTTAAAACAGGTCAATTTGCAAAGCTTGAAGTTGATGAAAATGTGTCCATGTTGTCATCAGCATGCAATTAATTTCTGATCTTTGATGTTTTTCTTTTACCTTTTGTTGAATTTGTGTCATTTGTTCTGTTTAGCTGAGTCATATGAAAAAATAAAGAGTGGTAGCCTACTATATGGCATTTCGTGATTTATGTCAAAAAAATGCATAAATAAACCATACGACATAACCGTATATGAGCAGTGAGCATAGCAGAGTTTATAAGTTTTTATTTCATACCTTTGGTAGAACCACACTTAATGATCGAATGTTTGTGATGCTTATTAAAATTCTGCCAGTGCTTTTCGTTCTGCTCTTCTGTGAATGTCTTCGCTCGAGCGTAATATCATTCAACCGTGCAGTTGCTACCCCTGTTACGCTCGAGTAATTGCAGATATCTCATTACTCTTTTAACTGGTTGCTGTTACAGTGGCTGTGCGCGTGCACTGCAGCACAGATCTGGAAGGCAGTGTCTGATACGATGGTGAAGATGTCTTAACTCTTAGTAAGACATCTTACTTTAGTTGAAGACTCCTGCTTTAGTTTAGTGCTGGTAAACGCAGTGAAGTGAGTTTGTATTGCGAAGTATCATTTGCATTTTCCCCTTGTGGCATTCAAAGCTGCATTACCATTACGGTAAACGTAGGCTTTTGCTTTGGACCTAGTTTTCCATCAAATTCGTGATTATTTTTAAGCTATTATAATTACTTAAAAGCGTTAAATTAGGCTATGGGCTACACAGTACTGTATACATATTCCTTGTTTATCAAAGTAACTAGTTCGTGCATTGTTCGTAAAAATGATTAATTAATCAGTTGATCAAGTTGATGTGTTATTTACGCAGTCTTGATAGTTGAAAGTATTTGCACCATTGTTGATTACTCACCAAAACAACACAAAGCTTGAGAATGTCCAATGCTCCAGTGTTGTTTCGTGTTCTTTCTGCTTCTGTTAAAATTGCAGACAAAGCAGCTGAGCTTGTTCGACAAATAATGACATCAGGGGATTTGGGGATTGTTGACAAGGTATGGAGTGTTTTTTAGTGATTTAGTCTGCTTAGCCATCTTGTACATGTTTTACTTGGTTAACTTACGTGTTTTGTTTAGCATGACGATTTTTTATATCTTTGCAAAGTGGTCTGACAAAAAAAATTAATTGAACTTCAGTCAAATGAGGGTTTTTAGACGTCAGGTAAGCTAGAATCAGTCTGTTTAATGAATAACTTGGTATGGTAACTGCTGGTGTTCTGACAAACGTTTGAAATTTTTTATTGTCATGACTAAAGCATCTATTTTTGAGGTCAGTTGATCTAACGTAATAATGAGGACATGTGTAGATATACACAAATATTGCTTGATTGGTAGCACTGTGAGCCTGATGACAATCAGGTGAACTCTCGTGCATTTGTTAGGTCAACTGGTTGGTAATTATGCATGACCATGGTAGTGCTTTGTTTTTAGTTTGATCACCATGGCAGATATGATGCATATCTAGACATTAGCTAATACTTTTGCTGCATGTTGTGTGTTTCATATCCTAGACAAAGATTGTTGGGGCTGTTTATTTTCACCATGCTCTCACACAAAGATACTAGTTTTGTATGTTTAATACATTACAGTTGCCATTATTGTAATTATTGAAGTAGGAAAAATTCAGCGTCACTTATTAACTGTTTGTGATTAACCATTGTCTTGCAATTGACCTAGATGATCTGTTGCCTGCAATACTCAAACCTTTATTACGATTCAATGTGGAATCATTGTCAAATGCTATTTGTTCCTGAATCATGCTCCATGTATTTGTGGTTATTTTTTTTGCAGGGAGGCCAAAAGAATTTGCAAACCAAAGCTGACAGAGGTGTGGAGAAATTGATTCGAGCATCACTGATGTCGCAATTTCCTAATCTTAATGTGATTGGTGAAGAAAGTGAAGAGCATGACCCTAGTGCTGATGCTAAAGCTGGGTTAGATGCTGAAGTGTTAAAAATGGAATGTCCAGATAAATACAAAGACATTAATGAAGAAAAAGTAAGTTAAAATATGTCTCATGGTGAGGTGACAGTAAATGCAACATTTTTATGTGATTCCTTTACCTCAATACGATTGATGTCTCAAAATGAAAATTGCATCGGTTTGTAAGACTTCATGTTGCTTGATTTTTATGATTTAGTTTGAGCTGAACACTTTTTTTAAGCTGAGTGTTCTTGTTAGAATCATGGATAAAGTATGTGATTGTTGTGACAGACCATATATAATTGTTGAGCACAAACTTTTTTTATTAAAAGATGCATTACATCAATGTGATGGATGTTGTAAAGCACTTCTTAAAATAAAAATTAAATAAATTTTGTTTTTATTTTTTGCTCGACAAGAGTATTTTTTGAAGTTGGTGATCATTAGGCAAACAGCAAACTACGTTGAATGTATGATGTGGTACTAATACGTTACTAACATCCACAAGCTATTTGTTGCTAGTATATATTCTGTCCTAAGCACTTATGTTGTTGTTTCCACACAGTTGCTTTTTTAGTTGTGTTCCAATGCTGCAGTATATGCATGCTTCAATCCACATGGTGATAATGATAAGAGTGAAAAGTGAAGTATATTAACAAAATATTTGTGAAACTAACTTTTTACATTGTGAGTAGAAACACATTTGAAAAGGAAAATGCTTTACTCATTTAATGTTTAAATCTTCAGCTATTAGATTTAAAGTAAAGCCTGTTGTTTTAATGATCACCTGGTTTATTTTTGTTTTTGCTTGTAAGTTTAAACCGAAGTTGTTCAAGCAATAAAATCTGGATGAATGCGGTTACTGTGGGTTTGTGTTTGTATAGTTGATGCCTTTGCAATGTTTGTTTAGGTCTTGCATGTTGGTAAATTTGCATCTATCAAACCACTGTGTTGCCTTACAGATTGTTGTTTGGGTTGACCCCTTGGATGGAACAGCTGAATTTACCGAAGGTACTTTCTCATTTCATTTCATATTTTTTGAAAGCTGGCTGCATGAGGTTCAGCTTGGCAATATAATTTTGTCTAGAGGTGTGTGCACATGGAATGCAAGGCTAACGACAGGTGCACCTAAGAATGTGCAATATATGTGTAGTGTAAATTGTAATAAACATTTGCAGTCCATACTAAAACATTCATTTCAGTTTATGAACACCTTACAGTACATGTAAATGAATGCCTTACATGTAAAACAGGGAATTAATTTAAAATTCACTTCAACTTAGCCTGTTCTGCCATTTTATTTCTTTTATTTTTTCTGCTTGAAGGGCTGCTAGATCACGTAACGATTCTGATTGGTTTGGCGGTGGATGGGAAAGCGGTTGGGGGAGTGGTGAACCAACCTTTCTACAACTACCAAGCTGGGCCACAGGTAGAATAGATAAGCTTTTTGTTATGTGCACATTTGCAACAGAGATAGGCTGCTGTTCTAGGCATTGTAGTGTTATTGATTTGTTTCAAAATTATGTTGATAGTAAACTTGCCACACTAACCGTCATCCCAGCAAAAAATCAACCATATTGTTCCTGTTATCCCAGCGAAATATTAACTGTTTTATTCTTAGTGCATTGAAACAGTAAACCTTTCAACAAGCGAGATTCAAGCAACCAGTATAGTCGATGTTTGATGATGTAACAATGCTGTGCGCACAATGTTTTTATGAAGAAACTGAAGAAAATTACGTGTTGAATTGTTGGCTTGTGCACGTTGGCGATGTTAGTGATTAACACACAGGTTCATGTGGCTGTGCAAACTGTCCAACCTGCTCACTCTCGTCTTTGTCATGAACGTATCAGGTTTTGCATCATGCTTCTTGTAGCGAATCTATTGCATCTGACACACAGTGGCACAGTTTCCGCACAGTGGACGACTATTCCAAACAATCATTATTTGATAAATCATGTTTTGTGTTGCATGGCAACGAGCGCCCAAAGTTTGCGTCCGTGAGAAATGGATAATAGGGAATTTACGTGGTCATGATGCGTTGTCAATTGTGACGCAACAACCTTTACATGTCATCATCTGACCTTGACAGCGACTTGTTCGTCCAAAAACGTTGCTCTGCTTCATCATCGCCAGCAAAGCACTTTTCACTTCGCCCCGTCGTCTCTTCGCGGAACGCTGGTTAATAAGTAACAACGTCCGGCCGGTGTCACTGTTAGCGTTGTTTGAAAAGCGCAGACACGGTCGAGTTTATTCGTTCGTTACGCTTCACTGCGCGTGTCGTTGATCTGATGAAGTGTCGCGCCGAGGTGCAAAGACAGTGCTTGGCGTTGTGGCCACTAAAAGGTTGCTTGTATTATTATTATTTCTTTTTATTTTGGTGACGACAATGGCGGCAGGCCGAAACCTGAATTTTTTGCTTCTTGTGGGGGCAGTTGAGGTGAACGCTCTTGCCCAACGAGCGCTACGGCGATTCACTCGGTGGCCGTGGATCGAATACCCAACCTTCCAGTTGGAGAGGCGGACACTTTGTCACTGAGCTAATTTATTATTGTTTCAAAGAAGAAAAGAAACGTGTATCAATGCACTTAAAAATCTTTTGGCACAAGTAAGGTTCCTTCTCTTCGGCAGACCGAGGTGACTGCTGTCCAAAAAACGTTTTGTTGGAGATCCTGTCTCGTCTGCCCGAATTACAGCGCAAATCCTTGGTTAACAGTAATGCTAAGCATCGACCTGCACTCCAGTAGATTGAGTGGCGCTTATTCAATCCAGGGGTTTGTTTAGTGTGCTGTCCAACGCGAGAAAGCGCACTAGAAGTTTCACTGCTTTCAGTGGATCTTTATTCGTTTGTAATTCAACATAAAAACGATCATGGCTCCATAAGCAAATAAAGTGGGGTTTTATGTTTTTCAAACGCCAGTTGTTTATGCATGAGGTCGTGAGCGAAAAATTTGTATTCCGGAGATGTTTCAGCATACACCTTTCTGGACAGTCAGCAGAAACGAGCAGAGGTCTGGCGATCCCCGGGAAAACTGTTTGATTGCATGCCCCCTACTAAATTCTAGTACGGTGGAATATGAGAAATGCAGTTATTTGAAATACGTAAAAAATGGTGCTGACAAAAAAACTTTCGAAAAATTAAATTCAAAATATTTCAAAGGTTACTTCTTGTTTTGATGTGTTAGTCTTTCATGACTATTCTATTCTGTGGGTTGGAGGTACATGTTTATAAGCAAAATTCTTCTGGTGATGCGTACGCATTGTGGAACTAGATCATTAGTTCTTTGTTTCTGATCGCGTACCATTTGTGAATCCGGTACTGTCACTACGTACCACCTTGTTCCAGGAAAACTAATTCAACCAAATGTCATTCGATCAAAAGTTTGGCAAACTAGAATTGACACAAGTATGGCATGAACAACATGACTGAGAAATTATAATAGCCATTTTTGAAAACCAATAAAGGAAATACACAAAATGCAAAAATTTACTCAATGGAACCCGAGAACTGAAAACAAAAGCTGTGAGTACATTCTTTTTGTGTAGAAAAACAGACGGCAGGCGTACTCGCGCATCACGATGAAGGTCTTCGCTTACCAGTTTGAAGAACCACTGAACTAGATATTGCATTGATGCATGTAAATAAGTATCAGATAGACCCACCAAAAAGATAGCACTTGTCAGGCATGATTGTAGATACAGTTTTTCTGTTTTTCTATTATAAATCGAATCTGCATTTTGTGCAACCATGCAGTTTGATGCCGGGTAGTGGCAATTGGCCAGCCTACAAAGGAGGGAAAGAGATAGCGTGTAAGGCGTTAAGATAACGATAGCAGTGTTTCATGAATCTCTCTCTCGGGCCAATTAACATACATTTGCATGTCCCCCCTCAGGCAAGCTTCCATCAGATCCATGCAGCATGTGCTGGTAACCTTACAATACAAAAAAAGTGTTTATTTAACAGAATTTCAATTACCTGTTATTTTTGTAATTTCACTCTGCGGATACCCGGGACCGTAGTCCTATTCGTACCGCCTCCTGCACGCCCTCGTCAATCAGTCATTAACGCAGAAAACGCGCAACGTCGTAATGCAGGGGTGAAAATTTTTCTGTGAATGATAGCAGCGCACACTCCCACACATGTAAGATTTGCCGTGATATTGCACTCTAAATTATAAGCCAGGCATTGCGGCTACGTCACAAGGGCGTCGCGAACCTCCTGCGGCGCGGCAATGAAACAATGTGTCGCTCGAAGACAGACGTCGAAGGAGAAATGCGCTCAGCCGTTTCAAACATAACACCGCGTTTTGTGTCGCAACAAGCGAGCTGTGGAATCGCATTAACTAACAATCCGTGGATGCGTTTTTGCGCAGTGCGTCGTTTGATTTTCTGTATGGTGTTTGTACGTCGGGAGTTCATGCAAGTTAGGAGTCACTGGAGTACTGCATACCAATAATAGCCAACCTTCTTAGATTTTTAGACGCAGAACGCAAATATTTTCAATAATCTGGAAATTCCAGCCTCTAAACTTCATCCACATTTTTTCATGCAACTTTTTTACTTTAATGCTATTTTGCTATCAATGAAAATTTGAAACAAAGCAACAACACTGCAATACCCAGACGGGGAGTTATCTCTGTTGCAAAGGTGCACGGAACACAAATTCTATTTGATGAAGAGCTGGCGGTGCATACCTTGTTGGCGAAATATATACTCTGATAAGATCATATAGAGTCTGATTTTTGTCTGTGAAAGGATTTCTTTCGGTAAACAGTGCAGGTTTCATGCAAATTGTTAATACGTTTCGGCGGTTATTCAAGAACCGCTCCGCTTGATCTCAGCAAGAACCCTGTGGCTTTAGTAACGAGAAGGGACATCGACCCCCTTTATCCACCCCTTTTTCCTGGCTGAGCACTGATGCAGGAAAGTTCATTGGCCTCTGGGTCATAAGCCGTTCATGGTCGTATGTCGTAATTCAAAATTCCGTCGGTCAACATAGCGCCAATAAAGACAAATATTCGCGTATTAATGACTCCAGGAGTCACGTACGTAAGTTTGAACTTGCCACAGCTCGAAACCCGTAGAAAGTAAATCGGAATGCTTGCGCGTTTTCATTTTAGATTCGCCTGTTGGCAGCTCTGGAAATATTGAAAATCTTTAGCTACGAATTTATTTACTCCTCTCCTAGGTCGATACTCTGTAAGTGCTTTCGTATTACGTGCCTGTTGCAGGACAGCAGCAACTTGTCAAACNTTATAGCTTTTAACCACTATTGTCTNCCACCGGCGTTGGTTCCATCAGGAAAAGTGTGTTTTATTTACCTTTAGCTTGGTTTTTATTTGTGTTGAACTTTCGANGGAGTCTACACATTGCCGTCATTTTGCTAATCAGCGATGGGCTCGGTTCACGAAAGTACGTTTTTGTAGCGGCAAAATTAATAACTTGCTTGCTTCCTTCGTGCGTGCGAAATTGTGAACGCTTACTGAACTTCGCAGGCCACCCTGGGTCGCACCATCTGGGGCTTGGTGGGTTTGGGCGCGTTCGGTTGGAATCGAACCCAGCCGCCTTCCGGTCGCCGCATCGTGATAACCACCCGGTCTCATTCGAACAAATTGGTCAATCTGTGCATTGAGAGCATGAAGCCAACGGGCGTGGAACGCCAGGGTGGAGCTGGAAACAAGGTGCTGGCCGTTGCTGTCTTGTGCTGGATCGTTTAGTTTTAGTTTTAGTTTTTTGCAGCGCTATATCGGTTTGGGTGGTTTGCTCTTTCTGTCAAACTGAAAAAAACTCAGTGACAAGCAGCGCTTGTTTTTTCGGCGTTGTTAGAAATGTAGGTCGAAAACCCAGGTGTGCAGACGCAGGTATTCGAAATGTTGAAAACAATAAACGTAACCTTGCCAATCCGATATCAATACTAAAACCAAAATCACACGTAAAGTTTTTTTATATCGCTTTACTCTGTAAGTAGTTGTTTTCTTGGTTAAAAGTTACTTCGATGTTTGTGTTTTACACTTTTCCACTCACACATCGGGGGTTCCAGAACAGTGAAGGGCCAGGTGGACATGGGAAAATTTGAAGGCGTTTCCCGGAAGCGGAAACAAATTGAATTTTGGTATTTCCCAACACGTCATGTTGCAATAGATTTGTTTGGAGCAGAGTTGCGGGATCGGAGATAATTTGTCCGACTCCGACTCCTAGCTTACACATTTTTCCGACTCCGACTTTTCCTAAATTTCCGACTCAGACTCCTTAACACAACGCGAATGAAGTTTGGCTGTTAATAGTTAACAATGGCAAAGAAGCTATCTAAAGCAATTTTAGAAGTAAGCATTTTGCTATTGTCGCTAGATGCATGAGTTAAGACTTTGAATTTTAATCAATTTATTTAGAAGAATATTTACTAATCATAAAACCGTTATGTTTGCCATGAGTAGCTACTATAACGTGAATGAATCAAATAATAACAATATTAACATATGAACTATATTCAAGAAACCTTTGTAAGTGGTATATAGCGAGAGTGAGTAGCTAGCTATACAACTGTTCCGTATTTGGTAATTTTCTAATTTTCTGAACACAAAACATGACACAAAATTAAAAACTCTTAAGATTTATTTTAGCTTGTAATATGAATAGTATCTTCTGCTCACTACTCTCATTGTATTACTGACTAAAGCAACCAATTCCTTCACATAACGTACCTATGGACAGAATGGTTGCTTGCAGCTATTGTTGGTTTTACGATTAGGCAGAAAAGTCGTACAGAATGAACTACGCCGGAGTCGGATAAAAAATTTGACTCCTGCTTTTAGTGTTCTTGGGGATCCGACTCCACCCAAAGCCGTCCGACTCCTTGCGACTCCGAATCCGCAATCCTGGTCTGGAGTCGGCATAAAACTACCGGTTGTCTGTTTTTCAAAGACGAACATGTCTGCCCCCTTCTGTGAAAGAGCAGGGAGCAATGTAGCCGTGTTCCTGCGAACACACTCTGTGTTCCTGCGAACACACTCTGTGTTCCTACGAACACACTATGTGTTCCTGCCAACACACTCTGTGTTCATGCGCACACATTCTGTGTTTCTGCGAACACACTCTGTGTTCCTGCGCACACACTCTGTGTTCCTGCGCACACACTCTGTGTTCCTGCGAACACACTCTGTGTTCATGCGAACACACTCTGTGTTCCTGCCAACACACTCTGTGTTCCTGCCAACACACTCTGTGTTCATGCGCACACAATATGTGTTCCTGCGAACACACTCTGTGTTCCTGCGCACACACTCTGTGTTCCTGCGCACACACTCTGTTCACAACCCTATTGCGCCCAATCTGTGGTGATGTTCCACGGCTGAGCTGTCGTGCAGTGAGTTACAGAGTCGTTATAATCCGTCAACGCTATTCAGGTATTGCGTGTGATTGAGGGGGAGGCGGACGCATACGTCTTCGCGTCGCCCGGCTGCAAGAAGTGGGACACGTGCGCCCCGGAAGCGGTCTTGTGCGCAA
>JGI24159J19872_10006269_pt1 | contig 15475 bp, 13 predicted proteins | sample Ectturendosymbi4_FD_19872 | JGI IMG/M metagenome (IMG submission 19872) | reverse complement strand
GTTAGTTTCAGGGCAAGTTGTCTATTTTTAGGGCAAATTGTTAGTTTCAGGGCAAATTTTTTCCGCCCCCCCAGTAAAATGCCTTCCCGTACGCCTATGTCGGCAAGTAATCAACAACTTCTGCAAACTGACTTCTCTGCTACCAGGACCTGCAACACTGATAAGCTGAAATTCCTAACTCCTTTGATGACGTCATAAAACTTTTGCGTGCACTCCTGGAAGCAGATATGTTGGCTCGCCGATGACGTCACACCGTTTTTCGCCCGAGCTGCGATGCAAATATCTCTGGACTAGGAAAAAAGTGTGAAAAGTTAGTCATAGCGCTTACTATGCGTGGGAGACAACCATGAAGACAGACACAAAACATTGATGCTAAACTGTGCAAGATATTGTTGAATTGCAACTTGTAAAAACTGGTTTTGAGTTGCATTCCATAGGTTTTCGTGCGAACCACAGCCTTCTTTAAACTGGGCAAGGCCAGTTTTTTTAGACGACCGAAACAAACCCCAATAAATACAGTATTATTCGTCTGACACTGTATATTGTTTTCTTCGTGTTAATTTACTGTTTTGTTGGAATTCGAGGATTTGGCAATTGATATATTACCTTCCCTTTTATAGTGGTACAGTCGAGACTCGCATGCTGAAAATACTTGCTGATGGGTGTCTGTTTCATGCTGGTAACGTTTCTTAATTTCGGACTCGGACTGTGGCTTTCAGCGGTTCGTGTGGGCAGGGACTATGAGAGGAGGTCCAGCAAGAACATTGGAGGGGCCCAAGACTTAAGGAACATTTGAGTGTTTGTTACTAAAAAACTCGGAATGATGTAGTGAAATTAATCCAGTGATAAAACTGGTTTGGCCTAAATGATTTGGTAACCTAATGTGATGTATTTCAATATAAATTGCTGGCAGTGGATTTTCCTNATATGATGCATTGATAAATTACTAACAGCAATTATTTTTGTTGAACTTGAATGTGCGCCTACTTTGTCGAATTTAAGACATTCGCGATTACTGTCCCAGTCTGTCCATTGAACTGAATTTTCCTTTACGTCTTTCATTTTCAAACAAATCTTTAATAAAAACTCTCTCCAATAAACCAGGAGTTTCAAAATTAGAGATAATTCAAATAAAATTTAAATGGAAACATGCCAGTTCACAATAACATTTAATTTAACAACAGTAGCCCTCGAATGTTGCGCATATGTGTAAGATAACCAAAACGTTTAGCAAGTAATGGCAGTGCTGGAGCAGGACGCAAGAGCTTACAGTGGACCGCGACAGTGCGCTGTGCATGCATTTTGCTGATTGTTGAACTTGCGCCGGAAGCAGATACAAGCTCTAATCGAATGTGAGTTTAGGATTAGCGGACATACCCAGAAATCTGAAGATTTTGAAACCATGCAGGAGAAACTAACCACTTACAGTATTTCGACAGAATGCGTTAAAGCAGTGGTCGTCGGCCTGTGGCCCGTGTGGATACTTATTGTGCCTCGCGGTCACAAATAGAAGCAATAGTCGGTTGACAAAATCCTTCGTTCTGTCCCTTCATTTTTGTTATAATAAGTAAACTCATGCCAAGGACACAAACGATGCAGTTACTCAATGAGCGACAGAAACCCGCTCTGAGCTGATGTGCAGTGGTTTTGGTTGTAAATATAAGCCACTCACCTCAACCACTTTATTCATCACAACTGGTCCATAGGGTTGCACGATTTTAAGTTCAAATGAAGTGAATTGCACGAAATCAAGGGTAAAAATATTTATATTTTCATATTACAAAAAATACCGGCAGTGCCGAAATTGACAAATTATCCTAAAAACAAGTTCCCTGGACAATTGGATTTAAAGGAACATACTGATGACGCAATAGACTGCTTATTGCAGTCGTAATCTGGCTTGAATAAGTGGCACTTTGTGTTGTCACAATAGAAAATCCGATTACGGAAAAACTTGGTCGAACACAAAAGGTTCCGTGAAGGTGAATTGACAATGGTGACCGCTTGCTGCGACAACTCAACACAAAACCAGACCGCCGAGTCGAAACAAAAGGGTCAGGCATTCTGCTTTCAACCTCCATTGCCGTTGCGCTTAACACAGAATTTGTTTACTCGGAGGAGACGGATTGTCGCCGAAACCGAACAGCTACAATAATTTTTCCTTCGGCGGCAAGCAATACATCATACCAAGACTGTTTGGTGAAACTAAAGCAAAAGTTTCAAACTTTCCACAAAAAAATCTGGTGCAAAGCTTACGTCCAAAGTTTTGAATTATTTTCAAAAATTAAGAGAAAACGAGGCGCTACGCAATTAGCAATTGTTTGCTGATGCAACATTGTCCAAATAAAGGTAGTAAGTATGGTTGCTATGAGCAAAGTATAAAAGAGCACAGTAGGACGCAACAGCGTGCAGTAAAGCGTTTGGTAGGTAATTGAAAATCGAATGATCCACCACTTGGTAAAAAATAAAGAAAAGTTTTTAATGCATAAACCGAAATCGTCAGCGTGGTTAAAATTGTGCGAGGTTACACTGCAGAGATCGCACTGATGGGAAAATGGAGCTTTCTCAAACGCGAGTGCTTTCTTGACCAGGCGCGAACACTGCGGAGTTGCATCGTCGTCTCAAAACTCACCGGCAAAAGACATCAGCAAACATCAAAACACTTGAAAATGTATAAAACGGTTTATTGGACAGTGATAGGGAATGGATGCAAACACCAAGATGCCATTACGCAATCCAGGGCCGCAAACAGCAGAAATTTATCATGGAATAAAAACTCTAAGAACTTCGCGAAAAAATGAAAAAAAAAATTGTCCGTGCGTCATAAGACTTGCTGATGAAGGAAATCGCTTTCCCCTGTTCCGTCCACAACCCATCGACACACCAGTACATTTAATGAGCTGTCAAACTAATTGGGCGGCTGAAGTAAACGTAGTACGAACACTTGCTGCTTTTATTCCAAAGCAAATGCTCCCCAGCCTGGAGGTCTTGATTTGAGAGAGGGGTACAATAGGAGGTTCGGAAGGGTAGTAATTGACAGCTTGCATAAAAAACACCACAAATATTACAGCGAACACGAATGCAACAAGACATTTTGAAAATCGTGATGAGCAGACACGTCAAAAATATGTTGTAATCTTCTTTGGTACTCGACAAAATTCAAATCGGCAACCATGCCAATAGACGTTGAGCTTCAGCATTTTTGGCAGCTACGTCCAAATTGCACCGGCACTTTTGTTGACCTTTGACCTCCTTTACCGTGTCGCAAAAGCGTAGCTGAGGAACGAATAATACTGGACGTGTAAATGGCATTACTCGTACATTGCGGGTGAAGTTTGTTTTGCAACAAGATAAACTTGGCGTAGTCGTTCAAGTACCTGGGACGGGAGGAATGCTTTCGCGACAGTCGCAGAAGCGACAGTCGCAGAAGCGACAATGCCAACATTTCAAGGGATTAATTGAAGCGTTTAAGAATTGTAACGCGAAAAATCAGGAACAGCTCCCAGGATTACATTTGGCGACACACGGCTTGATACGCAAAAATTGTAGCGAGCGTGGCTTTTGAAAAAAAAAACAGCAACAGAAAACCGTTGCTCTGTGCAGTAAACTGTCGCGTGCAAAGTGCCACTACAAGTGGAGATGACGAGACGGCTCATCATCTCACCGAACAAAAGATTGGTTGAAGTGCTTTTCTCCAACAGCGTGTTGTTGAACGACAGAAAGTGATTCATTAGTGCTGAGAACGAGTGCTCTCACAACATGGAGGGATTATAGCGCAGCTGCGTGAAGATCGCTCAGATTACAAAAAACAGAACTTCCCAAACGGACACGCATACAATTTTTCTCAAACAAAGAGACAGCTTTCGGACATGCGTTGGTGACTATTCACGCATTGAAAAAGGCATCGTTCATATATGTCATTTTTACGTCACACACTCAGATCATCGATGGATACAGTTATTTAGAAGAAAAAGACAAGTGGATGCCCTGAGTATACCAGCTGCAAACTAGGTCATTACCACAACAATTACCAAAATCTCAAACAGAAGACTTGCGTAAGCACTTGCGGTGACGCGTGACCAGATTACTCTCAAAAAGTACGTTTCCGTAACCGCCTGGGTTGGTTTTCTTCAAAAACGGTTACTGGTAGACACAGCAAAAGCATGGTTTTTAAATAAATGAGAGGTCTGTTCAGTGGACCTGTCCTAACAGTAAAGCAAACTTTTCCCCGACACACAACCTCCAGCTCAATCTCTGTAACGTTGTCCAAGGCAGAAAGTTTCAAAGGGAGATAGTTTATCACTTGCGCGATAGTCAATCATAAACTGCTGCCATAAAGCGTTATTAAACACCCTTTTCAAAAAAACTGCTGCGNACGTATCTTGAAAAAAGCAAACGACCANACAGGTGGCGTCACCTGCAAGAGACNATTGCGAAACCATTCAACGCAATCGAAATGATGCCGGCAAGAGATGAAAAAACGTTTTCATTGCTGTGAATATAAGATTGAACAAATAGTTCCAGGTTGCGGAGTTACTTTCACAATGGATACGCATACGTCGCTTGGAAGCGAAATGATGACTTTAAAGCCAATTCTACGAAACTTCTCAAAATAAAATCCGGAAAAAAAACTAGAAAGTAAGTGGTGTTCACATGCCACTATAGCACTTTTTGCGTCAAGGCATTTCTTTCTTGACAACCAGCCACGGGCTTGATCGAAAGTTCAAACTTGCTGGCCTCGAAACTGTGGGGTAAGTTGCTGGAAGACGGAGTAGCGTTTACGTGCAAGTTCGCTGAATAAATGTTCTCGGAAAACTGAGACCTGCGCTCACTGTGCTGCCGCCCATCGAGCTCTTGGGCGCTCACACCATCCAGAGCCGACTTTCCGCCATAGACAGGTGTGTCTGGATAGAGGCTGAGCAGGGCTTGCTGCGCGGCAAGGTACCGTTTTCTTCTATTCATCTTATAAATTGCTATGCGTTCTTCCTCTTCTTCCGGGCTCTCCGTAACAGAATTTGACGACCCCACCAGCTTGGCTGCAATCGGACTGCACAGCCTCGAATTGCTGTTGGAGGGAGGCAGTGCATTGGAATAAGTTACTATGTACGGCAGCCAGCGCAGGCTGTCGTTGAAATTCTGACAGATTTCGGATATCGCATCATCTTTCTTTCTTGCCGTTGGTTGAGATGTGACAGCTGGTGGACACGAAAACGCCGATCTTGACTTGTGAAGACGACCTGGAAAGGTAAAAGAGCAGTGTTATCTTTTGTAGTGTGCAGCAAAGCTAAAGCGAAGCTAAAACACGGGAGATAATATACGAGTACATTATTGTTTCATTTTTCCAATAGACCACACGAAAACTTTCGTCTGGGGCATAAATTACCCTTCCAACTGTTGTTTTGCGACCACGCTTAGGCAGCCACTTTGGCTCGAATTTGAAATGACAAGCAAAAACATAACCACAAGATTAACAATTTTCCAAGGTTGTAAAATAAACTTAAATTTCCCAATATACAAATTATTGCAAAATAAAGGTTTCAAGATATCAAACACGATTATTAAATCGATGCAAAGAGGAAATATCTGATGGACTAGTGAAAGTTTCGCCCCTATTGCAAATATCAGAGTCACTAAATTTTCTTGTAAAAAGACACACCTTAATTGTGGCCGTTGTCGAGCATTTTCTGCACCAATTCAGTTTGGCTAAATGGCTTGGCAAACACACTGGCCTAACAGGAACCTTGCGTAACCAATGAACGTAATCGAGTTTGTAAAACTTGCATGACAGACATTGAGCGTCGGAAATCGCAAGAATTGAAACTGCGCGCTTGGCTTAGCGCGTTAACAACACAAACAACGAAACTTCCTCACGTCCGATTCAGCTTTGGTAATAACAAAAATTTCCAACTAAACGTTTCGGAAAGCACATTGCCTTGCCTAGGCTATGATAAACAAGGTCACGAAACTTTGACCCCTGACGTGCATTGGCTTGGCAGTCGTAAAAGCGCCCAACGAACCACTTGCAAGGCACTAGATACAAAACTCACAAAAATTTCCGACCGAAACAACGCTGGCATTCACCGATCAATTTTCAAACTCAATTTTCCGTCTAATTCTAGTTCCTAACACAAAACGACTCTGCTTATTGCTCACATCAATGCGACTTCACATTACTCTTTCATAAACAATAACGCCGGTACCTTAGTCTTGTGCTGAATTCTACAGATGAGTCTGGAAATAATTGCTTTCACTGGAACTTCAACCTAACTAACTTAACTAATTTGGCGTCTGTTAGTTTCAAAGTTCAGTGAGAGCAACTACTGTATTTGGAAAAGGCGTATTTTCCTGTTTTTATTTGTCGCAGCTTGTTTTCTGATATATTCATTTTAGTCTTAAGTTTCTTGGCTTTTTCTGCTCTTGTTTTAGTCTTTCAACGTTTCTCCCGTAAGCATTGATTGCAGATTTTAGGACAGACTGTGCGTCGTGTAACGTGAAATTGATTTCCTAATTCAAAAATTTGCCGATTGATTCCTTGGTTTATCATCTTTGTGGAGACTGGAGAGTAGTTACTTTCCCCACTGAAAAGTACTAAAGTTGAAGTAAAGGTTCTTTAAAATGGTCAGGGGATGAAGAAATGTTTGCTATACCCCTTTGTGAATTCAAAAATTTTGACATGAAAGCAGCACATTGTGAAGTTGAAATGGGTTTACTGGCAACAAATGTAGAGAATTAAATATGTTCTAGGTGGTACTTGTCCTGGGTGGCAGACATCCAGGTGGCAGTAGTCCTAGAACCGTTTACTAACCCTATGATATGGACCACACATCGGAGCCAAACATACAACATAAATAATTTATTTTATTGTTAGTGGATTTGTCCTCTTAGTGCAATTATCGTTTATAGTTTTGAATAGAAACATGTAGATGTAAGGTAAAAATAGGCTGCGACCGTTGGAAAACCCAAAAATTTTAGTTAAGAAATTAATGCAGAAAACATTCAAACTAACCATCTGATTCAGGGCTTCCAGTGGCTGAGGTGCTTGACGCAGAAGATCTTTTGCCTTCTTTCAATTTTCTCTTTCTTCGCTTTTTTTTCTTCAATTTGTCAACAACATTAGAACCACCTGCTTTTCTTCCCACAGTTACAACATGTGAAACATCCATTTTAGAGTTAAGTTTTCTGAATTTTGCAAAACAAAATATGATCCGACAAACATGCATCAAAGTTTTTTTATCAAATATTGTACAAACTCAGAATCCAATCATCAACTTGTCAAATTCAACACCAGTAGATCTTTGAAAGGCATATAATACTGTGTTGATAAAGTCCATACAGTTTCTGCAGTTTATTGAGTTAATGCCATCCGTTTGTTCAACTTATGCTGGCTGGACAAATCTGCGCAGTTTGTAGTTATCACCTTAACCTTTCTTGATGCTAATAATTGTAAATCATTTCATTTGAAATACTTATGCATACTACACATTAAGACAAATATTTACATATTCTGTAGCCCTAATAAAGGACTAACTATGAACGCAATATTGTTTGATTTTGCANGACTTGTTACAATGTTTTCAAGGTTTTACCCTCTAAAATCATTTTTTCANCCAAACATTTTCAGATTACTTTTGCCATGATTTCTAAAATTACAATTCATAATTTTGTTGGTAGTTCTGGCAGCACATCAACACTCATCAGTTGCCTTTGAAAAAACTAAAAAGTATTGCACTTGGTTTTCAATGGAAACTAGTGCTACATAATGGTAACATTGCTACAAAAACGTTTCTCTATTACTGTTTTATTTCAAAGTTAATGTAAAATTATGAGGAAGTGAACTGTGGCTACAGGGAAGAATGAGAACTTGCAACTGACAAAGACTACTTTTTCTAGCTAGATGATTTTTACAGCAGTGCTCCTTAAAGTTTTAATGCCTAAATATCTTTAAGTCAAATTTTCGTCATTCTGGATAACCCTTTTCAACAAAGTTTAATAACAAAAAAATTGTGAAAAATGAAACAGAACTGGCAAAGAAATATTTACTAGAGTAGCAAGGAAGAAGGTCAATGCAAAGGCTGCATCACATTGACCATAACCAATCTTGTTCATGTGGGTACAACTTGCTAGAACGAATGTAATGATGGAGTGTTAACACTATGAAATTCAATTGTTTCTGATTGTATTAGAGCTTCCAAGAAAGATAGAGAGATTTATTGTTTCATATGACTCAGTTAATGAGCAGATGCAATGCAAAAAAGTGAACAATTTTCAGTGGAAATTACAGCGAATGAAAACATAATGGCAAAAGAACTTCTCATCATACACAAAAATTGCCACTGTGCCACATAGGATTAGTTAAAGACCATGGAGGTCATCTAGTCAACCAACCCTGTTGGAAACATTTTGACAACAGTTGAAAATAAAATAATCAAAACAAAAAACATATGCCTTAGAAATCATAATTATAAGGCATATGATTTTTAAAAAAACAGATAATGCAGGTGATTTTAGAAACCAGGTAAGGACCCCGAAGAGCTTAATTTCCAAACAAGGCCCTTTTACCATCAGCTTAGATTTAGACTATTTGATGCTACCAAGCTAAAAACAACCAAGCATTGCAAAATTTTATCTATACCAAATAAGTGAAGGGTTTATAGTTGACTAAAAACAGTAAGACAACGTTTTGGTGCGTGTTCTTAAAATTACAATTACATGATGTCGAATAACTTCTGCCCAAAAAGCTGTTTAATGTTTAGATAAATGAAATGGCAATCATCGTTTACAAGACCAGTGTTTCCTTACTTTTCTTACTCTACCAGACTTACTCAGTTTATTGACAAAATTATCTTCTTGTCCAACTCAATAATAATGAGTTAGATCTGCAACAATTGGGCAATTATATTTAAATTATTGCAGGTTTTTGACAAAAATGGATTCCGCCTGCAAAAATATTCTTCTACCTCAAAATATTTGAACTCAATGCAGCCTTGAGTAGCAAAGTAGATCATTTTGATGCGGTGGAGCTATTATTTGCTGATACTTGCACACTGCAAATATTCCATAATCTTTTTGGAAAATTCTTGCATTATAGTTATCAATTGTAAGTTGTTTTGTAGCCATTCATATTTTGCAAAATCATTGACACCTTTCGTTTTCACTAGAACATTAACACTTTCGATACTGGGTGGTTTTTTTATTAAAACAGTGTGGCTATGGTCATGCAGTTTTTGAGAGTTTACCATATTTATGCTAGTTCATAAAACAACTTTTAATTGAAGCATACACAAGCCCTTCAATTGTTAAATCCACTATATATTGGTTTTCATACATTATATGAAATTTACGAAGAAAAGTATTATAGCTAGTATCCTATATATTTAAAAATCCATATTGGTACGTAGCCTGGTTTCTGTCACGTAATTACCAAGTACTAAAGATATGACGCTGGTAGAGAAAGTGGTAAGGTTTATCAAATAACCTTGTCAGCACTAAAATATATTTTATAAAGCATAAGTTTTATAGCAAATGATAACCAAGGTATTTGATGTTATCAGCTACTTAATGCTGAAAAATTATAAGTTGGTTTGTTACAACAAGACTTGCCACCCATTGTGCACTCTTGGTCTTCAAAGGACAAATCATATGAGCATCACAGTTTATCCTCAAGAGTGACAGTGATGTGGACATGTGTGTCCTGGGGCATTACACAAAAATTCTCAAAAAATCCTATGTGTACGATTGTCATGGAATGCAGTGCGAACAACAAATGGAAAGACACATACACAAACGATTTGCAGACAAGGCACTGGTTGATATGAAGACTGGCATCATGAGGATCAAATACACAAGGAAAAATGTGGATGTAAGCAATTTATCATTTATAAGTTGGCAAAGGCATGATACTAAATTCGCTCAGACACTTGACTGCATTTCATTTTTAAGAAAAGCATGTGATGTGAAGAAACAAAGCTGCTTATAACAAGATGATAATTATACATCATTTCATCAGTGATGAAAAGGTCAGATACTAAGATTGTTTTTGTTACATATCTGTACATCATATTTTTTGTTTAGAAAATCACAAAAAGAAACATTGTAACAAATTTAAGATGATTTTTTCCCTAGTTAAAATTGTTTTTACCACTCAAAGAAACACCAAAAACATATTATGATCATGAAGCCAAACAAAGGTTGAGAGTGAACAAGGTTCAATTAAATTCTCAATGTAAATCATAACATAATTTCATACGCATTTACAAAGTACATTTTTTATTGCAGTACCATGTATAACCCTATGCCTAAACGAGCTTATGTCCAACCTGCGGGCTGCATGCGGCCCTGACAAAGGTTTTGTGCAGCCAAGCTTAGATTTTTGCTGTAGTATAAGTAGCCTACATACTGACAACCTCTCCTTATTTTGATAATCTTGAATCTGACATTTTTTATGCAGGTGGTCTGCAGTTCTACTTTATCATACCTTTTAACATTCCAGTTAGGATTAAAATACTTTCAGTACATTAGCTTAAGCTAATTTTAGTTTGGTAAAGTCAAACTAAGCCATTTAATGTGTGGCCCTGGTTAAGATAGTGATATACTTTTTGGCTCAGTAAGCCATTTGGGTTGGACATATCTGGGGACTAAACAATGCATACATATCAATAAAACAGGAGGAAGCAAGTGCCCTATAACAGATGGATTGGATATTCATCAGGGGAGATATTGTTGGTAGATGTATAATGATGTGATCATAGTCACAAAAATTGATATTTTACTATGAGTAGTGACAGGGTTTTTATGAGGTTTGATTTTGGTGATTGCCAAGACATTTTAGAAGACCACAACTATTTTATATAAATACAGAGATGGCCATAAAGCATTAGGGGAAGTGCGGGACCCATGGAACACAGGGACCGAAGAAACATTTAAATTACTCCCCAGCATAGTCTCTTGCAATGTGGTTGTGAATATTGTATTTATGGGCAATAGTGTTGTCCGTTAACAGGAAGAATCTGTGTCAATCTGAAAAAAATGTAAGCATTTTTTTGTTTTTTAGGCATCAAAGTAAAATATTTTGCAATCGTTTAGTGATTTCTTTGTCTGTCATAATTGCAATGCAGAAAGTTCCAAATGTTTCCCAGGATAGGTTGGGAGTTAAAAAAATATCTCAGAGAAAATTGAGTTGATAGGTTTGGAATGCAGTGTAAAATTGTGCACTTTTTCAAATATGGGTGTTGATGGGACCCATGGAACGCAGGTGTTCCATTGGTCTCTCAATTTGTAATTCCTTATTTTTGGAAAAGTTTATTGCATAAAAGAAAGACCAACAGAGGTTTATTTACTGCAAACAAGTTAAATAAAGTGTTTTATGATGTCAAAAAATCAAATACATTGAACTTGAGACAGGTGGCAAACAATAGATATTCCACTGGCCACACTACATCTTTACAGCCGATCTAAAGCTTTTACATAGAGTAATGGGGAGACAATTTCAAAGAAATCAGTGATTGCAATTTAGATAACTAATTTTCACTTTTTAATGTTTTTAGCTTGTAGGTAAGGTTAACATAAAGTATATTTTGTGCAAGTGCTTGTGTTACTAGAGAAGAGGAATGTGCTCTAAAGGACCATTCTTATCAAAATTAACATACCCATTGAACAAAAAGAAAGCGTGTCTGTTTGCATTAAAATGTGTTAAAGCTAAGGATAACAATATTAAAAAATCATTGCAGTGGAAACAAACAGCAGTGCAGGATTAACTGATAGAATTTCGAAAGCGATGTTGGGGTCTCAGCCTCAGAAAGGTAGAATCAAGAAGCTTAACATGAACTATGACTTTCAATCCTCATAATTTGAAACTATTTTTTAACAATTTGAAAACCTTATACAATCACCCTGAAGTTTCATTGGAAGTGATCTGGAATTTAGATGAAACTAGGGTAAACACTGTGGATATTTTCTACATGCATTGAATATCAATGTAGGCTACTGTAATATACTCTAAACATTGGTTCTGGAGGTAGAAAACCTAAAAAGATCTAAACGTTTATTTGTTTTTTGTGCTGTTTTGATACAGGTTTCAATAAAAATTTATTTTATCTACTTAGTTTACATATCAAATACGACTTGCAACTAAAATTATAAAGTTTTTGAATGATGCTAATAGAATTTTGTTCAAACGTATCGAAATAGTATTGACAAAGCACTTAAATAATTTACGTTTTTCACATTTGTTCATTTAATTTATATATATATCTCTACAACAAAAAAGTTTGGCTGATGCAACTGATTTTTACTGATAAGTTATTTTTTACCACAAAAGAGCATATACAAAAAATTAGGCAAGCAGCATCGAGATAGTTTTTGTTTATTAATGATAATAAAGAATTGTTCCATCGGTCCCTATGGGGTGTTCCGAAGGTCCCAACGGGATGGGACCCATGGAACAAAACTGAAAATATTTCAAACTTAAAAAAACAATATGAAATATTCATTGATTTTTATAAAACTTGGAATGAAAAATTTTGGTCCATAAACCTTCAACTGAACAAAATTTCAGCAACTTTCGCTGGATAATCTAAGTTCTATGCCCATTTGAAAAAAATTTCTATTGGTCTCACACCTCTCCTAAAGCAATGTTTTAATGTATTTTTCTAGTTGTCATAAAGCAAAGTTCGTCTCTATCTTGAGAGACCATTTTTGTCTTTCTAAACACCTTAAAAACAATGAGAAATGATAACACCACAGTAATTAAAATAATATTACTGCACAAAATGTTGTCACAATAATGTAAAATACGTATGTTCTTGATTTTGATAATTTTTGACAAGGTGAGTAGTTTCACAATGTTTGGAACTGTTGTGAAACTAAGAAATTTAAAACATTATAAAATGTTAAGTATTATGCGTTTGAGAAAAGCTAATAAATATTAAATAAATAATAATGGTTTATTGCAGACTCATGATCATAGACACAAGAACACAAAAAATGGTTAGCCACATACAGTAGTGCATTGTAAAATCAGTTTTGTACATGACCGACATTGAGAGGAGAAAAACACTTTATCATCACCACAACTGTAAGCCTAGCTATTGTCATTCACAACAACACAAGAGCACAAAAAATGGTTAGTCATACCATAGTTCACTGCAGAATCGATGTTTGCACATGACCAACACTGAGAGGAGCAAAATACTTTAACAGCATTTCTTACATTTTGCATGCTTTGTGTGCACACATTGCCCACACATTTTTTACTACACAAAAGCAATACTGATAAGATGCAAACACCAGAACAATTCACCAACAACTATTGCATTTGGTCTCCATCATAGAGAAACGTTTAATATTCCATCATATAGGTGTGTTAATGTTAAATTTCAATGAAGAATTATTTTTACTATATAGTATTTTCAGGTTTATTTACAGTAAATTACTGTGCAATATTGTTTTTTACACCAGTAATGTCACCACAAATCTGTCAAAAATATCTGCTTTGACCGATATTTGTGCATTACATCTTATCAATGAAACAATAATGGCAATGAAAACATGAACCTAAAAATTGACAAAAACATTTATTGATTCAATCAGAAAATTGAGGCAACTTTAATGGTATCATATGCTTCGATACATAGTAATTCAATATATTAGTTTTGCATGCCTTCCTCAACAGTTACAATATTTCACTAGAATGAAGGAGAAATGTACACTCTAAAATAGGACAGGTTGTTAACCCAATTCAAAGATATTTATTGCAAAAAAATCAAATGAACACCCCAGTCCAAACACACATAAACTTTTAGAAGTAAATACCACTTGTTATCGGCACATATCATCGCCTAATAATTGTCCTGCCTCTTTCTGGTACTTTTTTAAGTGTTTGACAAAATTACGAGATACTGAGTGAGTGTTGCACTACACAAATACAGTACCACCACACCAGTGTCAAGGAATAAAAGCTGGCAGCTTGCGAAACCTAGCAACAGAATAACACACGGTGGCGCTCAGTTCCAGCACAAGCCTCCAAATACTTTTTTATGTTTCTCAAGTCACTGATTTTTTAGCTTTCACGGTAATTGCTCACGCGCACGGTCCAAATTCAGAAGCTGATCAAAGCACGTAAGAATACAGAAATCTTGAGTTGTAACCCCCGACCGGTCACAGGGGGAAAGTATTGTTTGGAACACACTATCAAGACTGACCAGCAACTGCGGAATTCGATCCATCGACATGCAGAAACATTACAAAGTGAGAGAAAAATCGACAAATGCAAACAACATCAGACATTTGAGATAAAAAGAAAAACAATTTAAATGGACACGTCCATCTATGAACAAAAGCGTACAAGCTGCTTCTGGTGAAGGGATAAAATGTTTTGACAAATGAGATAACTTGATGTTGGCAAACACACGCATTCAGGAGTGATATGAAAATTCGGTATAAGCTGGATAAATATCGCGGGTCGTTAGAACTAGATTGCGTTTTTTCACAATTGACAGCCGCATACTAGTGTTTAACAAATTGGAGAATTTTGCAATCCTAGTCCAGTCCAAAATTTTCATTGAACAATCCGGTCCGATCCCAATCCGGTAGACCTGTCCAAATACTTGGTCCAATCTGGTTAATATCCGCTAAAAAACTCTGATCAAGCATTTTATTGCAGTGATCAATGCGGTTTGGATATCCATATCTGATCCGGTTGATTTATTTTCAAAATCCATTCCGATCCGGGTCCGGTTCAGAAATGCAGAATCCGGTGGGATCGCGATCCGGAAACCGGATCATGTTCAACTCTGCCGCATACTGCCATGGAATTGGCACAAATTAGAGTGTTTCAAATGCTGTAGAACACTCAGGAAATGTGCCTCTGAGCTTGCTCTTCTGCACAATAAAGGACCATCAACCATGAGGACGAGTCAGCAGTTGCCAGGCGTGATCCTTTGTTTTATTGGGACAGAAAATTCTGCGCCATTCACGGCTCAGCAAATCATGGACCCAAAAAAACAAACAAAAAATTATAACAGACCATGTAGCGTACCTAAGCAGAGTCGAATTAAGAAGGGAAGCAATAGAGGTTATTGCCACAGTCCCCTCTTGCAGTGGGGTTCCCGCAATGAAGCTCAGTTGTTTTTTATTCATGTTAATTGGTTCACTGAAAAATTTGACATTATTTTACACTTTTTTCACTTTTTCTTACTATAGTTTATTTACATGAGCCAGGGATAACCTTTCTACAACGTAGTTCTAATTATTCCTGACATGAGCATATTTTTGCATAATTCTAGCAACTTCCGCGTAACATCATTTGCATAACACCAAACGATGATTTGTCTAATGAACTAAACAACATTAAAGCAGGGTGCTATATTGGTGAGGTTGTATTAAATCACTTGATGTTTGCTGATGATATTTGTGTGTTCTGTCCAAGTGTACGTTGGTTGCAAAGAATACTAGATGTGTGCCAGGCGTATGCAGAATC
>JGI24159J19872_10006260_pt1 | contig 15484 bp, 12 predicted proteins | sample Ectturendosymbi4_FD_19872 | JGI IMG/M metagenome (IMG submission 19872) | reverse complement strand
TAAAAGTTGAATTTTTCTTCCAGAGTTGTCAAGTGTTGAAATACAATGGGACTCATTTTCTTTATGCAGCTTTCTCGTACTAAAGGGAACATTTCAAAGTTTCCATCTTTAGCTCTGTTTTTCCGAATTACAACTTTCTTTTTAAATGCAACCAGCTTATCTGATGAAGTAAGGATGTTTTCTTCTCTACCTTGCATGCTTGTGTTGAGGCTATTAAGATGTGCAAATATCTCTGCCAAATATTCCAGTCGTGAAAGCCAAAATTCACATTGAAGATATTCACAGAAGTGTTCATGTTTTTCTGTTTTGGAAAATGCATGTAGTTCCTTGTGTAGTTCATGTACACGACACAGCACCTTTCCTCTTGAGAGCCACCTCGCTTCAGTGTGCAGAATTTGTGCTGAGAGTCCATATCAACGCAAATTTTCTCAAATAAACGAGAATTCAATGGTCTTGTTTTGATGAAATTAACTACTTCCTCTTACTGCCAAATACGCGGCTGAAATGAGCCGTAACGATGAATGACACCAAAACGTGTCATTGGGCACTGAAGCGTATAGTGCCCAATGATACATAAATGTGTCATGGACACTCAAACAGTTAGAAATAGGAATGAGAAATACTGCTATAATCATTGCAAGAATTGAATGAAAAAGCTTTTTCATGTCTTCCATATGAATTCTCCGTATGATTGAATAAGATACTGCTCTCACAAGCGTATTAAATCTATTGTAGGCATAATTACGTTTTATATCCGCTAAGTGGCAACATATGCTATAGCCCGATTGTCGTAGCACTGTGCCGCGTATCCAATTACTATCACCAATATCGATAGTGTGCTGTACTGACAGAAGTCGGCAGGGTGGAATTTCAGAAACTGTACGTGATTGATTTTAATTTCAATATTTTTTGCGGCACACCTAATGACATCTGGCGGCGCAGCAGTGTGCCCCGGCGCATAGTTTGGGAACCACTGCAGTCTCAAGCAGTGGTTCATAACCCCGGGAGCACGCCTCCCCAGGGGACGTCAATACATTTCCAGGCGGGCGCGAGTCCTTACGTGCTCTGCAATATGGAAAGTTTGATCAATAAATTTATCAATACCGTGTTTGTTTGATCGTAAGCCGCGGCGTATAAAGTTTTTTTCCATCATTTCATACGGCTTATAATCAAGCGTGTCTTACATTTTTTTTATTTCTATCGAAAGGTACAGATTACGCTCAGTCTTTCCTTGGCTGCGTTTTGTCGACCAAACTCTCTTTTCGCATTCTGTTCTTTTTAACATGACGTGCACCCTCCGTAATGAAATACAAACAAGCAACCTACTTTGCAAATGCATTTGTAAAATAAATGTTTTTCAATTTCCAAAAAAACAGGTGGTTCCAACTAATGCGAACCTTGTGATGTTGTTTGTCTGCAAGCTTTTTCAAAGCAGTTTGCAAGTTGGTCAGCTTAAGTCTTATGGCATTTCCACCGGTCTTGTTCATGTCAAGACGATTGCCGTGTTTTTTAGTGGTGTGCAGTACTCGGCAGAATCCTTGCTCAGCAAAATACGTCGTGGGAAACGCCAGTAATTATAGCTTCAATTCTCCCCAAAGTTCCGGAAAACGCTCGCTGCACGCCACTTCCAAAAATCCGACTACACGTTTGCATGAAATATAGCACGGGCTTCATCGTCACTTTGAATGTCGATGAGAAATTTGTGGATGGTGAAATCGCACTCCCTTATGTTAGCTATAGCTGGCAAAAAGGTATTTCACCCAGTAACTTTTTACGCGTAATCTCCACAACAGGATGAGTTCATAGCAAGCCTCACACAGGTAGCGAAAGAATATTTTAGACTCCTTATTTTAGCCAGTTGGGTGCTTGGGTTTATTCGCTGGTCTAAATTACTTTTCCCAGCCTACTGCTAAACGCTATCATAAGTCAAATGAACACAGTGCAGCTACACCCACAGACCAGCAAAACACTTGAACTGCCTGAAAAACACAATAAGCATGTTTTACAACTTACGGCTAGCTGTTACTAATTTTACTAGTTAATTGCTACGTAAATCGTCTCGCAACAATCATATTTCCAGTATTTTTAAAAAACAACACTTACGTAGGCCCGCATTGATTTACTCGAGGTACTAACCAAATATTATAAAACACGTGATATGGGACTGTCAAATTTTTTTGCCTACAAAACAACGGTTTGGCAATGCTTTGCCGAAGGCCAGGAAGACTTGTTTCAATTAAGGCAATTTTGCTAAAAATAGCACAATAGGGTTGGAGGGATTTGTGACAGTTCACGACGAAAATTCACTAGGCCAAAGTTGACGGCAACTTGCAATTAATATTCTTTATCGCCGCGAAAGTCGATGCGATGCTTTAGTGGTAGAATTGTTATGATCAGGGGCGGATCCAGTCAGTAATTTTAGGGGGGGAGGGCGATTTCAGTAATATTTGGTTGTCAAGTCTCATTGCGGGTTCACTACTATGTAAGAGAGATGAAATATACTTCACATCACTGCTGTGGCAAAACAATGAACGACAAAATGGCCTTATATCGCGAATATTGTTTTCCGAATTGTACAAATTATAGTGAATAAAGATACTTTTGTAGGTTTTAGGGTTGGCGATCGACCGAATCGCCCCCCTGGATCCGCTCCTGGTTATGACTGTTGGGCCATTTTCACTATCTTCAAAAAAGCTGAAGTTTTCCTGTTGAAAAATGAAGTTTGACCGACTTGGTATTATCCTTGCTCGATTCAAATCAGATTGTGTATTGTGAAGCTAAAAGATTTTGCTAGTGGGACAAAGGAAAGCATGTGACTGCCAACTGTTTCTACACAATTTATGTTAAAATAAGGAATTACGTCTTTTGCTTCAACTAAAAAAAATATTTGTTTGATTGTTTAGAAAGGCAAATGGATACACCACTTGCGATCGCGTTCCACATTCGAGAAAGTGAGCTTGATTGTGACGTCAAAAGCATCAGATCCTAATATTCCGCCGCTGGTTGTGGAATCCAGCATGAGCACTACTGAGATCGACAATGCTGGCGTTCCTATGGTTGTTTACGCCAAGGTGAACGGTGTGAAGCCAATGCTGTAAAAATTTAAACATAACGAATTTTTGACAAGTTATGTTTAACCGGGCACACTGTGCCAAGACCTAAGAAAATAGTAAGTTAAGATTTTTGTCTCTAGAAGTGGAAAATATCTTTTTGGTTTTGTACAATAATGCGCTTATTTCAGTGGAAAATAATGATTCAAAATATATTTGGCATTCTTGATGAAAACAAAAATGTGTGCCACGATACCAAGAATAAAACTGAGATGTTGAACAAAATTTTTTCAGAACTTTGACGAAATATATACCTCGAAAATTGAGTTTTAGGTGACTGAAATTTTGTTTTTGTTAATCCTTGCTGTAAACATCTGAATTGAACGCTTTTTTATTTATTTTGACCAGTAGAAAACTGCTTCACTTAAATGTTTCAGGTTTCGGCAGGGCAGGAACCAATTTTAGGAGCCGTTGTTGAGGCAAAAATAACACATCCATCAGGTTCAACAAGTTATTTAAAACTGGATGACAACGGAGCAGGTGATAATTTAAAACGCTAAATGCATTCGGAAAGATTTTTGTAAATGGTGTTGTCTATGGGATACTTCCTGTATGATGTTTTCTAAACAGTACATAAGGGGAGGATTCTCTGTTCCATTAGGATTCAGAAACATTTGTGTTGTTTCAAATCAGTGATTCCACAAGAAAAATTAGATTGAAAAATTGGATACTTGAAAATAAATTGAAATGTTTACTTTAAGCTCCTGACGCAAGGAAATGCGACGGCGTCTACTCCAAATACTACACTTACTTTGACATCAGTGGACGATATGGAATTCAGGTAAGCATGCAAATGCTTTTTAGTTGCTCCATGCAAAGCTACAGCTGAAGCACAAATCTGGTAAAAGTTGATACAGCTCAGTTTTCAGGTAAATATTTCTAGCGTGTGTCACCAAATACAAGCAAAAATGTTGTACAGCCTACTTATTAATGCGGCCAAAGCTGACGAAGTAAAATACACTTTGTAAATGTTTCCGTATACACTACATCTCATTTTTCAACATCCTCCTGATGGTGATTGTTTACCGAAACAATTTTTCTAACTTCGTTGACTTTGGTCACAATTTTTATCATCATAAACTAAATTTTCTGAAAAAGAAATCTGTAGTCAATAGAAAAGTGAATATTCAAACTTGCACATTTTCAGAAGAATTGTGTGAGTCAATGTTTCCCAAACTTTTCAACTTTCGACTCACTTTTTCTGACAATTTTTGGGTCCACCGTGAGACATTTTAGCAAAAAAAAAATTTTTGAGGTATGATAAGAAACGAAATAATAAAAATAGCCGGGTTTCTAGTCCAGATTTCCCGATCAAATCATTGGAAAATCGGTTGAAATGCAAGAAACACGTTTTTGTTTAAAACAGTAAAATGTAGCATTGTGAATTACTTCGCGGTCCTCCTAAAACGTTGCACGGTCCACGCTGGTTAGGAAGCATTGTGCTAAATGTTTCTTTTGAGTGCAAAAATATTTCAGATAATCATTTGAAAGCGTTACGGAAAGTAACAGTGTGAGGTTTTCAGCCAAATCTTTAACGCGATCCTTATCACTTCAAAAGGGAAAAACAAACTGAAGCAAATAGCTTTGAAAAACACTGGCAGACGACGCACGCAAAATATACAAAAATCGCTTAACTACATTTCAGCGCTTCAGCGCACCAATTAACGACATTCAAAAGGTTAGTTGGGCGATTCAGTGCACCATACAGTACCAATTTGCAAGGTCTTGGTAAGACTCGGCCGAGACCTCTCGACCAACCAGCAGCGAAGCGGACGCACTGACCACTAGACCACGGGCTGGTCTCTAGCAATTGTTGCTGCTGCTCTGATTATACCGCAGTTTGATCAGACCCTATTCAGCAGAATCAACCGCTTCCAGCACTAATTAGTCATTATTGGGTTCACGTGCCAATCCAACAACGCTCTGGCCGTTCATCTCACCCATCCGCGCCATCAACGCCACGAGTTAACCCTTCAAAAGTACAACACAAGTAGTCAAGTACAACCAATATCATTTAGAATAAATCCACGCTTGGACATATCGCTAAAACTTATTTTGTTTCAGTACTTTTGCACAGTTGAAGCTATACGTTCATAAGTGTAATATCTCATTCGAGCTATAACGGTACACGTGTAGCCTACATAATTGCTACGTTATTGGAAACATATCAAAAAGCAAAAACACGTACTGTATATACCCAACAATGCAATTCGAATTTTTTTTATCACTGCAGTGATGGAATATCTTGCGATAACCTTAAACTGCGCGTATACTGTTCAGTCAGGCACAAATATTCAACTATAAGTCTGCTTCAATGGATGATAACAAATATCATTTGACACTGTAATTGTACGCAATCTAGTTCAACAGTGTGTTTGTGGTATTTGTCGAAACAACAGCAATAGCACTATTGACAAAAGTCACGTGAATTTTTCCCAAATGGTATAAGAGCTATCTCATGTTACACAACTCATATGATCAATAAAAAGCAAGATGAACAAAGCTCTAGAAGGGTATGACTGTTCTTAGTTTTAATTCAACTGCAGCACCTGCAAATGAATTTTTTTTAACGCATCTCCGATCAGTTTTATTACTGAACACACCTGGAACCGATTTTCGAAAGCGCAGTACACCACAAAAGAAGAATGTTGACAATTCGTATTCTCGTTGAGAAGATAAAGGTGAATCTAATTGCCAAAAGTTCCACCCTGTTCAAAAGGTTACCAGAATTCATACAAGATGTAAGGTTCTGTGAATATCCCATCCTCACAAAGTGCTGATTTGCTGGGTGAGCATTGATGCGTGTGTACAGGAGGGTCAAACGATGAAAATCGACAAAAAGAGTTGATTAAATACAAACGTTACCGCATGAGACCAGATGCAAGTGCTACCTACATTTAGAACTGAGTCCAAGTAGCAAAATTTTACTTAGGAATGTGTCATTTTGAACACATTGCTCAGGTAATTGAGGTAATTCAAGAAGAAAATCTGAAAAAATGATATTTAGTCTTTTAACGCAGGTGATGGTTACCGGTCTTGGAAATGAGTCTGCCATAAGCACTTGCGGTAACGTAACACCGAATTCTAAAGCTCCTTTCAATTATGGAACAATCTCCAGTTCAGGTGAGCATGTATTCTGCCTTTACTTGAAGTAACAAGCCTGCAGCAGTAAAAGCTTTGAAAATGCTGGAGTTTAATGAACAATCAATAGCTGTCATGACTGCACAGTGCACGCACTACTGAAGATGCTGCATTTCTGGCACTACCGAGATAACAAAAGTAAGTGCTCAGATAAAAAAACTCAAATCTTTTTCAACTAAATGTGTGGGTTGCCAGAAAACATTTTTGGGTGTTTCATGACGTCACACGGCCCTAAATCAAGACAGCTATACCTATGGATCAGAACAAGAAATTTTGAACTTTGGATGCTTTAAAAAATATTTACTATCAGTCACAGTCAAAGTTGGATAACTCAGTCTTTGCATGTTTTTCCAAGAGCTTAGATTTCGATTGTTATGTTGATATTTTTCATCGAACCAACAAAATTTTCAAAGGCAGTTTTTGTCTTTTGAAACTTGACTACTTTTCAAGATTTACAGCTACTTCTTACTCACTAACAAGTAATCTCTTGATGGTATTCATGTATGTACTCTCCACAACGGGGTTAAGCAAGGAATCGATCAGCAAATTTTTAATAGGAAATCGATTCCACGTAAAATTACGCATCCTCAATCCTGAAAATTGCAAGGAAAGCTTACGGGTGAAAAGTTGAAAGGTTAAATTAAGAGCAGAGAAAATGAACAATCTCAAGACTAAAATGAATACATCACAACACAAGCTCAGAAATCAGTACATCTTAACTAACTGACTTACAACAAGAACACCTGCTGCGACAACGTTTACTCAAATAAATGATATTCCTAAAACATCCAACTGGTTGACGGTTATAATGTATTCTTTTAGTCTTGATATTGTTTGTTCTCTCTTCTATTACTTTAGCCTTTCAAATTTTCACCGTAAGCTTTGCTTGCAAATTTAAGGACTGAGGATGTGTAAATGTACATTGTACGTGAAATCGATTTCCTATTATAATTTTGTTGATCGATTCCTTGCTTACCCCTATCATGGAGAGTACATACTTGGATGTAGATACTGTATGTCCAAGTTTGAATCATCTCAAAAAGATGAAAGCAGAGCGCAGTCGACTGATTCCTCGAAAGCATACAGAAACCCTAGTGCTTATAACTCTTGATAGTATATCTAACACTAGCTTTTTATAAAAGTTTGCTCACCATCAAAACAAGTAATAAAACCGCCAAAGTGGCTGTTTTGATTATTACCAAAATTGAAATGCAATGGAACAGTAATCAGTATTTGTGCTGCGGAGAAAGGTTCAAGTCACTACTCTTTGCTCGAGCAATCGAATTCACTGCGTAAGGTAACAAAAGTAAAAGCAGGGAATTGAAAACATATATTTTATTTCCTTTCATAGTCATACGTTTTAAGAAAACGTACAGTAGTATAATGCTCCGGACTCAAGGGAAAACTAAGCATTTTTTAAAGAAACTCCCTCATCTTCGCATATCATGCCTACAATGTACAACGCATGAAAAATGCACCCCATTTCCAACAAGTAATGTAAAGAATTACCACTCTCTGCAATCATCATTACATCTGTACTGTTGACAAATATGGGAAGTTGTTTCTTTTATCTATTTAAAACGCAACCTGATCTTTTTCAGAGTATTTAAGGATAGGGACGAATCTTACACGAAAAATTCATAGAATAATTGAGGGCAGTTGAAATCTTAGACGTAGCAGGTGAGGGAACAGAAAGATAAATTACCTTCCCACAAGACACAACTGATAAATAGTCAAAAATTACGCACAGTCAGGTAAAAATTAAGCAAAATATCGTTGACGTTTTGAACGTGTTCAAAAACTACTGACAAATTTCAGTTTGGATCAAAATTTTCTTAAAACTTGGGAAGAAGTAGAAGGATGACTTTTTATTCTTTTATTGGCTCACAGATTTCAGGGGGAAAACGGAAAATACTGTACTGAAAAAATGGGCAAAATTGTGTGATATGATTGCAAAACACTAACTTGGATATGAAATGAAAAAGTATCTGTAGGAAAACCTTTTTCCTCTCCAACGAGTAGGGTACACCTGCATCTGGACTTAAAACAAACTTTGTTAATTTTTTTGTTTTAAAATAAAATGCAAAAGCAACCAATGTTTTATGAATCAAAAATATAATTTACTGATGTTGTAGGAAAAGCAAGAGCAGGGCAAACCGTCATGTGTGAGACATGATGAAGGTTAGGACATTGCACATCAGTACAAAAGGGTTTTATACCATGAAATGCAAATGAATTGTGCAAAGAATCTTAACTTGTGTCACATTACGTTCGGTGGTTTACCTTGAAATCAAAAGACTTACACTTTCGTTGACAAAGATTATGTGAGCTCGTGATACAACTCATTAAACAAACGAATTATGTTTTTTACTATATCGCCAAACAGTGCGCATGTCTACTTCTAAATTCTGCCCACAAACTGGCAAATGATATCAGCGAAAAAGTGTTTGAGCGTTTCTTCCCAAGTTATTGCTATTTGCACCTTGATCATCCTTCTCACTCAGTACTTGCATTAAACAATTACGTCATTTTTTGCTACAAATAACAATGCAGAAATAGCCCTAGAAAAATAGCAAATACAGTGGCACTGCAGAAAAGCTTTCAACGGAATGGTCAACTTTATCTGGCATTATTCTGTTCCAATGTCAAAATCCTTAATTGTTTGTTTGCGTTGAATCTCCTCCTGTTGTACACTTTCTTAATTTTCTTTAGAGATTGTTGACAAGTGCAGAGAAATTGTGTTTCCTTCCCTACGAGCATAATCTTTCTCAATCAGTTACATGTAACGTAAAGTAAATGAGTACCAGGTCACATTAATATAATCACATCAGCAAAAGCAAATGATTGAAACGAGCTCATAGATGAATTTGTTTCTTTTCTTGATCCAATGAGATTTTTATATAAATCAGTATTTTTTGTTGAGCGGGCCTCTAAATTCAATAAAACTATTTTGTACCAACGTTCTTGCATGTTACAACTAGAGCCAAGTTGATCAAAGCGATATCTTGAAAGCACGGAGTCGGAGCTAAAATATCCGACCTTTCCAAAATTTCCAACTCAGACCTTTCCAAATTTCCGACTCCGACTCCTGAACATAAAAGGGAATGAAATTTGGCTTTTAAAATCAATGGAGATCGTGATGGACAGCAATAAATCTCTATTTCAACCACAGTTTCAAAAGAAATTTACCATTTCAACAGGAATTCCCAACATAGCGGTATGATGTAAAAAATGATCCAATTGGACGTCCGGAGTCGGAGTCGGACAAGAAAATCCGACTCCTGGTGTTGTTAGGAATCCGACTCCACTGAGAAAATCCAACTCCTTACGACTCCGACTCCGCATCCCTAATTGAAAGGCTGATGCATATTTGTGCAAGATGCCGTTTTGCATATTTTTGTGTTTGGTCTCTTTGGGAGGTTTTCGGTTGCTTGCTACCGCAAAGTAAACATTCATGAAAGTCTTAAATTTCATACATGTGGAAATGTGTCTGTTGTCAAGAAGTCCATAAATGTCACGCTTGAACCAGGAGCAATTTTTACCAAGCTTAGTTGGCTGGTGTCGTGGTTAAACAAAACGAATTTTTGATAATTTTATGAAAAGGTACCGTACAGTTCTTTGTTGGAAATGAAAAACAACCAATTCCATGTATAACTTATATATTGAAAAGAGCGACTGCATGTACAGACACACTGTGAAAACAAACACCTAATCACTGTTACCATCAAATAATTTTATAGAACTATTGCATGATCTTTAGTTATGAAATATCAAGTCAGGTGAAATAAAAAATCACATCGACATCTTGTAAAAAACTTTTTTATAATTATCAATCGGAATAAAATCGCATAGCTGTTCATAACACTTGCATGACCGTGGAATTAGCATTTGCTGAAATTTTTTGTGATACCAAGCGCAACAAGAGAATTTATATATGGGCCATGTCTTCAAGTATATTGTGTCAAATAACGTCTTCTCGAATCGCAGGGGAATTGCTTCTCAATCCGAGATCTGAAAAACACATGTCGTCAACAGAAAAAAAGGAACATCGACAAAAGATATCGATCCGTTTTCTCCAATCGTTTCTCCTGGTGGTTTCTCTTATTCTCGGTACATCTTCAACTAAATTATTCGTTTGCTTAAATTCAAACAGAGCTTTTTTGATTTACAACATGCAAAAGTGCTGTAATACCGCAAAGCGGAAAGGCGCACAACAACTGTTTTAACGTGACTAAACCGGTGCAGATCCGATATGTAAAAGGCTTAGTTTCAAGTTAACACAAGATTCACGACAAAAGAATTGCTGCAGTAATTTTCTGCATTACTTAGACCATCTAATGCACCAGCAGACCAGTTTCCACCAAGCAGGAGCAAGTTGACCCTCTTGATGTCACAAAAGGAATCAAGCTCACTTTTTTAGCACCTGGCGACGACTGTGACACAGGAAAAGGTAGCGTACCACCTTTGTGCAGGCGAAGTTATTGTATATTAGGTTAATTGCGTTACTGCAAAGAAACAAAAGCATATTCTACAAACCTTGGAAATCATCATCTTGACAAGAACAAAACTACGTTTCAAAACGTGGCAAGTTTCTTTGATGCCAGTTTCGTCAAGGACTGTATTGTTTTTTTGCTGAAGTGCATCTTTTCCGAAAACAACTTTTAAATACACAGATTGCATTGTGCTGCAAAGGATTTGAGTGGATGTATGTTGCAAGAACATTTAGTACAAAAGAATAAGAGTTTATTCATCGTAAAGAAATTTATACAAGTTTTTTTTCTAATTTTAAGATAAACAGCAATTTGAACAAAAAACGCACAACTTCTTTACTGGAATATCAATAAAGTGCTATTGGAACAAATGTCATTAATTTCTGTGGCTGGTAAGTGTGTCACATAATTTTACCAACACACTATATATCTGAATACTGCATATGAAGAAAGAATCGACTCTGCAGTAAAAACTGATTCTTGGTAATTACTCTATAGTTTTTTCAGCTGTTTTTCTAGCCTTAAATCGATAATATTTCTAAGATTGATTGCAAGCCAGCGTTTAAGATAGTTAAACTTTTTCAGCCCGCATCTACGAAATCCGATACATTTATCAAAACACTTCGTTACTTTCTGTGGACTTCAACAGTGGAAAACTCATATCAAATGAGAAGTTGGTGGAACGCGATCTCTCCAATCCCAGGGATGCTGGAAAAACTGAGGAGTTCATATTCAACCTGACTGACATCCCATCAGATAATGATTTGCTACTGTAGGTTATCAGGTGTTTGGGCTCTAAAAACTAATTGTGTAGTAGCAGACGTGTTTCACGCAAGTAAACACGGTTGCCAGTCTATTTTTGTAAAGCATCCCAATCAAAACTAAACAAATAAACAAACGCTCAAGCCAGCTAACAGTTCTGAACAGGAAAACCATTCAAAAAGCGCAAAACACAAGGTCAATTACTTCTCCCATGTGTTCTTTCTGTTGTGTAATCGTTTGCATGCATTAACATAAAAGACAAGAAACGTTTAAACGCTGTTTGTTCGATGAAATACTATGGCTTATTGTATATCTACAGACTACGTAGCTTAGTTCTTTTTAGATCGTTACACTACTACAGATCCGATTTGATCATGTCCAGCTACGATGCCACAGCCGTAGCGATGATTAAAACCATGGAAATGTCAGGGATCCACTTTTACACACTGGTGTCGTAACTGGTAAAAATCGCGCTTAGTCGTGCTATAAAGAGCGCTATTTTCAGAGAAGTAAGTCTAGCTTTCAGAACATTTGGCAAAACCCTTAGTATCTAGTGTAGGAAAGAACTCGGAGCCGGAGCTACCTCTCAAATAGCCTCCGGCTCCTTGCAACATGCCAAGCTCCGGCTCTGCAACCCAGCATAAAATCACCTACATTACCTTGAAACCTATTTCTGCGAAACGATTCTTAAGTTTTCTCCAAACAAAAATGTCTAGAAAGATAAATCCTGAATTTTATTGGCAAAATTACCTAATGGGTTAATAGGTTGTTTGTAATAACCTGAAACTATGTTGGAAGATCTTAACTAAAACACTCTTCACTGAAAAAAGAAAATAAGGTGTTTTATTTGCCTACCGCTGCAACAAAGGTAGCCGTTGCATGACTTTGTTGCAAAGGATGAATGAGTAACTTTCATTCGTTCAAAGTCTGAGTGACATACTTCATGCTGCTCTTCATTTTGCTAAGACTTGCTTCGAACAAGGCGGTCAAAGGTGCTGGTTGAAAAATTATTCTTTGATTAGGATCGGATTCGCTGTTGTTTCCACCGATGACGCAAACAACGTCGCCGAAACATCGAACGTTGCTGTAATGAACGTGGTCCTTGCTCCACCGGCAGTTGCATGCACTGACAAGTCTGGAAATTCAATCAACTCTGATCCGTTTGAGAAAACCGGCGACTGCTTTCACTTTTACCAGGTTTCTATAATTATTTTCCGTTATCAGCATCGCATTTATCAAATCAGTCAACATTTTGTTGCCACAAACCACTTTTTCAAACGAAGAAAAACTGTATTTAACCAACCAGGGCACGTTTTACATGTGCTAACCAAAAACTGTCACTGGTAACTATAAATGAAGCAAAGTTCATTCGAGACGCGTGACGCTGCTTCAGGAGTTTTTGAGATATGTTTCGCATCAGACCCTCAGATTGAAAACGCGAGAACTACGTAAGAAACGTCAAGAAATAATTTTGTATGTGAGGTGCAATTTTTCCATGCACTCTGAACGGGACCAAGCTTTATTGTTCAACACGTAGGTTAGAAAACTTCATTAGACTCTTTTGCACTTCTGCAGACCGTTGAGGGAACCATAGGTGTAGCCAAGGGTCTATGCCCCTAAAATTTTTAGCATATCTAGTCATCTGATGCGTTGAGAAGCGGCATTCAAAACAAAAACTGTTGCTTGCCTGATATTAAACATTTTGCCCCCCAAACATTTTTTACCTCCCCAAAATAGTGGCCTGGCTACGCCACTGGATGAAACTTCATGGTAGATTCAAATAACATTCGGGTTAAAAAATTCGGTAGTTTCCTGGCAATTTCTAACAGTTTGAAACAGTCAGTTCGTATCAATTTCTGTAAATGCACTAAGTGGAAATGGTCCTTATTTAGAGAGTTCTGACCTTGAGCGTTTCATGTCATGTCGTTTACTTTTCAAACTTTCGTGATGCCCTGGAATCACTGTTGCTCACCACGATGTTTACACTTTTGGGTAATTTTGGCTTACTGCGTTGTGTCGCAATTGGAGTTTTGCTTCGTTTTTCCCGCTTTCATCTTTCACTCTTATTGGAATTTGAGGACTGACGTATTGAGAGTGTATGGGTGCCCCATTTACATATTTTGTTGAAAACCTTCTGCAGTGTGCCAACGGACAACTGCATACAATTGCATGCAAAGACAATACCATATTCAATCCTGCGATTGGAGTTTGCGATCATCCACGCAATGTCCCTGATTGTGCAGACAAAGTTCAACAACCACCTTCTTCTACTTCTACCGATTCGATGAGCACAACTTCGGTAGTCACAACGACTACTACCAGGAGCGGTATGTTGATGTTTTGTTTTAGATGTTTTGGGCTAGGCGAGGCAAAGGGGACCAGATTCATTCCCGAGTGCATGCATTTTACACAACACGCTGTTCATGTGAAAATTGCTTTATTTGAGGTTGTCGGTTTTACACTCATACAAGCAAGAAAATACGCTGATAAATCGCCATTTATAGATCACGCATCGCGGCGTACTGAATTTCCAGTTGGAGTAGAACACATTCGGATGTTGCGTAAAAATCGCTGCGTCTGAAGCAATAACAAAGTAGTAGTAAGACACTCGCAGACACTAATGCGATCAGTTAAAGTAAAGAATGGAAAAACGTTTCTAACCCTTCCAATTGCAACCTGTTCATTTGAGACCATTCGTTGGAGACTTCATTTGAGATTACGTTCATTTGAGACAATTAATTTGAGATCACGTTCATTTGAGATCTGTTCCTACCACGTTTGAGGTAGGATTGAAGTTTCGTTGGGTTCCTTTTAAAGTTCCCGAAATGTCTCATTTCGGAATCCAAGGTGACTCACGCTGCATTGTAAATACCGTTGCGCTTAAAATACAGCGGAAGTCAAAAATGCTCACCATACCTCACGTGTCAAATGAATGTGGGATCAGTTGAATGTGGTTTCAAATAAATGAGGTTTCAAATGAATGTGGTCACATGGTCTCAATTGAACACGTCACAAATGAATGCGGCCCAAATGAATGTGGTCTCAAATTAACAGGTTTCAAATGAACATGTGTCAAACGAACTGGTCTCAGAATGAGTTGGTCTCAAAATGAGTGTCTCAATCGACATGGTTTCAATTGTATATACCAGGGTGGTCCTGCTTTTGAGCTACGGACCATTTTTCAAAAACATGACAACTTGCGGGCCACTTCCAATAATATGGTGTATGAAACAACAGGATCCCAAAATTTGAAACCAACAATGATAAAATAAGTGAGTTCATTGACACCATCACACAGCAGAAAAAAGACATTCATTACAAATCTCAATCAGTGGGATGCCTGTGGTCGAGGTTTCTCTGACACCATCGTTCCTTTATCAGTGTTAGTGGAAGCAAGTAGAAGACTATCGTCTAGTGTTTCGCCTGTCATTCGATTCAGGGGAGGATCCAGCCAGTAAGTTTAGAGGGGGGCGATTTCAGTAATATTTGGTTGTCAAGCCTCATTCCGGGTTCACTACTATATGAGACATGAACTATATTTAACAACACTGTTGTGACAAAAGCAATGACGACAAAATGGCCTTATATCGCGAATATTGTTTTCCGAATTGTACAAAATCATGGTGAAAAAGGTTACTTTTGTAGGTTTTAGGGGTCACGATCCCACCCCCCTGGATCCGCCCCTGATTCGATTTCTGTTTTTAGATTTGACTTGCTTGATAGTAAAAAATGTACTCTCACATCCGTATGTGCTTCAAAATACAGAGTGCATTTTACCTGCGTAATCTATCTTTGCTGATCATTTTCCAGAAGCTCTCTACAGCAGTGGTTCTTAACATCTGGGGAATTCCCCACTGGTGGGGAGTGGCGGAGTTGCCATGTGGGAATGACCGGTCGGACAGTAGAACCACTGCTTCAAAATTTAACACATCACATCCAAATGTTGACTTACTTTACAAATCACAACCATTTACAGACTGT
>JGI24159J19872_10006258_pt1 | contig 15484 bp, 10 predicted proteins | sample Ectturendosymbi4_FD_19872 | JGI IMG/M metagenome (IMG submission 19872) | reverse complement strand
TTCACGGGGAGAAATACGTAGGCTAAGCTTAATCACAACTTTTTATTAATATTCTTAAAGGCAGCGAAAGTCGATGTGATGATTCAGTGGTGGAAATGTTATGATTATTGGACAACATTTAGTATCTTCAAAGAAACTGACATTTTTTCGTCTTTAAGAAATGGAGTTGGGTTGATTGGGTATTTTCCGATAGCTATATCAGTGTTGGTTGTTTTCAACCAATATAAATATACTAAAACGAATCAATGCATACTGCTGTATGTATACGAATTTAACCAATATAAGTATCATAAAACAAACTAATCCATACTGCTGTATACGAGAAAAGTCCAAATTCCGCGCGTGTTGCCAAGCCTAGAGACTTGCAAATGTTATTGCTTGATGTCGCTTTTTTGACGCTGCTCATGCAACGACTAGGTCAGCTTATCCAACCCGCAGGCCGCATGCGGCCCACCGACCCAGTCGAAGGTTTTGTGTGGCCCATTTTCGTTGTAGTAAAAGTATCCTTCATACTGACAACCTGTCCTTATTTCGATGATCTTGATTTTCACATTTTTGATGCAGGTGGTACCCAGTGCCACTTTATCGCGTCTGTTACCACTGCAGTTAGGATTCTTTCTTTTGAGCGAGTTCTTCTTTTATCCATTCGAACGCTTTCAGCACATTGGCTTAACTAAGATCAAAGTAAGTCATTCACTGTGCGGCCCTCAGGTGTTAATATGTCACTCAATGCGCGGACCTGGTTAAGATAGTGACATAATTTTTGGCTCAGTAAGCCATTTGGGTTGGACATAGCTGGACTAGGTCAACAAACTACCAAAATACTTATTGCAACAGTTTCCCCACTATTTTATCTTATTTTAAACTTTAGGCTTAGAAATATATCTGAAAATTCGTCAGAACCGCAGTGTTTGTATCCCAACCAGTAACACTCTGCGTGGCCCAGGATAGTTAGTGCAGTAATGCGTTACACAGGACAATGCTAGTTTGATTGTTACAGCATCTGTCCTATATCCTGTGTTTTATAATCTTTTTGCCGAAACATGGAATCGAAAGTGCTTCAAATGAATTTGTTCTGAAGTGGCAAATATAGTTTTAATTTTTGGAATCAATTAAGAATTTTAGTACATCCTAACCTGCAGAAATCGCCCCCCTGGAAACTGAAANCGCCCCCCAAATCTGGTAAATCACAAAACCGCCCCCTTAACGCATAAAATCGCCCCCTGGGGAGCGATTTCGCCCACGTTGAATATCACTGTTATAAAGCGACATTGCGTTCTAGCTTCCCCAGCCCAGGCTGCACACAACGCAACTATCAGGTTGTTCAACTTCAAAAGGAAAAGTAGGATATTATAACCTTGCAGTAAAAAAGATTGATTTTCAGATTTCCACTCTGTTCATGAAGATAACTTCAGCATTTTTTGTAGATTCAAGAAAACCGGTCAGGTTCTGGCGTGTACAAGTTAGACGGGCCTTTTGCTCACCACGGAGTAATCAGTCGCGCGTAGTAGGCAAGATGTTTTTAATAAAAAAATTGATATATTCTTCAACAACCCGAAAATATACCTTAGAAGTTTTACAAATTAGAGCATTTACAAAATTGCATTAGGCCTGAACAGTTGTTCCTGTTTAAAAAGTTCCCAATTGCAAAATGAGTAGTTCACGATTTCGAGAGTATATGTGTTAAAACTTTGTATCTCGCAGCTGTTGCTAGTTCGATTTTTGCCCAAAACAAAACGATTGCAATTATTCGAAATAGGCAGATAACGTTTAGAAAATCTGAGCGTATTCTGTGGAGTATGTCGAAACGTGTTTCGAAAAGCCTGCATTTATAGAATCTGTTTTCTAGCTTAAGCGCAACACTGAGCTTTTAATGAATATAAAATACTACTGCATGACTTGTATATATAGTGCAGAGAAAATCTTCTTAATCCTATGTACGAAAGAAGTCTACAAAACGGCATTGTGAGAGTAACGTGGCTGTAGCAGACGCTTTCATTGCATTCACAGCGCCTAAAAAGTCTAAGGTTGAACTAAACGAATGACATAGATGCACATTTGTCCCAAATATCTCAACCGTTTTCACACAGCCCATTGATAGTGAATACTATGATATATACTATGATATGACCTAAGTCAAGACAGATTGTCGCAGCAACAGAAGGTTAGTGCTACAACACAAGCTTTAGCAAACAATAGTGTTTAAAATCCAAATTTCTAGATACTATATCCTGAAATTAGTAGTAAACTCTTAACAAAACTGATAAAAGCCTGTCTTTCCTTCGATAGCGAAGCATTAAAGTGCCGTTCTTGCAGACCAGGCACCAGGCATAACTGTGTAGTACTTCAATGCAGCATGCAACAATCATCCTCGTGCAAACTTACCTGAATGAAATCATCAATATGAGCCATCAACGCAGATGCGCGACTGATAATAAACTGATTCACGCACGATATTGCGTGGGATCTGCAACGAATTCGAAGAATGCGCGATTTACTCGTCCAGTCGTACAACATGTAAAACACAGGTCGACAGGAAGGTACCACAAAAAAGAAACAACTGTCTGACAAAAAATGACTAAGTTCGTTGTCAGGCGAGATGTGTGCATTCAGCAAGAAACTACGTTGATCCCTAGAAGTATGCCATGACACTGTTTAACGATCTGCAGCATGCGAGTTATTTTTAGAGTCTTTGAGAATTACTACGGTAGCGCTAGAATTTAGCAAAAACTACGATAGCGTATGACTTGGCCGCTGTTTTGTCAAAACCATCTTGCGAATCTACTTTTGATGCTTATAACTACTCTATAACTAAGTAATCTCCGTGAATCATGTCATAACCTAGCTAAAGACAAACCGATGCTGTATGTTGAAACACTGACACAAATCTCCGATTGATTTATGTGACATATGCAAAGCTGTTACGATACAGCGTCTTGTGAATGACTAACGGGATTCCAAAGCTTTGGTTATTCTCTAGAAACAATCTGCGATTTAGACGTCGACATTTGGGTGACAAATGTACACCTAACACTTTTTATAATCAAAAGAAAGGGTCACGAAGAGGGCATCAACAACAGTCATTAAAAGCTTCAAGCTGTTATAATTTTGCAACAGTTGCTTTTTGCACAAAAAATTGTTGTGGAATAGAAAATCACAAAGACACAATATAAGCTACATGAAAATGTAAATGACAAAAACGCGTTGCATGCATCCACCACACTGAAATAGAGTGATGTATAAAAGCATTATCTAGCCTGGGGGTGGTTAAAATGCGGCCCCCATCTGGGTTCATAATCATAACCTACTGAAGTTATATTGCTTATGAAGAGAACTTAGCAATTGTGGACACATATTTCCCAGATGTTTTGAATTTTTGTACTGCAACTGACGCAAAGGTAACGGGCTTCCAAACATCGCAGCCCAATTTTCAGGCCTACAAGACCAAAAAGTGAAAAACTGCGGCTTCAAATACTATAGCGCATACGTCGAAAAATGTAGCCTATAATCGTTTTTTTTTATACATCGTGACTAACGCAAACAAGCCGATTTGCTTAGCTTGTAGTGTGTAATCATTCTGTTAATAATATTAATAATAATAATTCATTCTTTCTTATCATTTATTAGTTCTTAAGACAATGTGAATTGCACGTACCGGTATGGGTGGTAGGCGACGCCATTTGTATTATCAAATTTACGGTAGTGCTTTTCACGGCATTTCCGCTTCAAGCAAAGTCAGTTTCGGTGTTTCCAAACATCTTGGGGAACCAAACGAGTACGAAAAGGTGTATTCAAGATGAGGGCCGCACATGTATGAACTAAGAGCGAGTTTCGTTGTGTAGATATAACCAAAAATTTTTTTGCAATTTGTTACCCTACAATACACAATCTTAAAGCTTAAGCCTAAATTTACGGACAAAATTTAATATATACGGCGGTCCGACAAGACGTACGAATAGCGAAATGCAGCCCATACCCAGAAAACTTCGGGCACCCTTGATCTAGCTTCTTTGCTAACAAAATCAGAACATTTATTTTCGCAAGATACAAAATCCACAAATATTATACTTTGTGCAATGCTGTTACAGAGATCTATTTCGCACAAGTTGATCACATTTGACAGCATATGTACTCACAGCTTAAAAAGATAAGTTTAGTATGTATCTTGAAAACGTTGACGTAAAACTGCATTATTAGCTATTGTTTGAATGTTTGAACTGAAGTAGATTATGTTCGTTCAAAGTACGTTAAACCAGTAGATGCATCTCAATTATGATGCGCACACGGATACCTTAAATTACACCATAAGGTAAAATTGAAAGGCTGCAACTTCCAGAATAAAAATTGCAGGAGCAAAACACTAGCTCTTACGCCACTAATACAGGCACAATGTGAAGTACAGCTGTTACTTGTGTATGCACAAATAAACTTTTTCACATGCTCGGAAGCAACTTCGTCAAAATGAAAATAGTTGATTTTAGACTGACGATGATTTGCACAATAATATATTCAATTTCACGACAAAAATTGAATTCCACAGTCAGAGCTTTTATTTGCTTTACGAACAGCAAAATTTGGATACCGACGAAAGTTAAGGCTTTTTCTAAGACATATACTGCACACTGAGGGCGCTACGGGTAGCAACTTGGCCAACACTTGTTACCTTATTTTCGGGCTGGAGTGCTTGAAGAATTGCAAAAACTTTGGAATCATTATCTGCAACGACTGCTGTAGTTGTGGAGTGTCAAGCTGTTCGACACAATCTTCGCACACTTTTTGNAGAGCTCCAAACGCGCCCTAGCAAAACATTNACTGCAATTAATGTGCATCAATATGTTGTCCACACGCATCTACCAAAGTTAACACAACAACAAAGACAACTTCTTGTTGGTTTCACGTAATTAGTTCACAAGTTTAACAAAAATTGTTTTTACCAGGCATCGTCAGCCCAATTCAAAACGATTCGAATACAAACTAAAAGCATAGCTAAACAGCTAACTAGCTCCTTAGCAGGTGCTGTACAATAATGTCGTAAAGCTTCGTAAAGAAACAACGCAACTTTCTAATGATAACTAAAGCAAGTGCGTATCTAGTCTCCAAAGGAGAAGGGTTATTTTTTGGTCGCACCTCACACGCATTGTAATCTTCTGAATCCAGGAGCTGACACAAAGATGAAAGCAATTCAGGCCAGTTGACTAGTTCTCCTTTTGCTGCTATTGTTGTAATAAGAATTCCCACAGTAGCACGAATCAAGGCCGAAGGATCCCCAACAGCTTTCAAGCACTCCTGAACAAAGAAAATAGAAGCAATTATGCAAAAGTCGATTGCAATTTCAACAGAAGGCATTTATCGTAACAACGTAAGCTTCATACTTGTTTTATAAAATCACCAACATTTGGTGGAAACTTGTTGTAGTGTGCACGGACATTATTTTTCAAAATCAATCCCGCCAGTGATCGAGTAGGCTCATCTGCAAAATAAAAAATAGGAATGGATTGAAAGTCATCCAATGAAAGCCAAGAAAAATGCTGTGATTCAATTGTGAAAAGTAAATTTCACTTTAGACCAGGTTTTTTTAACGCGTTTTAGGGACCCGATTCGGGTCCCTAGAATTTCAAATCGGGTCCCTAGAATCAGAGAAATCGGGTCCCTACGGATCCATACCGGGTACTTAACATTTTCCTTTAAAAAACCTGCTTTAGGCCAAAAAGTTTTGCCTTAAAACCCAATATAGTCACACAGGGGCAGATCCAGGGGGGCGATTGGGGTGATCGCCCCCCTAAAACCTACGAAAGCAACTTCATTCACCATGATTTTGTGCAATTCAGAAAACGACATTTGCGATTAAAGGCCATTTTGTCGTCAATTGTTTTGTCACAGCAGTATTGTGAAGTATACTTCATCTCTTTTCAGACAGTATCAAAGCCGTTATCAGACTTGACCACCAAACATTACTGAAATCGACCCCCTAAAATTACTGGCTGGATCTGCCCCTGTAGTCACACCTTGTTTATCCCAACTCTGAACAACGGGAATTCTCACTATCCGACACAAAACTTCTAAAAACGGATTTCTTCCGATGCATTTTTATCTCTTTATTCCAGTAACCTCAAGGTCCGACTCCCACACAAATATATTTAGGGTGGTCTGCAGCCTAAACAACCTCTGGTCCTTCGCAGCCTCCCACTCTCCCATGCATTTTATAAATCGGCGTACTCCGAAGTCATTGCAGCACTGCATCATAATAATTATGATGGCGTCATTCATACATATGCCCCTTGTGCTTGTCTATCATCAAAGTAAATGTATTAGNGCCATCAGGCGTATACTTTTCTACTACCGCCACGCATGTATCCTCGTGTTTTTTAATGTACTTGTGTCTTTCCTGTTACTGCGATGCATGCTTTAAGTCTAGTGCGTTGCATGTGGGAGTGAAGACGTTATACAATAACAAACAACATACACATATATCTACTTATATAAATCACATCCATATAACTTATGATACAACTTATGTTCATACCAGCTAACTCTACATACTACCTAGTGTCAATAGTGTAAGAAACAATGCTTTGCTTAATAGGCGATGGGACTTAATAACCATGACAAAAATGAGTATGTATGACAATAAAATTATATCAGAACCAGCAATTCAAACACTAGTAACTTGAATGTAATTACTGCACATTGAATGTCACGACGACGGCCACTGATGAACATACTCTTTCTAAATTGTTACTTCCAGTAAAAAAACTGAATTTACTTTATTTCCATCAGTGAACCACATTACAAAGTGTTTAGATTATATTATTGTCTATACTATGGGGGTCAAATATATGACCTGTAAGCTGGAACTGGCCCATTGCAGTTTTCTCAGCCCATCAAGATGGCTTAAACAACTGCTGAATTTGAGACTTCAACAGCACTTTGTAAATAGATAAGAGTTATTTCAAATTCGTCCCAACATTATTCTCTTCTGTGCGTGACTTTTTAAACTTCCATCTCACTGTTTTTTCAAAGTTCTTGTAGTCATGTGCTTTGCCAGCTTTGATGATGTTACAATAGGTACACAGCTGAAATATATCAAATTTGTCATCATGAGTAGTGCAGAAAGCAGCATACTTTTGTTTTGCAGTATCTGTCACACCATCCCTAAATTGTCTTTGTCAAAAAGGAGGGAATAAGACAGAGTTTAGAGTTACGGAGGTGAATTGGAAACCTCTGCTTCCAGCAAGTTTCAGTGAACGAAGAATATGACATTTTTGTCCACTGTGAGACCCATCACACTGAAAAATACAATGGCTTGCAAGAACAGATGAGAAGCAAGAAGGAATTGTGTTTTGGTGCAAAGAAACAACATTCTGCTTTTTTTCCCCATAGCTGAGATGTCAGTCTTGCAGCAGTGAAAGCTAGATACCTTGTTGCTAGAGAAACCGCAATAGCATCAAAACCATACTTTGAGGATGAGTTTATGAACACATGCATGTAGAAGGCTGTGGAAGTCAAATGTCCTGAGAAGAGACAAGATTTTGCAAATATTAGCATGACGAGAAACACTAAGCACAAAATCAAAACTTTTGTACTGCATTTTTGTTTGCAATTGATGAGAGACATGGATATTACAGATGTTACATGATTGTTTGTTTTCATTTGTGCTGTTGATGAGCATTTGTCCATCACCCAGGAGTTCTTGTAACTGGTGCCTATTATGGACAGCACGGCAGTAAATTACATTCTTATTTCTCTTGTTGAATTGCTATAAACGATTGCAGTGGACTGGGTCCCCTGTACATGGTGCCCCATCAATGATTTGGGCATGAGTGTTTTGAGAAAATTCAATGAAAACCATATGTTGCACATGGACATAATTTTAGGGCATTTCACTCTAATTTACCCCAGGACCAGGAGGCTTGCAAGTCATTCAAATTGTATCATTTCATGAAAGTTGTTCATCCAAGCTAGAGATATGAATCACTGTCAGTTTGACAGCCTTCTCAACAATAAAGGCATAACCCATGGCTTGCTTACCACACCAAGATAAAGTGGTAAAACCAATGTGCCATGTTGAAGCTCTCTTTCCATCTAGAAGAAAAAATCGACCAGTTCATGAAACAAAGACAAACCACCTTTAACAAACTGCTGCAAAGCTGCAAAAAAGTTGTCACACAGTATTGTGAAATTATACATGCAATCAGATTGAAATTGGCTTTGTGGGAGACATAGCTGTAGGGTGATAACTCTGCTTATTTTCCTTGACTAAAAGATGCGGTTGTGAACACAGTTGATTTTGACATGAATAAATACAAACAAGATTGGAATATTTTACTACAGGAATTTGCAACACTCACTGATTTTTGATTAATTTTAGATTTCATAATTTTTAGCTTGGAGTTTAACACTCAATGCCTTCCCAACATTTACCTTCAACTCAAAATACTGGCTAACCTTCCCAACATATAACTCAAAATACTGACTGCAGTAGTTTTCAGATTTGAAAAAAATGGCAAATGGCATCAGTTGGCTTAGATGCACTTTATCAGCATCTTTTGCCAAGGTTCCCTAAATTGACAGATCATGTTGAAAAAGTTTTGCTCATGGTTGGACTTACCTACTTTAGGGAAGACGCTTTCTCCATAATGAGCATCAGCAAAACAAAGCTGTGCTCAAAGCTCACACAGAAGCACTTAAATAACATTTCAAAAAATTTTGCTGCACGTGAATTGACACCTGATTTTTGTGTACTTTCAAAAGTAAAAAAGAACCCAACTTTCACGATCACAATGAAAAATACAAAATGCTTACAAAATGCTTATATATTTTGAAGCTTTGTTTTAATCATACACTTTCTAGCCCATTTTTCTCTGAGAAAGTTGCAGTGGCAGCTGTTTCAACACTTTCAGTCTTGGTACACATACAGGTATGGATCTGACTTCATCTGGATACTGGAGTTCATAGATTTGTATAATTATGAAAACTACGATGAGATATAGCAGATTAAAGAAATACAAGGGCTTCGATTGCAACTGGCAAAAATGTGGTTACCTTTCAAACACTGCCTGGTATTCAGTGCAATTTCCCAGAGAAAAAACCGCTGGGATTGAAAGTGTTAAAAGCTTTGCCCCTGTAAACTGTTTCTTATTTATAAACTGCATGCATAATTCAAAGCAATGTGACAACTCAGGCTTCTTTAGCAGTTCCCAGATTATTTGTTTGATCATCCACAAGAAAACTGTCAAACGTGAATGTTTTTAGAAACTAAAACTAAAACAAACAATTTGATACTGTATTTTTTACAGACTCTTATGCCATGATTCTACTGGTTCAGTTCACTTGAGATCAGGGTTGATAAAAATCATTACTTTTTTTAATCAAAAAAATTGATATTTTTTTTTATTTAAATCCAATTTTTTTGTATTTAATATGTAGAGGGTGGCCAACTAACAAGTAGTAATTTTTAATTTTAAAGAGTTTGTTTCAATAAAACTTTTTGATGCTTTCTTCTAGCACAGCAAATAGAATTCAGCTGAACTTTCATTCAAATTTACTTTGCACTGCACTTACACATCATACTTAAAGCAAATCAGTTCATAACACCAGTGCTGATGTACAAAACGAAATATTTACTGGAATGACAATACTTAAACCATCAGTTCATCAACTTCATTAACACCTATAAATGGAATGTTGAGAAGCTTGTACAAAAATCCAAACTTGCCAGGCCTTTTGGAGCGAAGTCTATTGTAAAATTAGTTGTTGTAACAAGCTTTCACTAGTTCCGCTTGTGCCAAAGTATAACTTACATGCATAAAATGGTAAGAACCTATAATATATGTGTTATTATGAATCTGAATCACAAATATGTTCTAAAACTACTTCTCTACAGTCAACGCCTACATATTTGCTGGAATTTAGATGAAACTTTTACTTTATGCCAGGCCTGTAGTTATGGGGGCATTTAGGGGCTGTGTACCTAAATTTGTTTGTGCCCCACAAAATTTTTGAGCCCAGAAAAACAGCATTTTTTAAGGTGGTTTAGGGACCTGAATTGGGTCCCTGGAATTGAAAATCGGATGCCTAAAATCAGAGAAAATTATCATCAGGTGCCTAGAATCAAAGAAAATTGGGTCCCTAGAATCAGACAAATCGGGTCCCTACAGGTCTATATCGGGTGCGTAACAGTTTCCTTAAAAAAAACTGCATATACCAAAATAAAATAAAAATCTTGCCTCCTTAACAGTTTATTTTTACCTCTAAATCTCAAAACCTGGCTACAAGCCTGCTTTATGCCAGCCTACACTTTCTAACTTGGGGCATGCTGACAGTTCTGTCTTCTGAGTCTGCAAATGTTAGTGATTTCAGTCCACATATCATTTTTGCAGTTAGTTGACATAGAGTCTGTGACCTCACAGTTGCTATGATTGATAAAACTTTAATTGCTTTTATAACTTGTGTTGTCATAAGAAGTCTCTGCCTTCTTGAATAATAAGTGAAGCCAATTAGAATACCAAGTAAATGTGTCATTCAAATCACAAAAAGCTTCAAAACTGCATATGATTTTTTGCTTGATTTTTTTTATTTTACCACTGATTTAAATTAAATGATTTATATCGATCAACTCTGACTAAAAATAGCTGAACTTTCATTCAAACTTTTTTGCATTTATGCAATATCCCTTGATGCAAAGAAGTTCATGACACCAGTACCGATGTACAAAATAAAATATTTATTGAAATGCTAATATTGACACTGCCGGTTTAGTAATTTCATTGACATCCATGGCATACATGCATAAAATGTTAAAAACCTATAATAATAATAATGGATCTGTTTCATGAATCAAAAATATGTTCTAAAACTATGTTTACAGTCAACAGCCTTTATATTTGATGGAATTTAAATGCAACTTTCACTTTATGCAAGACTACACTTTCAAACTTGTGGCGGTCTAACAGTTATGACTTCTGAATCTGCACGGGTTAGTGATTTCAGTCCACATGTCATTTTTGCAGTTAAATGACATGGAATCTGTGACCTCACAGTTGCTATGATTGATAAAACTTCAAGTGGTTTTAACTTGTGTGGTCATAAGAACTCTTTGCCTTCTACACTAATACTGTACAGACTATGTGAAAACCTATTAGAATGCTACATAAATGTGTCATAGACATCACACAAAGCTGTAAAACAACATGAATTTTTTATTTTTGTTGCTTGATTTCAATCATGATCCTTACTGCTTGATTTAAATTCTTCTAAATCATGCTTTGAGCTGCTATTTTCACGCCATTTTGCAACTCCGTAACTTGTCAGTCGATTGTGCTAGAGAGCTGTTCGAATGTTCAAAGCCTCAAAAGACTCAGCAATTCTTCTAGTGGGCAATAAAAAAAAAATTTTTACCTTTAGGGTTTTTTGTGGGTGGTGTCTTAAGTGGGGTCAGTTTAGGCCTGTTTGGCTGAGGTTATCTGCCCCTGGGCCACAACTGTAAGTGAGAAGTATTACGCTCAAGTTTTTACTAGAAACTAGGTTAAAATCCGATCTAAGGTTTCTGGTTCAAAACTTACCAAAATCCTTTCAATCAAAGGCTTGAAAGACTCAGATTTTAGCCTAATTTCCACTAAAAACTTGAGTGAACTTACCAAAATCCTTTCAATTAAAGGCTTGAAAGACTCAGATTTTAGCCTAATTTCCACTAAAAACTTGAGTGAAAACTTCACTCTTGTGGTTGGGGCCCAGGGCCTAATGATCTCGGCCAAAATGGCCTAAACCTACCTTACTTATGATGCCACCCACAAAAAAGAAAAGCCAAAACTTCACATTTTTTCTTCATTGCAGACTCAAAGGCTCCCACATCTTTTGAGGGTTTGAACAGCTCTCTAGCTCAATTGCCTAGCCAGTTATGGAGTAGCACAGACTTGCCCAATGTGGGCAAATTATACCTTTAATGCAAAAATCAGTGATAAGCAACTGGCGTGACACCATTAAATTTGACCTTTCACACTATAGATCAGTTTGAGCTGCAAAATATCACCAACACACTATAAATTTTTAGTCAAATCTCAGATGCTACTAGCAAATAGAAAGAATATCACCAGCAAAATACTTGCAGACAGTCAGATGCACAATACAGCACTGCACTTTAATTCATTCAAATATTAAAAAATTTAGTTGCTGCCTTAATCAACACATAGATATTTGAATAATCCAATTCGAGGTGCTACTTGTTGACACTAATTACTTCATTCAATTGTTGTCTGTCTGACAGTTTACGCAACAACAATACAATAGCAAACATTCATGTAGTGATAAGGTGTAAAAGAGAAACTTAAGTTACAGATGACAAGCACTATGCCAAAGTTTAGCTATACAAACCTTCTGTGGTAAGCTTGGTAAGAACAAATATTAGATAGTTGTTGAAGTCTGGATATTGGTTCAGTTGTTCAAGTTTCTGCACATAATAACATGTCAGTTGCAGAATACAGAATGACAAATTGTTAACTTTAACACAAACAAACAATTGGTTTGAAAAAAATTCACAAATTGTGATACACACCAGAACCCCTCATAACTTCTGCAACAGAACTTATGCTCAGCATCAAAGCTTCAGATGAATTTTTATGAACTGGCTCCAGTACTGATGGTAATTTTAGTTTTAGTGATTCTACCAGTTCATAACAATTTTTTATGAAAATGTACCTTTGATTTCTCATTTATGAGCAGCTAACTAATTTTTTTAAATTAGTGCCTTTATAAGCAAAAATTCGAACTTTAAAACAAAGAGAAAGAAATTTTGATATAGGTACACGGCAAAATGAATTGCAGCACAAAGTAAAGCAAGGCTCACTAGTTGAATTATTTTAGTAGGATACCCACTTCATAAACAATAGAACATCACAATGAACAAGAAACCATAGAAGTAGTTGCTGCTAAACTTTCCAGGCTGTGGATACAGCTTACATCCTACACAAAGAAACACTCATCCACTGATACAAAACAAGGTTATTTTAAAAGCATATTCCTCCTGCCTGAAATACTGATTTTCTTCTGATATTTATTGAACTGTGAATGTAAACCGACGGGGTTTTGTCAATATAATATAACTGTGAATGTAAACCGATGGGGTTTTAGCAATATATACAACTTATACAGAAGCAGTATTTATCAGGATTTAGGGGAAAATGCTGTGATGGGTCATAAGGGTCATATTTGGGTCATATTCATATTTGTCATATTTATTGGTCATATTTATATTCAAAATAAATTCAGATTAAATAAACATGATAAATTGCAAAATTGGCTAAACAAATATTTTCACTAAATTTTGCAGTGGCACTCTTTGCGCTTTTAAGGAAAAGAAAGGTACACTCAAGAACCTCAAGGCACTGCATAGTACGTCACTATGCAGTGCAAGGCACTACATAGCACAGCATAGTGCCGTAACGAGCTAATTAACAGGTCGTGTGATCGCTGATCAGCATTCTCAAACTCTGGGCGATCAGCTCATTTTACTGCCAACAAGCTATTCCAGAATAGGATTCGATATTCTGGATTCAAAATAAAGATTCCAGAATATTCCAGAACCTCTAAATGTTCAATAACACACATCCCTAGTCATAAGTGGTACTTATTAAATATTACATGTTGTAATGGGTCGTAACTCGTAAGTACTACATTTGTACAGGCTAACCAAGCTGGGTTTGAATTTTTGGTCATTTACCATTTTTTAAATGGCCAAAACAATCAGTCAATTCGGTCATAATGCCTCTTTCAGTCATATAAAAATGACCAATGAAAAATTGACAGAAAGTTTTTAAACTATTTCAGACCAATAACCGAAATCTCTCAGTGAAAAAAAACAGTAAACAAGTCATTATGACCGAGTAACTGCTGTACAATATGCTATTACTGCACCACAGTCCATTAAATATGAATTATTGCAACAAAATTAGCCTGAGTGGTCTTACTGAGGCTGAATTGCACTTAACTCTTGAATAACATGTTCTTCGCCTTTTTCTCCCAACTAACCAAGTTAATCCCCAAAATTGAAAGCTATTCAGAATACTAATTTCTTGCTCTGATTAACTTAGAACTGCTGAACACTTTTCTGGATCGAAGTGACTTCCAAAACTTCTTTCCGATTTTTTTTGCATTTGTACACAGTTTTGTGATGTCTTTCAAGCAATTTTGACAAAAAAATTGCTTTTTTCTCTGGTTTATATTCTGTTCACCAGTATTTGTTTTGTTCATTATTACTTATATTATCTGATCTATATGCTGTTCATCATTATTTACATGATGTTCATCAGTACTGCTATTGTTTCAACTACTACTGAAGTGCAAATGTAATTTATTTATGACAATTACTGCATTCTCTGAAAATGCTTCCAAAGGCATAAATTCAGGTTTCAGCCAGTGATTAACTGTTATAAATAAGTAAAGAACTACCCTATTTCAAACAATGTGAAGTGCTTAACTATTTCAGAAGAGACACCATGCCTTTATTAAATGTCTTGGCTCATAAGTGTACTGAAAAGTGAGCTATAGGGTCAGGAGAGTTGAATGTAACTGAAACATACAGAATGCATTGTAGCATTGTAGCTGTGTTAAATTTACATGAACTCAACTAAGTTATGGGTAACTTACAGTCAAAGGCAACTAGTATGGATAACTTTAAATGCAATCCCACAGCTGTCTAACATTAGTTACCTTAAGGTTGTTATTATAGTTCAGTATAGGCTTGCATTAGTGATTGTGCAATAGACTTAACAGCAAATAAGGTGCAAAGTATGCAACATTAATGCTGCTCATTGCCAATCAGGCCTAATCTCGCTTCATGAATCCATAGCAGGTGTGACAAATTTTAACAAGAACCAAATGTTTACAAAAAGAACATCTTCTCTAGCAAGTTAGATCTATCTTTAGTCCTTTGTAATAAACAATTACAGTTATTGGCTGCTTTTAGCAGCTAAATGGAGTTGCCTTTCAAGCAGGTTTATTCTTTGGCCCAGTTCAGCTATCAACCATACAACAAGCACTTTGTGCTCAGACGCTTGTGAGCTTGCTTAATGGATCAGCTGTGCAGAGTATCAACAAAAACTGTGCTCAGTATATAAGACAGTGTGTTTGTGAGCTCACTTAACACTTTCAGAGCCGCCTGGTTTCGGCAATTTTCACAAAAAAAAAAAGTTTTCGGTTGCCTTACCAACGCCCTAGCTCCTCTGCCCATTGCGCTATAGAGCTGTTCAGCAGCTCAAACGGATCGGCCAGTCTAGTAGATTGCACTCGAAAAAAAATTTTTTGCTTGGGGGATGCGGTTTTTTTGTGAGTGACGTCATAAGTGAAGTAGTTTTAGGGTCCTTTTGGCTCATGTTGCCTGGCCTAGAGCCCAATTACTAGGCCAAAGTGTTTCGCTGAAGTTTTCATTGGAAACTAGGCTCGAGTCCGAGTCTTTTGAGCCTTTGATCGACTTTCTAGCATTTCTGGTTCA
>JGI24159J19872_10006255_pt1 | contig 15488 bp, 10 predicted proteins | sample Ectturendosymbi4_FD_19872 | JGI IMG/M metagenome (IMG submission 19872) | reverse complement strand
CCATGAACTAGGCCATCATTAAAGTCATAGTCTGCCCTCCCAAATGCAAAATGTGACACACCTAAACAGATTATAAAGCTTCACCGACATCAGGTACAAAGTAGCCAACCGCAACAAAAGATTTTGCCGTCTTTTCCAGAGACGCCGGAACAGCGGCAGGGGAGCAGTAAAAGAGTTGAGGGCAATGAAAACTTTAAAAAACAAAAAAGTCGTTACCAGTAATGCTTGTTTCTGTTCAGCGACAATGTTGACCTCAAAAATAGTAACAGAAATTATGGAAAACTATTCTGAAGTTTCTGGGTGTGCGAATAGCTGCAATACAGTAAATATGCATCAAATCGATCTTGATAAACCATGAAATTACCTATGATACATTTATAAAAAGGCACCTCCGCTCCTGTTGCGGCTCTCACGAAAATGCGGGGATAAATGCCCCCGTCATGCCCACGCTCTCGGGCGTCTCTGCTTTTTTCTGTTCGAAGAATCAAGTAACGGAAACAAAATTCGCTTTATCTAATTCTTGGCGCAGTTCAGCAGCAATCTTCTGGGAGATGCAATTAACAATTACTGATTCACATTTTGTTCTTGCAATGGCATATTTAGGTTCAAAAATTTTTGAAAGTAGCTTAAAGGTTGCAGTTAGAATTTTTAAAAGACTGTCCGCAAATAGCAGCGTGATACGTAAAAGTAGCTTCTTTCGCTGAAACTGATCAAAATGAGCAGCTTTGAAAAAGTGTGTCACACGAGATAACGATACTGCTGCCTCAACAGATTTGTTTTTTCTGTTTTCCAAGTGGTTGTCAATATCTCAGCGTTCGCCATACCTAANTGAAAAAACAGATAATGTAATTCAACACAGTAATTNTAGACAAGTTCCAAATCGAAGCCTAAATAAGAAACTGTTAGACAAAGAAAAATTACATAGGCTTAGCAGTATTTTCAGAGTTGTTCATTAAACGAGAAAATGATGAGTTTTTTGTAGAAGGAAATGTGTTGTAGGCAAATCATTTCTAGCCGATTGTACTTTCGTCAGAAACCTGTTCACTCGTTAGCCGAGCACTTTTAAACACAGGTGAATGAACTAAATAACGTAAGTGTTGATTATTTGAAAACTCGCAAAAAGCATCGCGGGACGTACGAAACGCCCTCGTGGGCCAAATGCGGCTCGCGTGTGAGACCCTGATCTAACACAACGAAACAAGATCACACATCACTCTTCTGCAAGCTAGCTGAACAGACCAATCACAGCCTGCTAATATTCATGTCAGGCTATGCTGGCTGAGTGAATGTCTAACCGGGAAATTTTCGTTGACTGACCGGGACGCCAGGACAAAGCCTTTAAACCGATACTGTCCCGGGTAAAACGGGACGTATGGTACGCCTATTAATTGATGATAACAACTAATAAAGTTAGTTTTCACTTATTTTGGATTGGCAGTTCATTAAAGTTATTTTCTCCTTGGTCAGGGGCGGACCCAGACAGTTCCAGTAATATTTAGTAGTCAAATCTCATAAGGGATTTTTTCCGGTCAGAGAGATGAAGTATAGGCTACGTCACAACACTGCTGTGACAAAACAATGGACGAAAAATTGTCTTTGATCGCGAATGTTGTTTTCTGAATTGTATAAAACATGGTGAATAAAGTTACTCTCGTAGGTTTCTGGGGGGACGACCGCCTCCCCTGGATCCACCTCTGTCCTAAGTTGCACTTTATTAGTTGAGCTTGGTTAGGTTTTGAAATAGCGCTGCTCAAGGGGCTAATTTGCAACTGGATCGAAAAAGCACGCATCTGCCTAAATGCTTGCTGATATCAAGTGGCCCCATCTTGATTTTTGGGGGGCCCCAACAGCCTTTCACACGGCTCTGCTTGCGATGTACCTGGAATATGAACTCCGATTTGAGAACTTTTGCATTGAGGCAAATTCGCGAGGAGCGGCTTTCTCACACACATGTGGCCAAATTTAAATCAACCAAATACATGCGTCTTTAACCACTGCGGCGGCAAAGGTTTTTCGGCTAACTTCCCAGTAGTTGAATCGTGTTGTATGGTGGACTTACTTTTTTGTGGCAATCATACAAATCGATTTGGACACCTGTCGAGACTTGCATAAAAACAGTAGTCCAACGTTTAAATTATAAGCAAGACCCTGTCCTCTAAAATCATTTTTTGCGCTTGGCATGTGGCCGCAAAAAACTAATAAAAACATTTTCTTTCAATTAAAAGCGGTCCCTGACAGCAAGGCAGACGAATTTACTTCAGTCGTTTTGCACAAGGAAAACACACTTTTCAGGGAAAAATTACAGGAATTCAAACATAACCCTCAAAAGAAAATCGGAATTGCAGCACGTGCGACTCGATCAATAAAATTTGCCACAAAACAAACTACGGAGGTTGGCCAACCTTACTTTTCCGTTCTAGCCTCACCACTTCCACGCCATTCAACAGCCCAATAGTCGCAAGAGAAGTTTTATTTACACACGTGATGTGATTGCACGTCTCACAGACACGTGATCGAAAGAACCCACAGTATGACTTCACTCGTGCGATATGTACGTATAGAACAGACGTTGTTTATGCTTGAATACGTCTGAGCGTCTTGCCAATGCAGAAAAAACAAAGCCGAAGTTTTGGCACTTTAGCATAACTCCGCCATGTCGTTGTAAACGTCTTCTTACAGGGCGTTACACAGAAGACGGACGAGAAGTGCAATATCGCCGAAAGCGGGAAACGTTTACGAGAGTTCGGCGCAAACGGTTGATACAAAACTCATGAAGGACGACTCGATGCACTGTGGCCAGAGGGTGAAGCTGTCGCCGCAGTTCCGGCGTCCGTTCTCGCACAAACCACAGGCAGCAGAGCAGCGACGCGTTGTTGTTTTCCTTCAAATCAACGCTTAGAAACCGACACGGGCAACAGCAGCGCTCCTTCGCGCAGGTGAATCGTTTTTCACGAACAGTTGAACCGCGGTTGTGAACGATGTGTGCAAAAGTGAGAGCAGGCGTGCACGTNAACAACAGGTTGCTGCACGCAAGCTCTTTTTTATATATCCTCGGCACCCGAGTCGCCGCCAGGGACGCAACGAGGTCAGANGAGGCCCGGGGCAAGAAGCATGTTTGGCGCCCCCAGTTTTCGAACCTTAGGTCTTTCGGAAGCAAATGTACTGTACTGAAGGAAGTGCTTGCGACATTGCTGGGACTTTTTGACGCCCCGTAATGACTCGGTGCCCGGGTCATTTTGCCCCCCTCGGTACGCCCTTGGTCGTTGCGATGAGTCGAAGTCACGCGGCGCGAAGACGGCGTTCGCACACGATGATCAAGTAGCAAACCGCGATTATGGTGCATCATACAATGTTTGCGTTCGGGCACTTTGAAAAAAAGACTCGAGAATATAAAATATAGGGGTCGGTTTTTCGTTCGACAATTACAATACAACATTCCCGGTATAGGAAAGAGCAAATGCAAAAAAGGGGAAGCGAACGTATCTTTTCAGCGTTGAAACAACCGACTGAAAATCGAAGTATCGACTTGAGCTAAATGCCCGCTGTTGAAACGGATGCGAATAGGCTGTTTAAAACGGATGCGGGTGCTCCCGCCTGTCCAAGTAAATACGACTCCCACGAACACTTGAAAGATAGAAGCGAAGCGCCCGAGGCAAGTAATGGAAATCAGTCGAGCGACATCTACCGGATTTGATGAACGAGCTCTGACTGATTGCCAAGCAATACACACAAGTGTTCAGTTTGCTACAGTCACAGGTTTCATGCGTTTCGTTTGCACGCTCCGGCTGATTTTCTACACTTCTTGCGCTTTTCAGCAAAACGTCTTCGCGCACACTTAAGACTCGGGCGCAGCCGTAATAATCAGCTGTATCGTGTGGGGTGAACACAGCGATTGCGAAGAACGAATGCAAGCAACCACCCAGCTTGTCAGAAAAAGAAAACACGAAAATTTTCTTCATACTACTCAGTCGTCAAAAGCTCAAACTTTCAACCACATAGCTTCACATCGGTGCGGTAATGCTTCGTTGTGCAATTCTGCCAGAATCTACTTTCTCCCGATTTTGAAGACTTCGCTACGGTTTTTCAACAACGAAGAGTTTGAATGTAATCGGCAAATCGTTGCAGCCGGACAGCGATGTGTAACTCATAGCGAGAAATTCAGATCAAACGCCAAAATATTCTTCGAACTAATTCTCCAACTGGTAGATTGCTAGAACACTCAGTCAAAACTGTTGAGCTTCTGAAGAGAGAAGTTCAGCTTTATCAAAAAGTTTAAAGAAACGAACAGAAGGGCGTTGGCCGAGCGAAAGAACACGACGGCGCGTTTTAACTCCGCAGGGCAATCAAACAAGATCTCGACGCGCGCGCCGTTCATAAAACTACAGCAACTAACACCGCGACAAACAGAACCGACCGGGTTCAGCGAAATAGACAAAAGCTAGCAAGGAAAAAGGCAGCGTGCTGGACGGGTGCACGCCAGGCCTGTTGCCAGGTTTTAGGGTTTGTGAGCGCGGAATATATTTTTTGGGGGTAAGATTTTTGTTTTATGTTCAAAAAACAAATTTTTCTGGGCAGAACTAAATTTTGGGGGGAAAAGTGTGGGCCATAACCCCTGAATGTCCCCCGTGGCTACGGGCCTGGCGCACGCCGACTCGTGACGTCGTCAGCTAGCTGACTGAACCGAATCAAGCGCGAATGGCTGTCTTGCAGGACACGCGTGCGGTGCGGTCTGTTCGGCGCGCGATCGCAACGCGCAGTTCAGGAGATTTCCGCAAAAGTACGCAAAATTTTCTCCTCGTGAGTCGCTTTCAGCCGATCCCAGCTGCACTGCTGCGCGAAAAGCATCACGTCATCGCAAGTGTCGGCGCGCAGGTTGCCAGGACGACCGCGTGTCGTCATGCACTGACAGGAAATGAAGGACCAATTGATCGCGTTAAACACCTGCAAACAACGCATCAATAACCTGCATTTTTCCGGAAAAGATTTGGCCGGTGACGTCGTGTAATTACGTGCATCGGGCCAACATGTGACAAACGTTGACTGTGACGCAACAAAGCAAAAAGCGGTTGCGCTGCTTGGGACCAAGTGTCGGCAAGCCGTGGGGGACGAAGCAAGCACATTGAGAAACGCATAATGCTGCGGAAGCACCCGTAAGCAGGGCACGGCCTTTGTGAGGGGGACAAGAAGGTCATAAATTTGTGCAGGCCACACAAATCGCGGACAAAAACTGGTGCAATAGTCAGCTGTGACCACGAATCGAGCTGGGCTGACGAATTTAAATGTGAAAAGCACAGTCTTCAATGAACCGCGGATGTCTTTCAAAACCGCCAGGCTATTCATCAGAACCACTAACGCATCATGCAAACGACGTGCACGACAGCTGTTGCTTCACCACCGAATGCACTTTTCGCGACCCGGTTATTCCTGCTCCACCGGCCAGGCAGGCACACAAAACAAGTCAGTGGACTCGGGGTCTCCCGAACTCGACTGTGTGCACTTTTCAAGCCGAAGTAAAACGAAATTAACCATGTGAAAGAAAAGAGATTGCACTGCCTGCCCCGTACTTCACTGCGATCAGTCTATATCATGGGTTGCCAATCTTTTTCTGGCGATGTACCCCTTCAGCATTTTAACTGATCATCATGCACGCCTAAAATTTCTTATGACAAAAAGGCTAAGTAAAATTAAAAAAATCAACTGAATTTTTAACTTAACTTTCAGATTTTTAGAACTATGAGGGTAGACTCCATTTTTATGTCTCAAAGTTAAGTTGTTGCGGCTGTACAATGAATGTACCCCTTCAGGCACACAAATGTATCCCAGGTTGGGAATCCTGGTCTATATCTGCACAGGTGCGCTTCAGGACCGGCAAAGAGCAACTTGACGACAATAATGCAACAGGTGTTGCATTATTAGCCAAGTTTCCTTCAACCTGCTCCGACCTATGGTCGCCGGATTGTGGAAAATCGATGGTAACGAGGTATTGCGGCCGCCACGGTGCGTCATGAGGTCTTGCGCCAAGAAAACCATTAAAAACCAGGGTCTTTCCAAAAATAATGCGGTGCGGTTGCGAAGGATGATTTAATCGTTGTGGGTGACAAACAACAGCAAACAGGCTCGAGGTTTGACAAAACAGCAAGCACGTTGGTTGAAGCGGAAAAGGCAACTGCTGTAGAAACCAAACATTGCCAAACTGACCTATCGAACAGCGGTATAAATTTTTGGTGAGAGCAAACAATGCTTGGGCTACTCACACCATGTCACCGATTGAACTTTCAGCTCAACGTTCAACACAAGCTTTGTGAGCTGCACAGTTCTGCCGTATTTGGCCAGAAACCGCTGCTCAAGGTACGCCAAAGTAGCAAACAAAATCGCGATCTGCGCCACACAAGCGTCAGTTCGTATACGTAAACGCTGAGCCAAGACCAAGCGGCTGTTTTCGCGCGCAGCGAAATTTAAGTTGGTTTTGCTGCAGCCCGACTTGGTTTGCAACAACAGGACAATGCATGGGCAATAAGAACAGTAGCGCAGTAAAAGCAGCAAGATCCTTAGCGATCGAGCTGTGACGGTGATTTACTCAAAAAAATAATAATAATGACACGACGCGCAGATAATTCGCAGACAGGAAAACGCAGAAAAGGCGACACAAGCGTTGTTTTTTAAAACGCGCGAACACATGATGTGAAACGAAGGTTACACAGGACTGCAGTATCCATTAAGCAAAACCCAGTCGCGCACTGAGCTTTGGTTAAGAGCATTTGCACCGAATTGCTATCGAACAAACCCCTTAATCAGAAAAACAAAACGATTCACCGAAATCACCCACAGGAAGTAATATGGCCCTTCCTCGATACGTGTTTCCCGTTACTTTTTTAAAACTCGTTTCAAAATGAGAAGGAAACTTGCAACAGGAAGCACACGATCCCGGCTTAAATAGAACGCACGCAGCGGCGAAGAGAACAGTGCTTGGCACGAGATATACAAGCGACGCTAACAGTGCTCGCGACCGCGGCCGTGCCATGTCTGCCCACGTCGCCGAAGCTGTTCTGCTGGGTGCGATCACAGTGATGATGACGATCATGATGTAGCAGAGCGCGGCCCGCGCCACATAACGGGGAAATCTGCGAACAGAAATGGTCTGGGAATTACCGCGAGGCGTCGTTCGAAGCCGCCGTGCGTCGCGCACAAGTCTCCAGCCGCGATTAGACAAGTGGCGCGAGGCCTGCTCGGGCCTATCTGTTGAGTTTGCAACTGCGTGTTCGCAGAGACAGCGACAGGTCTGTCTTTTTGGGGGGGAGGGGAAAACACTGGGCGTGAAGTGCACAGGGAACGTCCACGAACTTGAATGGCATTGCTCAAGAACGAAGCGAGTCCGCGTTTTCGCTCGCAGACGCTTGCAACTGCCGCACATCGCTGTCGTCACAATGAGACAACAGTCGCTATCAAGGACAAGTGCACGATGCATAGGACACGCGCACACCCAAATAACGGGCAGTGCAGGGAAAACCCGTTAACATTTAAGCGTCATGCCCTTGGAATGCCCCCAAACCGCTGAAAAGCGTAAAATTTCAATAAGACACGAAAAAATTCATTGCAAAATTTCATGAGAGGCTTTTATCCTTGACGAAGGGCAAAAAACGTCTGCAAACCACTTACAATTGCTTTGCTGCATGGGAAGAACACACTTCAAATACCAAATTCGTCTTAACATTTGCTTTCGCATAGGTTCCCATAGGATTGCACGCAACAGATTCTTCATCTAGCTACGTAACGTGCCAGCCGTACGTCGGGCTTACGAGGCACATTCGCTTAATCTACCCTAAAGGTTACCAACGTCTAGCAGCTTGGTCCGGCCTGCACTTCAGACATGAACTATCTGAGATTACCGGGCGTTATTATCGCAGCATGCGCATTTGGTCACATTCAGCCGGTGGTCTACCACACAGTACAACCATTCAGTAATAGTCACTGCACGTAATCGCGTAAAAACGTAGGATGCCAGAGGGCGTTCCTGCGCGTGTTTGACAGGCTCGAAGCCCACTGAACATTGACAGCAAGCACCATGATCGTGTTTAATTACAGCCGCTGAATCATTCCCTGCCGGGCCGTGAATTCTCGCGCAAAGACAAACCACGTCGTCATCGTGCAGCTGGTATTCAGCGAAGTATGCGTCAATTAAAAACATGCTTAACGTGTTAAAAGTTGCATTCGTTCCAAAGAACAGGTCGCATTCGTCACTCTGTAGAGTTTAAAACAGTTGCTTCGCATCAACATTTAAGTAAACGATCATATTCCACTTGATGAATGCTTTGTTCTGTCGTCTTAGACACAAGCGCCTTGTTTCCGTCCTTAAAACGACGTCACAAAAGATCTATCCGGTCAACGTGCGCCTCGCTGCCTACGCCGTTGCTCGATCACGTCTGAAGAAAAGCTGAGACGCGAATACAGAATGTTTGTTACTTCATAATCACAAGAACGTTTGTTGCTTCATAATCACAAGAACGTTTGTTGCTTCATAAGAACATTTGTTACTTCTTAAGAACGTTTGTTGTTTCTTAAGAACGTTTGCTACTTCATTTCCACTGATGTGCCCCGCTACAAACATATCCAAAGCAACGCACCTGCTTTGGTAGCAGCGCCTTTAGCCATCAGCATTGCGACCTAGCTATGCACACGAAGCAAAAAAAAACATAACGAGCCGATTGCGACCGAAAACCAGCGCCAGGAAACTTCAACACCCTGCCGAACCGAATTTGGGACCAAAGTCCACACGAAGTACATGCGTTCTGAGCGCGGATTTACTCCTTCAAAGAGACGTACGGTTTACTGCCTTGTTCAATGAGCAATAATCTTGCATGGTTTCCGGCAGAATATTTGGTCTAAGCCTCCTTGAAAACGATCAACGAACATGACACAATGATTTAGAATCGAAGAGTACTTTAAAGATTTAGAGAAAAACCTGCCCGGGATAGTCGCGAACCTCATCGGTTAATTGCCACAAATCTACCACCAGTCTGACAAGCGACGATAATGATACACAAGTGATAGTGGTGATCAACTACCGCCTTATTGACCGCATGCCGCGTTCATTCCGGGCGTCCTCGTGTAGTGCAAGTAGTTGGCAAGCAGTGTGCCAGAGTGCCTGGCTGGGTGTTGTGCAGCATTACGGCGCTGTCTTGTGACATCTGTACGGTTTCGTTTTTATTCAGTCCGGCGATGAGATTTCTTTGTCGTGCCGATATATTTTCACTTTGTGTTTGATAAACCTGTCATCGATCATTTCGATTTGTTCAGTTCAATACAAAGACCTGGAATCGCTGCAGATACAAGCGGAGTGCAAGTCGCAACCGTTATTCCAAAGCTACTCAACTAAGCACTACGTATATACAAACAGAAAGTTTTTTTTATCTGTTGGGGCCTGCAAATGAGCATGATATGTTGATTGGTAGGGTTGACGAGTGACTTCAAGTTTACCGTCAAAATACATAAAACCCCCAGACAACTTTGATAAATTTCTGCAAGAACCCCCCATTGAAAATACACACCCACCAACAACATAACTTCTGAGGTGTTACAAGAAACCGTTGAGCTATTTGAAGGTGTAAGGCGTCTTGGCAATCTGTGAAGGACCCTGCCACTTGATAGCTTCATTGAAAAAAAGTTCGCAAGCGAACGCCGATTGATTTAAAGGACAAAACAAGCCAAGCCACTTGTCTGTCCAACGTGGGGAAATGCAAAATGGCAATTAAATTCTCTAATCGCCTTAGCACCATACAAATCACTGCAAAACTGATCACCAACGATCCACTGAGGTAAATTGAGATGCAGCCAGCCGCAATCGCGTCCTCGTATTGATTTTCTTTCCGGTTTCGCTTACCAGCTGAGCGGTTAAGACTCAAAACAAGTCTGACGTCCACAGTGGACAAAAGTAACTGATGCACAATCGTATGCAATGAAGAAACCTGCAGCTACGAGAAGCCACGCGGTTGAGAACCAACTTCGACAGAACTGTGACTCTGCCACTTCGCAAGCATCAGTGAAAATCGAGCATTTGGCGCAAAATGAGTTGCTGAGATACTACAAACATTTCCTAAAGTAGGACAAATGTTACCGAACGTCATAGTTTTGACAACCTACAGTAAACACAGAGCAACGCCAGCACCGCAATTTCGGATATACCAAAGATTGCTTTGAACAGGCGGCAACTCAAGCAAAAGCGGCTTTCGCCCATGAATATTTGATGAAAGAAGAGACGCGCACGTTCCCCGCTGTCACCGAAGTACCCAACCCAGGGACGCGCCACAGCAAAGGCCGGATTCGCGCTGTGCGCCGCAATTGCCTCACCGGCCGATCGCAATGCGACCGCGCGATCTGCCGCTGTCTCTCGTCCGTCAGATATCGGAGGCGCTGTAATTGGCGAGTTCGGCGAACACCGTATCAGGTTTCAAGAACACGAGAAACGCTCCGAACGGTTTGCGAAATAATAGCTTTGAAACCGCGGAGGTGTATATAATTGTCAGGACCGGGTTGCGAGCGTCAAACTTGCTCAAAGCGCATCACCTGGAAACAGAGATTCCGAAAAAAATACTTATTGCGCAGCCTTTATTGGGAGATCGACACGAGGAGATGGACGCACTGACTAGTTACAACGCAGTGGAGAGACGAAACGTACGCAAGCACGCTGAAACGTCATTCAGTCGACGCCTTTTCAAACCAGCGCATTCACGTGTTGGTTTTTAGACCAGGATGGTCAGCAGTGTCGCTGCACAAAGCATCAGTAATTTTGTGAACTACAATACGTACCTTTAATCTGGGGGATGTTCGGGGCAGGTTTGGCTCTTGACGAACCACTGGTCTATGCACCTGAGAGATAAGCGGAATGTTGGTATTTTGAATCAGGCATTACTGGTGCTTTGCGAAAAAAAATAACTACTGCACGTCAACGTTTGGTCGATCTAAACACAAGCCTTTATCAGGGCAATGGACATGTGACATCGACATTGCCAGGATGCTGTCCTGGGTTATACTTTTCGCAGAGACATTTCGGTTATTTGTCCGAAATGGCTTGAAAACGTCTGTCATTTTTTTCGGATATTTTTGATGACTGAGAAAAGCATTATGACTGAATTGACTTATTTATTCGGTCATTTTAAAAAATCGGTCAATAACGGAAAAAGAAAACCCAGATACCAACCTTAAGAAAATTATAACATGCGCTCGAACTTGATTGATCGGAAGCGCTGGTAAAATCAGCCGAAAGCTTTCAANACGCAGCATCAAATTCGGCTTTAAAAAGCCTTGAAAACTTCCGCCGCCGCGCACCCTATCGCACTTTACTCGGTCGGTCGTGGCTTACCCCTTATGATAAATACAAAGGCAGGGTAGCCTTGCAATTGGTTCCCCTTCCTCAAAGTCTTCTAGGCATATGGCGCACTCCCCCGAAGCAGTCACCACGATATCTTCTGCAAAAACAAATAATTTTCGACATGAAATCCGCGCTCAGCAAGCTCCTCAATTGAGCAGTTCCTTCAAATTTATCACGATGCTCTGGCATGTAAACCCATATACTGGCACACAATATCACTCGCGTGCAATATCCTACTTTTAAATATCGTCGACATTCATCAGAAATTTGACAAAATTGGCCAATACTGCAAACATACGCATTCAACTTTGATCATAACTAAAATACTTCCAGCTAACATGAATTTGAACTGAAATAAATTTGAATTTTCTTGAACTAATTGTTTTAATTAGCACAACATGAGCATTACTGTGCATCAGCAGTATCAAAAAATGTTAACACCATCAAGAACAGATGGCTGTGAAGTCCATATGGTCAGTTTATCAACCAGCTTCGTTTATTTGACAAAGCACTCAATTTTGAATATTGTTGCAATGGAACGGAGCTAAGCATAAGACACATTGTTTACATACGAGCCAACATAGGAGTAAATTGTTTACATAAGAGTCAATTGAAAAAATCTGCTTTTAGAAAAGTACATGAACAAAAAACACAACATTAATCATTTGTTTGCATGAAATAATATGTACAGTAATTTGTTGCAAAGTAAATCAAACTGATCTTTGCAGCAAAATTTAGAACAGAGCTTTGCCTTTTGTAGACACCTCTATCAATAGCATTATCTCTACTGGCCAAAGTTCATGCATTTTTTAATAACTCTATCTAGAGAACCCAGAAAATGACAGCTGGCAAATAATTCGGATTTCTTTCAACAAGCTGCTGCGTTTAGTATGCCTGGAATTTGGTGCTGCTGTTCACCAAGTTTTGAAAAATATCCTACTTAAATTTATATATTTTTTATGTACTTGATTCACATTAGTTTTCTGATCGTGGCTTCATTAAGAATGTTGTATGTTTTATGAGATGAAATATACTGCAGTCTATGGCAGTAAAAAAGTCTAAGTTTAGCAACCTTACCACCATTAGTTCTAGCCTAGGTGTGCATGCACAAGATTTCATGCTGCATTAATTAGAACAGAAGACGCATTCCTTCAACCAAGCTTTTAGCACTAATACAACCAGAAAGTACACTGCTTACAAATTTGGAAGAATAGGAGGCATATAAATAACTTCATTACACAGTATGAACCTTATGGCATTGGTGCAGATGCAGACTAACCAGCAAAAAATGCTATAGAAGGAAGTTGATCCCATTACTTTTGGTGAATCTCACACAGCCATTTTAATTTTATTTGAAGTGCAATCAAGCAAGGAATCTGTGCTGAAATGAGGGCTCCAAGTCACTAGTTACGCCAAATCAAACATTTCATTCTGTGGGCTGAAAACCAAGATTTGAAATCTTGTCTTTTCATTTCATAATATTCAACCATGTCAAATACAGTTTCCAAACAGAGGAATAGCAGAGATCAAAGGTGAAAAATAGAAGTTATTTCCAGGCATGATCCATATAGATGCTTCAACGTTTATTGATATCTTTTATGGTCTTAAAGGTGATGTTGCCAATTTGGCGTTGAAGTTCAAGTCATATTTATGAATGAAGAGACTCTTGCTAGAGCAGTAAATAAATCATTTTCAGCACACTAATGTCAACACACGGAGATAAAACAGCTTATGAAAAAAGTTGGTTAACATTTGATCTTATTTCACTTGAGCTACTATCTAAATTAAGCAATGGCAATCTAAGTTAGGATAGCATTCATAAACTCTTGATTGTCAAAATTTTACTTTGAATGACTTGAAAAACACGTCAAAATTTTACTTTGAATGACTTGAAATACACCATGCATTAGCACCACTAAAAAGTGTTGATCAAATTTGTCAATATTGCTATATCACTGTACAGCATAATTTTTACCAACTTATGGATTGACCAATCTATTAACCAGGCTGTCTTTTTGTCTACCTTCAGGGCAATATAATCAAAAATACCCAACATGAGAGCTTTGCGTTTGGTCAAAATTCAAAGTGACAGTGATGTCAGCACTTATTTTTTTTAAATAAAGTTGGTTGAACTGAAGGTAAGTGATTGTNGTAGAGACAACCAATTATCTGACTTAATGAACTATATGGGGTGCTAAATACNTTAGCATTTTTGTGTANAAGTTTTACACTTTTAAACAAACGTATAGACTGCTAGAAATGATTTGCCTGCAACTCTTTGCAGAAAATAAGATTTAAAGCTGCTTCTAGTAAGGTTCAGATACCACCATTGTCGTGTCAGCATCACAATGCAGCCCTCGGGTGATTTTAAGTCCTCAGTTGGCCCTCGGAGAAATTTGAGCTTGAGACCCCTGGTTTAAATCCATCAGCAATTTTTTTATTTTCATTTTTTAAATAATTTTTTCATAAAAAAAGTTGTTGATGGATTCAAACCCTTAATTTTTATGGAGACTAGTTATGGATTCAAGCCCTTCACCTTTATGGAGACTAGTTACTTCAAATATTCTTTGTGCATAGAAGTTTTTGTCTAACTCATACCTAACTTGTCTTGTTCATTTCTGCACATGACTATTTGGCATTTTAAATCAGCTGGGAGTTACGCACTGTTTACACCAGGACTGTGTTTGCTGTGCTACTGCTGAACTGCTGTTCTTACAAAGCATCTCATAAATGAAGCTCATGTTACCAATAATTGAAGACTGTTAACATATTGCGTGCTGTAGGGAGACAATCTTCGTCTCGATCCGTAAGTTGCCAGGGTGCTTAGGGTCATTATTTGCCACCTTAGAATAAACTTTAAAAGTACTGTAAAACCATAACTATTCATCTACTGCTTGAATTTATCACGCAGATGGTTTCTGACTGGTGTGAGGTACTTGAAGCTTGTTTCTTGGTCAATCAGGTTTGCACAACAAGGAGAATGAAAGAAAATTGGTGAAGTTTGCAGCTTCAAATGCTGTTCACCACAATTTTATGCTCTGCTGGTCATCTTTCACACTGATTTCCAGCATGCTTGTTTTGCAGTTAGGTTTGTATTGTTAGATGTATAATAATGCTTGGTTATTTCAGGCAAAGAGTTGTTTTCTAGGCTCCAAAACAAACAGAGTGAGTGCTGAGCATCATCCAGTGTTGACAAATGACACCATTGGAGGCCGTGCGAAATACCTTTTGCACCAGTACAAAAGTACAAAAATGAAATCATTCAAGGCTGTAAAAAATGTATTACAAAAATGATATCATTGGAGATGTTTTGAAAAAAACTTTTCTCACAATGTCCTAGACTTGCATGTAGCTCTTCTTGTTTGTTAGTTATGGTCAAATAAAAAATGTAAAACCATAAAACAGTTTAAGCGAGATGCCTGCTTTGCATGCAACAGACCGCAACACAGCACGCATTGTGTTAAACAACTTAAGTGGTGATGGCTTGCAACAACTTTGTTTATTGGTTCAGCAACTTCAAAGTAAGGGCACCTGGTTGGAAGACAAGACCAATGCTTTATAATGACGGGGTCACCTGTAGCATTTAACACTTTGAGAGCTGGCATACGATATATTTGTACTTCGATTTCGGCCTAAAAAACAGCAGTTTTCGGTTGCCTTACCAACACCCTAGCTCCTCCGCTGATTGCACTAGAGAGCTGTTCAAAGGCTCAAACAGATTCGCCAGCCTAGTAGATTGCACTCGAAATTTTTTTTTTATTTGGGGAGTGCCGATTTTTTGTGAGTGACGTCATAAGTGAAGTAGTTTTAAGGTCATTTTGGCTCATGTTGCCTGGCCTAGGGCCCAACTGCTAGGCCAAAGTGCTTCGCTTCAGTTTTCATTGGAAACTAGGCTCGAGTCCGAGTCTTTTGAGCCTTTGATCGACTTTCTACCATTTCAGTTCAATAGTTATGATCTAAAATAAACCAATCAATTAATTATCTAATTAGTCAAATATTTTTACTAGTTTAAATCATATCTTTTGAACCCGAAACCCCTGCAGGTCATCCACAGTATCAAAAGACTTGGATTGTAGCCTAGTTTCCAGTAAAAACTTCAGCGAAATACTACCACCTAATGGTT
>JGI24159J19872_10006254_pt1 | contig 15488 bp, 10 predicted proteins | sample Ectturendosymbi4_FD_19872 | JGI IMG/M metagenome (IMG submission 19872) | reverse complement strand
AAAACATTGAAACACAGATATTTTGAGCATTTAAGCAGCTGTTGGAAGCTGTAAAAAAAAGTTGCAAAAGTTGCAAAAACTTGCCCTAGTGATGACAAAAAACGCAAAACCAACCATCACGTTAAGGAAATGGTTGACAGCATGTCACCGAAAAACGTAAAGGTGTATAACGAAAACCGCAGGGAGATAAGAAGTATAACAGCACAATAAATAGAGTAAAACCTAGATAGAGAGGCCAGTGGCGTACGCAGAAAATTTCCGAGGGGGGCGAAGTTTCGTCACAATCGTGTGACGTCACAAATTTTAGGACGACCATTCTAGAGGGGTCCGGGGGCATGACCCCGGGAAAATTTTGCAAAATTACACTTAAAATTACGCAAATTACACCTAAAATTACGCATTTACAACTAAAAATACACATACTGTTTATACATTTTTTTATTTTTAGGGTCTGAGGGGGGAACCATGTCACAGTGACCCCCTCCGTACGCTAGTGAGAGATGCACAAAAAACGGTTGTATAGCGAGGAAGTATGGGGTAAAAATAAAGCGTAAAACTTGCGTGGAGAGAGTTGGCAAATTTACAGGCACAAAGGCGGTTAAAAAGGAAGGCAAACTCAAGGGGGTTCGGTAATTGTATTGTTATACTTCATCATCTCCCAGCGGTTTTCATTTTACACTTCTACAATTTTTCTGTGGCATGCTGTCATCCATTCCTATAACGTGATGGTCAGTTTTGCGTTTTTTGTCTTTGTACGGCATACTGCTCATTGTTTCTTGTTATTAGTAAGTTGCATGTTATACGTGGTTAAAAAAAACATTGCCCTGAGGAAGCCCACTTGAATAGGTGGGCGAAGCGTCGGCTAATAATAAAAATCACCAGATCTAATTTATCTGTTTGGTTGTACATAAAGATTTTGATTTTTGTCAAGCAATTTTTGCGCCCCCCGTCAAAATGGCGCCCATGGGACGTGCCATACCCTAGATACGCCACTGCGTATTTCAAAGATGACAGCATAAGCGAAATTTAAACCAGTCCAGTCGCCACGGGGGGCATTGGTGAGGTCAGCCCTTCCAAATTTAAACATGAAACACTATAAATCAGTAAAGATTTTATCAAATTTTCAGAATGTCAAGTCCCTATGCGCAAATTAAAATCCCCTATTCAAGACTTTCTGGCGTCGGTTCTGGTTTTTAAACCTCACATCTTTTCACGCGAAAGTTGAGTTGCATTCGATTCTTACCAGTCTGAAAAAGTAAGAAACGCGAAGCTAACGCTTACAACCATTTGGGTGCGTTTTACGTGATGTGTTTTGCTCGTGTGTGTGAAATTTTTACAGACGTGGTAAGCAAGTTGCAACGTGGTCCTCACGTTGTGCTTTAAAGTCTTTACGCCACCACACATACTATATAGGCACAGCGTGTTTTTTTTTAATATAAGAAAAAACAGATTTGATTCTTATAAAAAACGTAGGCCATGTGTTTTGTCAAATATTTCAATTTTGGCGATTGCGGTTGGTTTGCCTGTGACAGTTGATAAGCCTGTTCTCGCCACCCAAGTAGGATTTCAACAATTCCGTGCAATTGAACGCTTTTACGTCGAAGGCAGCAACAAACGCAGTGACCGTGGACACTCCACGAATGATTTAGAATTTTTCACTGACCGTATTTCAGAGCGTCATTTTCGAATTTTCGCAAATTGATTAACGCTTTCCATTTTTTCCTCGCAACAATGGGAGAGTGGCCCTACAAGTGGATTAGCCTAGGGCAACGGTGCACAACCTGCGGCCTTCGATAATGAAATTTGCGGCCGTTCACATGTAATTTAAAATATAAGATTTGGCGTATATTGAAGCAAAACAACCGGAAGGCAAGAAAATCAGTCGACCAAACTTTTCTTTTAACAAATTCGTTAAAATGTTTGACATTTTATTATACTTTTAGGCACAAGTAAATGGCTTATACCGGACAAAACATTCTTTATTTAAACATATCTCATAAACATAACTCGAACTCACTGGCGGCCGTACTTCATATAAATAAAGTAATGCGGCCGGCAACAGCAAAAGGTTGTACACCCCTGGCCTTGGGCCTCGCATCAGTTAAATCCGGCCCTGCTCACATGCCTCAACATTTCATGTGCAAACAGTCATGTTCCCTGCAGTGTCGAATTCAAATTATTTAATTCTTGGAATATATCAGATGCGAACATCATCTCATATCACCACTCCTCATTTTGGTCACAAAATCACATACTGTACAATGCTTTTAGTGTTTAGGAATAAGCATTTCATTCTGTAATGCCCAAATACGGATTCGATTTGACCGACGATTTTATCCGGTTAAGGCGAAGATCCGGATTAACCGAAGATTGTTGTTTCTACCCTGACGTCATCGAAGTACTGAGATATCGGTGAAAACCACTTAACTTGAACACATTTACGCACCAACAGCAGACTTTCGCAGAACCAAAACGAATTTATTGACGTATTTACAGTACAATGGTAGGCTACATCAGACTGGCAACCGCCATATCTAGGCACTTACGAACAATCTGAAGTTCATATTTTTAGATTGCTTGGCTGCGAAGAAATCTAGAATTTTAGACTGACGGGGAGATTTCTACGACTGGTCCATAAGCGACTCATTGTATTTGGAAGGTAATGCCTCCAGACGTCTTACCGAGCACATTACACCCAGGGATAATGCTCGACACACGCATGCTCAACACTGATCAATAGACTGAAACTGTGGTGCGGGGGCGCGCCCCTTGAGGAGCGTAATATTCAAGACAAAATGCTATGCCCGTGTGTGACGTAATAATCGTCTCTACGATTAGTCAGATGTTGCGCTCAGGTACGGCCGTTGTTATCATAATTCTATACGCTTGTTGGTGATCGTGAGCACTTTTGCGTTGCTTCTGAAAGCTGCCAAATCTTTCCTAGAGACTAGTAAGCGTACTTTTAAGAACACAAAGCGTGGAAGTGCAGAAAAATCCGGATTACGGGATATGAAAAGAGATTTTATCCGGTATTGGAGAAGATCCGGATAAAGCGAAGATTTTTACAAAGAAAAAGGTAAGAAATCATTCGTGCCACCAGATTTATCCGGTTTTAGCGAAGATCCGGATTAACTGAGGTTTACTGTACGTTCCAGGACTTTGCCTAGGCTCAGCCACCGAACACTATTGTGGTATACTACGTTTCTACGCACCACAACCGGAGAGGACCGTTTAAAGCAGTGGTTCTTAACCTTTTATTTACCACGCCCCCTTTAAGTGGTTTGTTTCAAGCACCCCTGGCCGTAAGTAAGTTGTGAAAGCAAAGGTAGAGTTTGATAAATTTGTTGCTTAAATTTTCAGTGTTGTATGTACGACGCTTAAGGGCCAGTTGTTTCCTAACTCGTGCCCCTCCGGTTAGGAACAACTGGTTTAAAGCCTTGAAGACAAGCCAGCTTTGGACTTCACACTGAGTCTATACCGAGTTAGAGAGCGTCACGAAAAAATGAACTAGTGTGCGTAGAGACAGACAAAGTCATTACGATGGAAGTAGAAGCAAGCCTTGGTTCATGTTAGCCTCAGCACTAACAGTTACTGTGGTAAATTGGAGATTTCAAATTTTTCCTGAATGCTTCCGCGGGCCACGAATTGCCCACACCTGAACTAGAGGAAAGATGTACAGTACAATTCCATGGCAACGTTAAAAAAAACTAATCACATAAAGAAAAAGCAAATATTGGAGTATCAGCAGTAATTCCGACCTAATGTGATTTAGCTGTACACCTACGCAAATTAAGATACTATGTAACGATTTGCTCAACGATGGCATAAATGAACAAATAAAATATATTTTAATTACATTCCACCAACAATCTCGTATCGAACAAGAATACATATCGTTGGTTACCTGCAGTGCATTCGAGTTTTTTATTTTTCCGCAAATAGATAATACAGGTTTATCTTTAGAGCACTGAGACACACCAACGGCAATTATGCTAATGAATCAAGATTGCATCTGACATCCAGCTGTGTGATTATGTTTCATCCAAGGACTGTATAAAATGGGGAACGTCACCATTGCAAAACAATCAACCTGAAATTACCAGCAGGTTTATGAAGTTGAGAATACTACTTTCACAAGCAGTTTCGAACATGCATGTTAATCAAGACCAGCAATTTCCATTGTGTTGAATAGTATGTGGTTAATGCAACAAGTTAAACAGACGCAAAAAATCTATAGCATAACACAACAATATAAAACAAATATGCGAAACCTACAAATTGAAACTAGTGGTACCAAAGGTAATTACCAGTTGTAAGCCTTCATATAACAACCAGAAAATAAATCGGTCATTTATTTTCAATGCCAGTCTGCAATGGCTTTGTGCACAAACTGCATGACAATACAAAATAGCCAATCAATAGTTACATGATGTCTAACTCACAAAAGTAGTGGTTGACAAACTTCATTCTGCTTTATAAAGCGTCTGCAAAGCCAGTGCATAGCATATATATCACCAATTGATGTCAACCAGGGCTGTGGAGCTGGAGCCAAAAACTTTTAAATGGTGGAGCCAGAGCCTGAAATTTGGATTTCCGTTCAGCAGACATAGTTTGTTGGGCAAGTGAGTTGTACACATAATGCAATGGTTTTTAGTCTTTCACGGACCAAATCATTCTGGAGCCAGAGCCAAAAACTTTTAGAGGTTGGAGCGGGTGCCAAACAATTTTGATGCCTGGAGCTGGAGCCTGAAATCTGAGTTCCGGCTCCACAGCCCTGGTGTCAACAGCACTAGTTTCACCTATCAACTCTAAATACAAATTGAAGTACAGTATATTCTGTGCCAGAAATAATGGGACATTTACCACAAAACTGCATTGCAAAACAAAGAACATCTTGCTCAACAGCAACAACGTAAGATCATTCAAGCAGCACAAATTATGATGAAAAAAATATTTTTAATGTTGGGGGCCTTCCAGATGTAAAATTGCATGATACTCTCTTAATTTACAGCCACTACAAACTATTGCTTACCAGTTCGCAGTAATTTTAAACATTTTTCCAAACTACCAACTGCAGTTGGAATATCTTGATATTGCAAAGCACTTGCAGCATATTTGCACAGTTTTTCAGCTTCTGCAAAATCTTTGTGAGACAACTTTACACCAGAACCTACATCCTGTGACACTGATTCTTGGTGAGCTTGAGGTTGTTCTGCAGACCTTGGAACTGGTTGGGGCTGAACAGGTGCAGAATCCCTGGGAGCTGGTTTAGGTTGCGCAGATGCTCCAGGGACATTAGTTCCAACCTGAACATTTGCTCCCAAAGATGTTGATGGTTTGTCTTCTGGTTTTTCTGTTGTATTTGTTTCATTATCTGCTTCAGAACGCCACTCATCCTCAAGACCACCTACTGGGCCAGGTATAGGAGTTTCATTGTTTTTTAGGCAGTTATGGATGTATGTTGCCTTCCATCGCGCATACTTTTGATGTGTATGTATCTCTTCAGAAACAGGTTCATCAAATACTTGCAATACATCAAATAGTATTGAAGCTGTGTAAAAAGACTTTACAACATGTTTATTGAAAACTGATTTGCGATCTTGACTGTCAGCCCATGCAAAAAGCTTCATGGCAGCACTCTCCACCAATGCCTGGCCAGTTATATCATTAGTGACACCATCAGAATACTCAGGATTATTTTTCAAATCTTCTTTTTGTCTCTCCACATGTGTCATCAGCTGCAACAAGTACTGCTTTGCATCAGGTAGTGTTTTGTAGTCAAGTTTCAGACCAGTCTGCATGGCATAAAAATTGCAATAATATGACACTACAGGATCTTGCTTTGCTATCTCCATGCCAACTTTCACATAAGGCCTTATGCTTTTCAAAGATGCTGGCACAGGCAGTATTTCAGCCATTTTACATAAGTGGACTATCTACAGCCAGTTTAATGAACAACCACACTCTTGCAATGTAAATATCAAAAAAACAGATTCATGTACATGGTCACTCTTAATCAAAGTCTAAACGAGTTTACCTAAAAGCTAAGCATGCACTTAGAAGCAATGTTATAACAAATCAACTAGAATAGTGTAAGTTGAATATCTGCATCCATAAAAAAGGTTACATTAAATTTTTAGGTTTTTACATTTGAATAAATATTCTTTGGGCTGTACATGTGAAAAATGCACCAAATGCTATGTGCAATCCAGGATCCACTATCAGTCCTCAGTATAGGAGACTTTTTACAAATAATTTGTACATAGTCTTTATGTTTTTCTCAAACTCTTAGCACTAGAAAGCAGAAGAAAGTATTCAGTTTTACCAGAGTGGGAACACACACAATTTTGGACTGGCTATTTACTACTTTTGTTACTGCACCACATGCATCTATGGGTTAGTGAAAGCAACCTCCACTAGGCCATGTAAATCAACTCTTCAATTGTGACCTTAATTAGACTGCAGCTGCCTTTGATGTTATCGGTGACTTTGCACAACGGCAATGGCCAAAAGTGTGACAACGTGATGCCTTCAAATTTCACAATTTAAAGCAACTGTGGCTTACCACCTGATAATCAGTGAATTCTTTTTGACCAGTCTACTTCACCACAGATGTGTTAACACTGGAACCACCAAGGTGGTCATTTTGACCGTTGGCAATTTTTAAAGTTAAATACAGTAAACCTTGTTAACCCAGATCTTTGCCATAACTGGATAAAACTGGTGGTATGAATGATTCTAACGTTTTCTTTATAAAAATCTTCAGTTTATCTAGATTTTTTAATCCGGATCTTCGCCAATACTGGATAAAATCTGTTATTTTCACAAATCGTAATCCAGATTTTTGTCTCTAGGAAAGTTTAGGCAGCTTTCAGACGCAACACAAGCGTGCTAACGATCACCAACGGGCATATGGAATTATCATAACAACGACCGCAACTGCATGCAACATTCGACTGATTGTAGAGACGATTATTAGGTCACACACAGGCATGGCTTATCATGTTTAACATGAAGCTCAAAGCACTCTGCCGCACCACAGTTTTAGTCTATTGATCACTGTTGAGTGTGCATTATCCCTGAGTGTGTTGTGCTCGGTAAGATGTCTGGAGGGCATTACCTTCCAAATAGAGTGACTGCTTGTGGACCAGTGGCAGAAATCTCTGCGTCACTCAAAATCCTAGATTTTCACGGCCAAGTAATCTAAAATTATGAATTCCAGATTGTTCATAACTGCTTGGACATGGCGGTTACTAGTCTGAGGTAGAACCATTGTAAATACATCAATAAATTTGTTTTGCTTCTGCGAAAGTGTGCTGTTGGTTCGTAAACGTGTTCAATTGAAGTAATTTTCACCAATATCTCAGTACTTAGATGACGTCAGGCTAGAAACAACCATCTTCAGTTCATCCGGGTCTTCACCTAAACTGGATAAAATCCTCAGTCAAATCAAATCCAGATGAACCGAGTTTTACTGTTAATTTGGTTTTAATGCCACTAGCCTGGTAAAACTTCACAGCTTTTCCTAAATGTTTGAAACATGTTAAACTGCAAAATTTTGGGAAACAATCCAACGAGTAAATGTTTCACAAGCATCGTCACGCCAAACCACCAATCGCAGTCATTTTGACTACTGCTTACTTTTGTGAATTTATAGCATTACAGTGCACAACAGTAGGGTGGAGTTGATTTTCAAAATTGTGCAATACAAACTTTGGGTTGGTCTAAAAAGTTGGAAAGATGGCCAAAACTAACTTGAAATTTGATATTAGGTGGTTGACCCCAAAAACCTGCTTGCTACTTCACCCTCGGGGTCATGTGGGGGTCAAATTTTATGAATTCGTCATAACTCAACTTCTAGGTGAGACAGAAAACTGATTTTGGGCTCAAAAGATGCGGAAGACACAAGCTTCTCTTAGTTATAAGAGGAAAATTTTGCCTCACTTCATTCTAAAAAAAGTCATTACTGAAGAACTGTTTTTTACACCATTTTCCCATAAATCGCAAAGATAATGAATAAACTAGTTCATTTTGAAGTTACATTCAAATCGTGATTTCAAAATTGTCTTTTTTCAAAGGAACATTCTTGTAATCAATAAAGTGTCACCACTAGATGTTTTATTGCATACAACCGAGCTCTGCTGGATTGAGAATAGTAGAGCGGCCATCCTTTCTTATAGGGCAACTAATGGGCCACTTTCCTGATCTGTGATACAGATTGGTGTTAGCAAGGGCATCCAGCTGTAAAAATTTCTGCCTCAAAAAATCTTCATGAAAGTGGGGTACATCGGGCCACCCTTATTGACGGGGACAAGATTGGATAAAAATTGGATTATTACTACTATATCTTAGAAACAGAAATATTGAAAAACTTTTGACAGTTAGTTGGTAACTCTAACAATAGCAAGCTTGATATTTACTATGTATTTCAATATTGTTTTTGTCTATTTTCAGATTTTATGTGATATCTACTTGTAGACATAGCTTGCTTCATCAACATGTTGACCAGAGGAAAAAGCACTAGTACTATAGTATTGCATGATATCCATTCATTTGCCTGTACAAAAATATTTCCACCCAAGAAGTTACCAGCTACTGAGGATGTGATTTGTCGTGTTCTATCTGAACCAAATTAGCATACACGACAATCAGTTGATGCCACACGTGTCTTTGCAAGTCCATAGCTCCTCCGACGAATGCGCTAGGGACCTGTTCAAACCTTTAAAAAATTCAGCAAGTCTTCAAGTCTGCAATGAAAAATAGTTTTTCGTTGCTTTTTTTTTATGAGTGACGTCATAAGTACGGTAGGTTTTTGGCCATTTTTGGCTTATGTTACCTGGCCTGGGCGCAACCACTAGACCAGTGGTTCTTAAACTGGGGGGCATGTGAGGTTCATAAGGAGGTACAAAAAGTGTGAACATCTCAACGAGTTTGATCTTAACATGCTTTTACAACCATCCTTCTGGACAGTCAATTACTTTTGATTGCTGAAAATGTAAAAGTGCTTTGATTCACCATAATATCTTTATTTTTACCGAAATGTTAGGTCTTCTGCAGTTGAATCACAATCAGAGTTCAGACCGGTCAAAATACACTGCTAGGCGTAGAGGCTACAGAGAGACAAGTGCTTAGTATAAGCAAATTGCTTTTAGTAATATTGCACAATGCGTTAGACTGTTAGAAGTTGCCAGTGGTACTGCGCAAGTAAGCTAATGTGATATTAGTTAGTCCTCTGCTATGAAGAACCAAGTCATGCTGGATAAAGCCAATTGTCAGGGAAAAGTGAAGGTAATAATCAGATAATTCAATTTTAGCTATCAGTATCATTGAATTAACAATGATAGAATTAACAATGTTTTCGTATAGATCCTAACATTGTTTTTAGCATCAATTTCTAGCATAGATAATTATCTATAATCAGGTGTTTTTAGTAATTAGGTACTCTGACTATAGTGATACAAAATGAGTGGAAAAAAACGCAGGCTAAGTATTACAAAGATTATCTGAAGTAAGGGTTTATAGATACCACAGTGAGTGGTCAAGTTGTACCACAATACATGATGTGTTTTGAAAATCTGAGCAGCGATGCTTGGAGACAAAGTCTTCTGTAGCGTCATCTTCAAACAAAACACCCTGGCCATCGAGGTAAACCTTTGGCTTTTTTTCAAAGCCAGCAAGACTCTTTCAAAAACATGAAGATAAAGATTGCTGGAGTAGTGATTGAGTGCTTTTGCCAATCACCACCTGCAGAAGTGGTAGAACATAGAAGCATCTTTCAAATTCACTCACATGATTGCTAAGGAGAAGTAACTCCACAACTGTTCAATGCATCCAGCCTTGTGTTGGGGAGGCGAACAGCAAAAAGCTTGCAAAGACTTCTTGCTGAATCTAGCACTGAAATGTGCATTGATCAGCTCACAAAAGATTGAGTGTCACCTTCTTGAAAAGATGCACACATCACCTTTTTTATATTCAAGGTGATGAAACAAAACAACTGATTTTGACCAACTGGCTCAGTTGTTGGTTTTTGTTCGCTTTGTTGGACCTTCTTCAGTTGAAGAGGAAATGCTGTTTTGCAGACCACTAGAAACGACTACTAAAGCAGATCTATTCCAAGCTGTCGCCACATGTTTTGAAACAGTAGCATTAAATGGGAGAAACTTTTGGGCATCTGCACTGACGGCACCCCGGCAATGATTGGATCTCAAAGTGGACTTTGGCTAGGATAAACCAGAAAAGACCCAATACCTTTGGATCTCACTGTTCGATCCACCGTGAGGCTCTGGCCACCGGGACTCTTGAAAGATAAGCAAGCTGTCAACTTAGTCAAAGTGCTGTCAATACGAGATTGTATGACATGATTTGCAAAGACACACTTTTTCTAAACATTAGACTCTGCTGTTTCCTACATCTGTTCGGTGTTTATCAAACGGTTCTAGCCTATGTTAACCCACGTGTATGAAACAAGAGATGATGAACTGAAGCTATTTCTGGAAGGTCTTGGTATGGGAAACAGGATCTCCTTCGGTTATTCGCATCAGATGGTTTTCAGCTGCAGTTGGCCTACCTCATGAATATTTTCCAAGCGCTTAATAATTGAAATTTGCTCTTGCAAGGCAAGAATACTAACCGGATAAATAGCTATGACAATATCCAATTTTTCGTGGCAAAGTTGAGGTTGTGGCATTGCCAAGTTCACAACGGAAATGCAGCGTCATATTCTAATCTGGATACTGCCCTTGACAAAGAACAGATTGCATGGGAGGACGAGCTCAAGATCAAAAAGTGGAAGCCCACCTTCGACTTTTGAAATAGGAATCTGAACACTATTTCCTGAGCACCAAACTTCCAGAATGGAAAGTTCATCCTAATGAGAACATTCTTCCTGACGATTTGCAAGAAGAATTCATAGAGATGGAGTGCAACTCCTCTGCAAAAGAGGGTTTTGAAACAATGCCAACAACTGATTTCTGGGCGAAACATGTTCACATATATATATAAAAGAGTGTGTAGAGTGGCTACATGTGCACTTCCAGTTTCATCCACTTCCTAAGATGTGATATTGGCTTTTCTACACTCATGAACAAAAAGACAAAACCTTGGAACAACCTTTGACTGAGAAGCTGATCTGAGATGTGCATTATCTGTTCAAAGCCTGGAATTAAACTTTTGATTTCTAAAAAGCAGCCACATTCTCCCTCTGATGAAAGCCAATAAATTGTTCTTACGTTCAATGTTTGCTGATTTTGTATTAGGGTGGGGCGCGCATTTTTGGCATCGTCAAAGGGGGGCGCGTCTCATAAAGTTTAAGAACCCCTACACTAGACAGAAGTATTTTGCTGAAGTTTTTAGTGCAAACTAGGCTAGAATCAGAGTCTTTTGAGCCTTTGGTCAACTTTCTAGTGTTTCTGGTTCAAAAGTTAGGGTTGAACTATCGATTTTTGGTAACTTTACCAATATTTGGTGAAATCACCAATTTTATGTTTTTAAGCCGTAACTACTGAATCAGAAATGCTAGAAAGTCGATCAAAGACTCAAAAGACTCAGATTCTAGCCTAGTTTCTACTGAAAATACTAGAGAAATACTCCTGTCTAGCGGTATGGGCCCAGGTCAGGTAACATGAGCCAAAAATGGCCAAAATCCTGCCCTCCTTATGATGTCACTCACAAAAAACCCAAAACCAAAATTTTATTTTTTCATTGCAGACTAGAAGATTTTCTGAGTCTTTTGAGGGTTTGAACAGCTCAAGCACAATCAACTGATGAGTAATGAGTTGCAAATTAGCACAAAATTAGTGCTCAATGTATGATTTCGAAGTACAATATACTCGTACCCTGGACACAGACGTGTTACGAATGCAACATCGTGGAATTGCAGAAAAATCCGGATTACAAGATATGAAAACAGCAAATTTTATCCTGTATCAGCGAAGATCCAGATTAAATAATCGGGATAAACCAAAGATTTTTATAAAGAATAACGTTAAAAATCATTTGTGCCACCAGTTTTATCTGGTTTTGGCAAAGATCCGGATTAACCCAGGTTTACTGTATTGCAATTATAATTAATTACAATGAAATGCCAATACAAATCTGTTTTTTTCGCTGAGACATTTAGGTCATTTGTCCAATAATAGTCCTAAAACTTGCCATAACAACTTTCACTACCCTATATTTCCAAACATTGTGACCAAATTGATAAACATTGGCCTATAACTGAAAAAAAACTAGATACAGATTGACTCCAGCTAATTGCATACTGGTTAAACACACAAACCGTATCAAATATGATTCTGGAATCCCAAATCAAAACCATTCACACGTAAAGAAATATTCCAGTTATTTGCACAACACTTAGTTGCATAAACTGGAAATTCACATAGTAAAGTTGTTTTCAATTGTAGATTTACATCACTTAATCGCATATTTCTCTTCAAAGAATTGTGAAATGTGCTGTGCAGACCGTGTTGAAAGCCACGATGCTATTGATCTGATTAAGCAACTGTCCCCATGGGGATGGCCAGAAAAGGAAGTCACCACCTGCGGCTGAGATGTTAAAATCAAAACCCCTGGTTCAACCTCCAGCAGTGAATTTGTAGCAATTTCAGTTTCAAGAGAGGAACATGAACCCGTTTCTTGAAATAGAAAAATACATGCTTCACAGCATGTTCAAAGCGCTTAAAGAAACAACAATTGAAAGTTTTCTAGAAATCTATTTAGTGTACATTTTTGTCATTTAATTCACCTCATTTTCATTACTGCAAGTTATCAATTAAGCAACGTTTAATCAAGCTGTCTACTGAACAACAAATGTTTGTGGTGTGGATCAATTCATGGTCAGCAAGCCAACATCCATATAAAAAGAAGCATTGTTTGGCAAGAGATTTGTAGAACTTCAAGAAGCACTTTCATATCCCTACTCCTACAAATCTCCATGATCAGCGCCAAGCTGACAGAGTGTCAAAAAGCAAGCATGATGAAAACAAGGCGTGGACATGAGTAGAGTTTGGTGATAAACTTGTGGATATTTGTATGATACAGATACTCTCACATTCCAATTGAATGGATAAAAAACTTATAGCAAATTGGCTAGATGCCAGCGTGGTCCAACTACAGGCCCATGGGCCACATGTGGGTCGCAGACAGAATTCTTAAGGCCTGCAAGCTTTCTCAGCATCGATTGCTATATGTATGTTGCAGTAGGTGATTTTAATTAGAACAAGCACAACATCTGTTCATAATAATGTACAATATTAGCGGCGCTAAGACTAGACTGTAAACAACTTCTGAAAATTAGTCGGCAAAGACAAGTTTCCTAAACTGAAAGATTTTGCACTAAAAATGCACTCGATGTTTGGAAACACACGTGTGTGAGAGTACATTTTCTGCCACTAAGCAAGTAAAATCTAAAAACCAAAATCTACTGGCTGATGAAACCCCAGACCTTAGCCTCCCACTAACATATTGGTATTTTTAAAGGAACGATATCGTCAGAGAAGCCTCAACCACAGGCATCGCATTGAATAGAGTTTTGTAATAAATTGTTTGTTGCTGTTGTGTATTTCAACAAGAGACACATTTAACACTTTGAGAGCTGGGGTACGATTATTCGTACTTTGAAATCGGTCTAAAACCAGCAGTTGTCGGTTGCTTTGCCAACGCCATAGCTCCTCCGTAAATTGAGCAGCTGATGTGCGCTTCAAGGTTCATCTTGTCTGCTTGTTTATGAAAATGCACCTGCTAGCGTTGCTGCAAGATAACTGTCTTCACTTGCTTTGTTGTGCTTTCTTGTGCAAGTTGTCTGGGTGCGTGAGGAATATAACAGCATTTTGTCAACACCTACTGCATTTTGGCCGATACCAATATATCAGTGAAACCCAAATATCAGTCTATCTCTACATCGGAATGTTCATTAGTTCAACATTATACACAAAACACACCAAATTCTTTAAGCAAACATTCAGGCTTGTATTGCCACAAAAACCAATAACCACCCACAATACAGATGACTTCGGCTAATTGCATATTGGTTAAACGCATAAACTACTTTATGGCATAGGATTCTAGAATCCCAAACCAAAGCTATTCACACGTGAATAAAATTGTTCAGTTCATCACATACTGGTTATTTGCATAGAAATGTACCTTACATTTGTAGACTTAAAACGCTTAATCGCATAGTTAACTTTAAAGGAGTGTAAAACGTACTGCTCAGATGGTATGAAAACCTGTGGTGCCATTAATCCGATTAAGCAACTGTTGCCGTAATGACTCCCTTCACTGACGTGCCAAAATAAACACTGCACGTTCAACTTCCAGGCTTCAGCACATTGTGTGCAGCACTAACTGATTGTGTCATGTCCCTGCAGGTGCGAAGTTTTGTCTGGAAAGCAGCACTTTCAAAGTTAATTTCATGGCATTGGATAACGACACATGCGACTGTGTTTAACACCTTTGCACTAGATGTGTTAAATTATTTACAGAAAAAAATGGTGGACCAGTGCTGTACATCAACTTCGAATTTTTGTTTCCTTTGCCGACTTAAACTTTTCCAAAGCACTGCGCACAGTACACTTCACAATTTAACATGCAAAATTATGCCGTGTCTAGTGGAAAACTAACAGTCATCAAATGGGGAATTATGTCGTGTCTAGCAGTTTAAAATGCGGAATTATGCCGTGTGTTCCACCACGGACAATGCACTATTTCAACTTTGTTACTTGTTTGACTTTACTCTTTCTATTTTTTCACATCAATACAATTCATTTGGTGAAAGTCCCAACCAAACGTTGCACACCAAATGCCATTGGGATTATAAAAGCTTTATGACGGCACAGGCTAACAAATCAGTTAAGTCTTTACATACAGCACCCAGCTGCACCAGGACCAAGAGATTTTTAGAACTTTTAGAAGCATTTCTATACCCCACAGTTCTACAAATCTCCGTATACGACAGCTGTGAGACTTAAACGTGTTCAAAACTACATTGCACAGACCATCCAAAACAAGCAGAAACGACTCATACAGGTGATTATTACATCACCCACATAGTGCGCACGTGTAAGATAACATGCAATGCACAGGCCACAAGCCTGCAACAACATTGAATTTACGTTTCAACTGATGACCGCTGGTTTGCTAAAGGTATTGTATTGTATAATGTCTTTACTACGACACGCAAAGCAGTAGACTTTTAACATATATTGTAGTAAAGAGAAAAAAACACAAATACATAAAAGACGAGGATATATACATTGCGGTAGTAGAGTATACGCTTGATGGCGCTAATGCATTTACTGTACTTCGATTAAATACAAGCTTTTAAGACACACGCCTGAATGATGCGATCATGATTATAATGAAGAACTGCAATGACTACCAAGTACATCGATGTGTAGAATGCATGAGGGAGTTGGAGGCTGCGAAGGACCAAGGGTCATCTAGGCTGCAGACCTCCCAAGGATGAAGCTGCTTTCAGTGTAAAGGGA
>JGI24159J19872_10006252_pt1 | contig 15490 bp, 15 predicted proteins | sample Ectturendosymbi4_FD_19872 | JGI IMG/M metagenome (IMG submission 19872) | reverse complement strand
CCGTTTGAGCCCTTGAACAGCTCTCTTGCGCAATCGGCGGAGGAGCTAAGGCGTTGGTAAAGCAACCGAAAACTGCTGTTTTTTAGGCCGAAATCGAAGTACGAATATATCGTACGCAGGTTCTCAAAGTGTTAAGTATCTGAGCAGAATTTTACTCAAGGCAAAGCACTTCAGTATTTATGCAGTGTTATGCACTGTAAAATTGAGTTTCATGATTAAGACTTTCAAAAAATGAAGAGAAGTAATAGTATTGAACTTTTTTTAATTTAGTTTAGAATGATGTTCAGCAAACAAAAGGTCAGCCTGGATTTGAAGTTGTTAAAATTTTCTCAGGCTCCTCAGGTTGAAAATCCTTCCAGCTTCACAGCCTTGTTGAAGACCACACTTTTGAGCCATAAAATGTAAAGGAATATTTTCCTGGAGAGGAGTTAACTATCGGTAAAAACAGGTTGTTAGAACTGGATCTTGAGTAAGAATGAATTGAAGTGATTGGGATAAATTAGACATCAAAATGGTTTGGAAGCAGTTTGTTATAATTGGACTTCATGAATTTACCTACTCAGAATGTATAAAGTTTGGTAAGGTTTAAGATTTTTAAGTGCTGAAAAGTTTTTTCAAGAAAGTATGGTTAGTTGGTTTCATTAGTTTTGCAGCTTTATTTTAAAATTTTATGACAGGCTGAATCAGGCCTGGCCAACACACGCCTCTTTGCCCGATTACATGCAGCTCCTATGTAAATACTATATGTAATCTTGTGTTATGTCGCAAAATTTTGTACCAATTGTTCATCTTGAAAGTCGGGGGATCCCACTGAGTAACATGCATAACAATGAATGACTTGTAACTTTATCTCATTATCATGTTGGTGTGTGATATTTACAATCAATCTAGCTGGACAAAGGTATGTGGTGAGTGAGGAAGAGAAGGTGTAATGTTCATGTGTGCCCACGTGCATGGTGTGGCTCTTTGCGGTAACGCAGTAAGAAATGTGGCTGTTGGTCTCTGAGTGGTTGGCCACCCCTAGGATGGTTGTATTTGAAGCTTGACCCCATGTGAGGATTGAGGTAGGGATGAAATAATGAGTTACGGACAACATCCAGTGCAGATTATGTTGTGTAGTGTTTTAAGGTTTGACTAAAACTCAAGTTCTTGATAGTTGAGTATTTAACTTATTTGCATAAGGTTTCCAGCTTAATTTATTGTCAAGATGAACAGTGAACACTCCAATAATTTGCTGAGAAACCTTGTATTTTCCTTCGGTAATATTGTTTTTTTTTATATAAGAATTCAGTATTTGTTTGATGTGAAACGAAAAACAGTGCATCATGTTGTTCTTGTAGATTGCTCTGCGAAATTATTTGAAAAATGGCGATGACTCAAAACAGTTTTACCAACTGATCACTTCAGTAAGAGTTGGAAATGAACTCTATCAACGAGTTAGTGGCCAAAGAAAAATCAAGCAATACAAAGTAAGTTGGTCTTTGATAACTGTAAGCTTCTGTATTATTTAGCTTGACTGTCAGCCAAGTTTTATTCAGAGTTTTTATTATGTGAAGTCTATCTTGTAGTTGTCATGTTGCAAAAACTTTGTATATCATTTTATATAAACAATTGGTATCTGGTGCTAAAAATGTTGAAATAAATCTGCATGGGTGCGTGGTCATGTTACCAATAAAAACACCCTTGTCCTAAAATGCCCCTGCTTTATTTTAGCGAATGTGCGCATTACAGTAAAACTACAGTAGTAAGATATTAGCAAGAAATACGTTTTGTTTCGTGGAGTTAACGGAGAGGAGTACGTGTTCTTTTGATCACATATGTGGAGTCAAATGACTGTAAATGCAGGAATTACTGGAACCTATGTGTGTAAATCATTGAACAAAACCCTCGTGGTGAGTGAGACTCTAGAGACTGTAGGTGTAAAGATGTTGCCCCTATGACCCATCCCGTCGTTGACGACGAGGAGCTCGGCGCTTCTTCATTTTTTCTACGTGGTTTTAAACTGATAATGAATCACCGTAACTCAGAGAGGCACGTCATCTGTTGCGATCGGCAGCAAGTGTTTCCCATGAGATATGTGGAAGCCCGCCATGTCACGCTTGATGACGTCTTTATAGCGCAGTTTGGGTCTGCCAGTTCAACGAGGCGCGTTATAGAACTCACCGTAGAGGATATCCTTGGGCAGGCGACCATCTTCCATACAGTGGACGTGGCCTAGCCAGCGAAGGCATCTGAAATTAAATGCGTTGAGCCGGTTTACTTGGCGGCGGTATGTGCACCACGTCTCGCTGCTGTATAGCAGAACACTCAGGATGCAAGCGGTGTAGACCTTGATCTTTAGTTTGATTGTGAGATGGTGATTTTTCCAAACTCGAGAACTAAGTCGCCCGAAGTTGGTCGAAGCCTTTCCAATTCGTGCTGAGGGAGACTCTAGATCAGGCGCAAGGATGAACGTTTTTGACCATGCAGGTGAAATATATTCATTTTCATGCTCGCTTTTCCTCTTGGGAGGGTCTTGGGGCAGACGCTTTGCCAGGACCCGAAATACCTCACGGTCAACAGCAATCTCTGATAGTTCTGCTGGCTCCACACCAACACGGGACCAAGCAAGGTCGGATATGTAGTCACTCCACCTGGTCCTTGCACGACCTCGGGCCGCTTTCCCGTGGGTTTAGCTAGCACTCGCCAATATTTCCTGGGACATTCTGGACACATGGCCGAACCAACGATGTTGGGATCTCTCGATTCGGAGAAGTGGTTCGACATTCAGGTTTTAAGAAGTTCACAATTGCGCACTTTGTCGCGAAGTATCACGCCGTGGACTCTTCGCAAAAATCCCATCTCGGCCGCTTGCACTTGGGATGGTATTCCTACAGTCATTAACCCAGATTCATGGCCATAGTAAATATGGTTGAGAGCAACCTGTTTTTGTTTTTTTTTTCAAAAAAAACAACCACCTGTTTTTTTGTTTAAAAATAAACAACGTTTTTTTTGTTTTTTGAAAAGAAACAATATTTCGTTCTTTTTTTAAGGAAAACCGAAAAACCGCATTCTGAATTGTTGTTTTTCCGTCATGCAATATCACTATTTTCAGAATTACACAATAATAACTTGTTATACCTATTATGGCATTCAAAATTGAGGGTAAAGAAATGTACCCCATCTTTGTTTTCGTAAAGTGTTGTTGGTCAGTTCACTCGTAAGTGGCAAAGCTTGGCAAGCATGCACACAGCAAACAGAGAAAAGCCATTCCCACACAAACTCTGCAGTTTAACGTAAAGCTCATGTGCATACCCTGCTAGCTCAGCATCTGTCGAGTGTATATATATGACTTGGTATGGTTCAAAATCAGAAAAAGTTTAGATGCAGTGAAGGCAGAATTGATTAAAACATACCGATTGTGGAGAGCTGGAGAAGATAACCATTTTCGATCTTTTTTTCTGTTTTTCAAAAATTTCGTTGCCGTTCGTTTTGTTTGATTTAAAAAAAAACTGCAGTTAACTGTACAAGTGTCTTGTTATTTTTTATTTTTACTTCGTAGATTTTTCAAAATAAAAGTAAAGAGTGGATTTTATTGTTTTTTTTAAGTGGGCTTTTTTAAAAAACCCGGGTGTTTTTTTGGGTCGTTTTTTTTCAACAACCCTGATAGGTGAGGATCGGAACAAAGACCCTTCTGAACTGACAGCTTTTCGGTGTTTGAAAGCTCCCGTTACCTGACCACAGAGCGATAAATCTAATGCAGCACTGCGTTTGCTTTAAATACCATTACCAATCCATGTATCAATCTCCCTGTTCCGTCGTTCGTCACTCGTGAATACCACCTCAGGGTATTTGAGCTTCTCCACCTGCTGCAGTGTATTGCCGCTTACTTGCAGCTTTCACTGGCTTGGGTTTCTGGAGGGACATGATACCTCGGTCTTATTGCTGATATTCATTTGAGCTCTGTCACACGCAACTGAAAACCGATCAAGTACATGTTGATACAGAGTTCAAATTTGTGTTGGTTAATTGGCGTAGCGCGGGGCCCGATTAGAAGAAATCGGTCAAATCGGCTTAAAACCGGCCCTGGATGCAAGCAGCAACAAATCGTCCGCAAGAAGCAAATGGTTGATCATGCAGCTTCCAACAGTGACACCCTTGTCGTCTCGGCTGTGACTGTCCATCCAATTCATATATACTGTTGAAGAAGAGTGGCGACAGCACACGTCCTTGTCCCACGGTGAAAGGTCGTGATTTAACTCTCCCGACACGGACATAAACTTCTGAGCAGGGACTCAGTGGCTTGGCGGCCGTCAACACTGAACTCCCGCAACACTCCCCAAAGTTTTTCACGAGGAACCAGGTCGTATGCTTTCTCGAGGGTCGACAAAACATGTGAAGACGTCTTTAGCATACTCCCAAGATTTCTCGAAAATTTGCCGGAGAGTGAAAAGTTGGTTCTGTCGTGCTACGTCCGGGGACGAAAACCGCACTGGGTGTCCTTCAGATCAGGGATCAATTATTTCGCGGCGTATTTTTTTCAAGGCCCTTGGCATATAGGCTTGCAGGGAAGCTAAGGAGAGAGGCGCCTCGGTAGTTCGTGCATTCACTCTGTCTCTCTTTTTGCATAGAGATGATCACCACAGATTGCCAATCTTTCGGTGATCTTCTAGAACGCCAGGCCATTTGACACACGAGTCAGCCAAAGATTCAAGGCTTTATCGAAACCTGCAGCCTTCCACCCTTCAATGTTTTGATAGCTGAAAGAAATTACTCTTTCGTGAAAATCAGTTGTTGGTGCGTATAGTTAAGCAGATGGCTGGCAGAAATTATTGATTGATTATTATGAAATAATCGATTGATCAAATATGGAATGGGTGTATTTTCGTCATGCGTTGACCAAAGCGGCGCGAGGCACAAAACTTCACGAAAGCTCTTGTCATTAAACAGCAATCGGAATTACTCGATATTGAAGTTCTTTTTCGCAGCTGAAAACCAACGTCTTGTGTTTGTTTGAAGTGTTTCGCATTCGGACTGGAGCCACTCCCACGTTTCAGCCGTAGATGAGCGGTGGCGAGCTTGCAGTGACGGTTGCTTGCATATTTTTGTTTTGCAGGGAGAGTGTCTCGGCAATATTATCGCTTACATCAAAGACAACCCCCGATCATCGCCTGAAAGCCTCCGCAAAGAAGTGGAAAAAGAAGTTGCTATTTTTGCCGCTAGGATATCAAGCATTTGAAAACCAATGTGGCTTTTTCTTGTTGCTTTTATTGTACACTGCTGTCCGTTTACTCGGTTGTGCACTTTTAACATTGACTGGTTTATTAAATGCGTGGTGAAACGTATGTTTTTTTCTGATTCTTCACCGAAACTGAAAGATATTGCGTGCGCGCCGATGTGCAGTACCACCCTGCAAAGTCTGTGTCGCAATTTCGCTTTGTTTTTGCGACCAGTGATGCTCTTCCCAGACAACCTTAGGTTGTGAAGGATTGATGCGAAACCCACTCAGCATTAACTTCTATTCCCGGTGCGTTGAACTTTGTATCAATTGCGTCGGGAGCTCTGTGTTCGAATGGAAATGCTTCACCGCTCATTTTCGCAATACATTGATTTTTGAGTTTTTTATGGCAACGTTCTTATTATTCGTGAAAAAATAGTGAAGTTTATCATCACTTCATGAGCGATTATCTCATATATCTCGAGGTAGATCCGTATTTTTGTGCATTGATATAACATTTAGGTTGAGTTGATGTTCCTACTGCTCATGTGTATTTGAATATTTACGCTCAGAAAATAACTCGTGCGTTTTGATGACGTCAGCGGTCAGGTGATGCATGACTCACGTTAAAGTCAGTTTTTGATGACGACTCAAGTTGATCGATGCTGGAGGAGTTTTTCACACGATAGGAAAAGTGACACTTTCGCTTTGGCCATTAAGCAAAATAACATTTTATTTGAGGTGAATATTGTGGGTTTTAAATAGGAATCTTGTGCTTTCCGGCAAACCATGAACCGCCTGAAGTTATTCTACGGTTACCAGATGTGTTTTGTAAAATACCGGCCATTTTGTCAACGGTGACGAATCTAGGCTGCATTCGTAAGCGCATATTTCATGGCACTTGATTCTCGAATAACATTAAAAAACAACACTTTTGATATTTGCATTAATTTTTTTCGTAATATTTTCTTAACAATTTCATGAAGCTTCCGCAATGGTTGTTTTGAAAATGTTTCAAACATTGTATAAACGGACGCTTTGTGAGCATATTCTATAGCTCTATGGTAAGCATTATCAAACTAACCTTTTTTTCATTAAAAACGATAACTGCAGTGTTTAATGTGGACTGTGGCGTTTTCTTAAACTCTGAAAAAATAAATAACATATGAACAATTCAGTTACACAGCTACACTTACCAATGGCTCTTTTCCCAAAATGATCGGGAAACATCCTTAATTTTGACATAATTCTCTTTCGATACTGATTAACGCCATACTTGTTGCAGGATGGGCATCTTGGTCAATGGCAGAATCGTTCGCAGAAAACGAAAACCACTAGCGATCCGCAAAATCAATTTGTAGTGTCAATATAATTGTGGCAAACAATGCAAGTTAAATTGAAAAACACAACAAACGCATCATGAATAGGCTTTTGTTTGATTTGCTGGTCTCCGAAAATCTGGACAATACGATGGTGTACGCATTAATTCTCCCAAGTGTTGTTCACTTGTTCGAGCTGCACGATGGTTTGATTTTTGCGAACTTCGTATACAGAATTGAGTCATACACTGCTCTTTAATTCTAGGTTTTTACTTTCTGGAACCTGCCGCCAGAACTAACTGTAGAGTGGTATTGATTGAAGTTTTTTGAGCCAGATCTTGCGTTTCGGTCAGTTTTATTTCTAGAGCAGACAAGTTTGTGACAACCGGTTAGCCGACTGGACATCCACCACCGAGTGATTTTTTTACTCTTGGAAATGGTCCAATCTGGCTTGGAACTCATCCAGTAGTCGTGCAAAGTATTTCAATATTCTTCCACTTTGTGGTCTGCAGTTGTCTCTTCGCGAAAAACATTCGTTCTCATTCTGACATTGGGAAAATGTCTCTGAAAAATTTTAGTTCTGTCCTGGAAAATTAAGTAGCCTAACTTAGCTTTAGGTTCACTTTTATCGCGTATGACTCCCTGGTAGTTAACACTACGAACTCTTGTAAACACATGCATGAACAAAACAAACCTATATTAGGCAACGACTCGCTGTCAATTTCAGATGCTATATTCAGCTAGAAGAGCCACGCAAAACATGTCGACCTGCATGCGGCTCGCGAGTCGGAGTTTGCTGTGAAGTGAGCAAAGAACGTTCTTTTGTGTTGTGAAGGGATTGGAGCGCATTTGTCGTTGCTCAACGACCTCTAAATATGAAGAGATGAAAACCGAACTTCCTCACTGGCTTTCGACACTAATTACTGTCTTAATTTTATGCTTTTTCACGTTTGTCTTGAAAATCCCAACACGTCTGACTTTTGCTTACCACATCCAGGCTCGTAACCAGGGGGGCAAAGCACTCCATTGCAAACTCTTTCGCCACTGGAAAAGTGTTGGATATAGTTTAAAAAATTTGGTCCCCTCCCAGAAATCTCTTCGTCTCCCCTGGTGTCCCAAGCTGGTTACGGGCCTGATCACATCCACTGCAAGGTCCTGTTCCGACTAAGTCGAGAATTGAATCTCCAGAAATGCAGACAGGGACTTTTTCGACACGATTTCTGTTTGATTTTATTCTTTTTCATGTTCGTCTTATTTGAATTCTGTTCAATCAGAACCAGTAGCCGACAGATTCGCCTCAATGTTGACCAGTGACAGATATGAATCTTGTCCGCAGTCTGATCAAGTTTTCAGATGAGAAGCAACAGACCAGACATTGCAGTTCCAGCCTGTTCGTCTCTGTAGGCTGCCACTTAAAAAGAACAGACTCAAGGCACTGAGGAAGGTCAACCATTGGTTAACGGCCTTTCAACTCCCAATGCATTTCGATACTGAAGCATTTAATCGAGGGTCATGCGAGTTCAAACCAAGATGTACCTGAAGTTGTCTGCACTTCCGGTGCGGGAAACTATTTGCAACTGGATGGTTAGTGGATTTCTCTTGCGTTGGTGCTGCATGGCCTCAAAAGTTCCTTTAATAAAGGCCTGCACAACTCAGAAAGCTTGAAAGAACCAAATTATGAACATGAATTTTCCGCGGACCGCAAATGTCCATTTCATTTAATTTTCTATGTAGAGATTTCGTTGCAGTATGGAATAAATTCTTGAACAATTACTTATTCGAGGTCGAGCTTTTGCAGCTTCTTCCACAATTGAGAAAGTTCTCGCGTCATGTGTCGCATGTTGTGCAGGTCTGCTTTAATACTTCGCAACTATCGGTAAGTGGGCCCGGTTTGGTTGGTGGGCCCATCATCGGTAAGTGGGCCCGGTTTGGTTGGTGGGCCCATCAACGGTAAGTGGGCCCGGTTTGGTTGGTGGGCCCATCATCGGTAAGTGGGCCTGGTTTGGTTGGTGGGCCCATCATCGGTAAGTGGGCCCGGTTTGGTTGGTGGGCCCATCATCGAAAGACACTTCAATTACGGATGGGTCAGGAATCACTCCTAACCCCCCACCCCTTGTGCTATCGCCCTCGAGTGATCGAGAACATGTGATGCTGCTGGTTACGATCAATCCAATGAAACATTCAGATGTTGAAGACATAATAGCACAGCTGGAAAAGAAAACACTTCTTATTGTATTTACACAAAATAACCGGAACATGATTTTGCTGCAACATTTCAGTGTGTTAAAAAAATTAAGATGTCGAATAGTTACCGGATAGAACAAGATTATCAAAACGACGATGAAAAAATAACGACGACCTTTTTTGAAAATGTCAGGCGGATAGAAGAGTGAACTGTTCGGCCAACCAGGTAAGCAGGACTCTGATAAATGGAACTCTGGTATTAAACGCTCTACGGAAAAACACAATTTCATTGGCAACAAACTACGCAACACATGGCCGGGTATATATGCGCCATGCTTCGAGTGACGGCCGCACGCGGTTCTAACTTTACTCGCTGGCCGCCACGATTAACAAGTGGGGAGGACGTGCTTTTCGCCCCCGTCTCCTGCCTTTGCACGGGTGGGGGACGGAAATAGGGGAGCTACGCGCAACGAACCGATGTCGAGCAACCAGTTAATAGTAATCAACAAACAAGATTAACGGCAGTAAAGAGTTGAAGATGTACAAGACGAGCTCTCCGCAGTTTCTCACAGAACGCGAGGCGCAGTTCATAACTTCGCTCACCAGGCGATCAACCAACCAAGTCAACATGCGACCAGTGTCCAACCAAGCTACAAACAACGGACATGGGGCGGCCAGGGTGGGTGTGCCGGGGGCCAACCCCCAACCAAGCGCATGGGGCTAATGCGGACGCGCAGTAGCAATTGAAGACTAAACATGACATCATTCTTGAAACGTAAGAGGCGAAGCGACGTCAGGAGGATTATTGACAGTTTCCAGCAATGACGTGATCATGTCGTCAGGCCCGGGTGACGTTTCAGGCACAGCAGGAGGTCTGATGAAGTTAAACACGTTATTGTTGTTGCCGGGCATGCCAGGGTTGGCCAGCATGTTGCTGTTGTTGTTGTTGTTCACATGATGGTAATGCTGAGGAGGGAGGTGATGGGGGGGGATGTGGTTGGGCTGCATGCGGCCGTTGGGGGAGAATGCCTGGGGGGAGAGGAGGCGGAAGCCGTGAGGGGAGGTTTCAGGGTGGTTGTTATAAGGCTGGATGGAGTTGTATGGATTTGGGGGTGGGGCTTGCGGTGATGTTAGGGGGTAGACATTGGTGGGAACGGCTCGGGATAGGAAATCGTTTGTCTGGGGAGGGACAGGGTGCTGGGTCTCTGTTATGCTCATCTGCGGCGCTTCATCGATGCTCAGCTTCAAAAAGTCCAGATCCACAGGCTCCGTTTTCTCTGCGGCATCCCCCCCATTTTTTTCAAGGTAAGCTTGAATACTATCCGCTCCGAGGCTCTCGAAAGTGTCTTCGACTGCTGCGACTGAGGCGGTGGGAACCCCCAACATCTCGGTCATTGAGTCTGTTATCTCATGGATGGCCGGTGCTGCTGCATGCAGAGGTTGACAACCCACTAGGTCCATGTTTGAAAAGAGTTCGTCGTTGGGTAAGGGGTGGTTCATTGTGGGGGGGAATGGGTTTTGGGGCATCACTTCGAACATGTGGGCGTGAGGCAATGGCTCCTGCTTGATTGGGGGGTTCTGGGTCATAGGATTGGGGAGAGGGCGGAACTCGCCGATTCCTCCACTTGTGCCGGGAAGATTTGGAGCTGAGGAAGGTTTGACTGAAAAAGAACAAACACATCATCTCGAGACAGCCCCCGTCATTGTCACGTCACCTTTTCAACACGCCTCCTTAACTACGCCATGACAACCAATGGGTGGGTTCATAAGTTGGGTCAATACTTCAAATGTCCGATGCAATGTACATGTGAACGACATACGTGAAACAAAAGCGGGCAACGTGCAGTGAGGGAGGGGGCCTGGTCTGAAAAGTAGATATGTGGGTTTTACCGATATATCGGTATCGGCCTCAGTAGGTGTTGGCAAAACGCTGTTATATTCCTCACGCATACAGACAACTTGCGCAAGAAAACACAACGAAGCAAGTCAAGCCAGTTATCTTGCAACAACGCTAGCAGGTGCGGTTTCATAAACAAACAAACAAGATGAACCATGAAGCACGCGTCGGTCGTCGCAGCCGAAACAAAGGCATCATCATTAATCAGATTAATTAAAAATCATAGCAAAATATTAAAATTTCTGCAATTCGAAAAATTTATCTCATAAACCCTGATTTTTGAAGTTTTTGAAAAAAAAGGTAGGGCATAGATGCATTATATTTTTGATCATGAAGCAGAAAACGAGATTAAAAAATTTCTGGAAATATCGGCTATCGGCCCATGAATGGCCGAAATATCGGTATTCGGCCCCAAAAAAAACATATCGGTCGATCTCTACTGAAAAGAACATTCTCTATTATCTTTGCACAGCGCAACTGCATTGACTTGGTTCTACCATCTCATCACAACCTTTACAGGTATCCGGATAACTACGGCAAGTTCTTATTGCAATAAAATCGTCAGAAATTTGCATTTATATTTAACAAAAGTTGTAGTAAAAGTTGCATTTATGCACAAGCATTTCATACGACAGTGATTTACTCAAGCGATTTATTTACATATAATGCTAACTAAATATTTCCAGACATTATCTGGCGAGAAATGGCGATCATTTCCCAGCAGTTTGCGTAGCATTCTGAACCTTCGCTATGAAGTTGCTTGGCAAGTGGCAATTTAACTGTTCCCGGACTGATGTTTGGCCGGGCCATTTCTACAATTGCGTTTTGGTCACTATTCACTTCTAATCGGTTATCAAAGAGAACAGAACTATACTGAAATAGTTCTAAAGCATATTTTTTAAATCACACTTTTACATTTTGCGCAATACTTGATAAAAGGTGCAGTAAAAAGTTGCGCGCAAAAAAGAAGTTGCAGTATAAAATTCCTGGAACCAGCTTGAAATATCGTTCTGCATAAATTCTGAGTATTTAGGAAGTTGTAAAAAAATGTTGCAAAACCTTGCTCTACTGATAACGTATCAGTGCGTTATGCGGTAAGTCAAGAGCGTATGGCCGGTCCAGCACAGCTACGTCCAATCCAAATGGCTTCCTGAGCCAAAAAATATGTCACTGTCTTGACCAGGGCCGCACATCGAATGGCTTAATTTGATCTTAGCCAACTAAATTTAGCTTAAATTAATATACTGAAAGCGTTTGAATCCTAACTACAATGGTACCATACGTGATGAAGTGGAATTGAGGACCACCTGCATAAAAAATGTCAAATTTAAGATGATCAATATAAGGACAGATTGTCCGTATGTGGGATAATTTTGCTACAGCGAAAACCTAAACTGGGTCGTATGCGTGTCGCGAGTTGGACATGACCGGTCTTGGCCCAACAATTCATCGATATGTTGCCCGACATCAACCAAACTATTACTTCGCCTGAGCAGTCTTCAACACTCACCATAATGCTGCCCGGGCATTTCAAGTCGAATTTTTATTTTGCAACATTGCATCAAGACCACCACAGCACGCAATTTATTACTTTGCTGTTAAAACGTCTGCCGGGGTCATCAACCCGGAGTGGTGACCGAATTTTAATTGCAAGAAAAAATCATGAACCGAAGCCTCAACAAACGTCCGCCGTTGTAGATCTACTCGTTGGTGGAAGCGATTTAAGCATCTTGAAATTATCTCCCACGCAGCCACCATTTCGCGGATGAAACGTCTACATGGAGACGTCACATCTACGCCCTCCAACCCCGGCATTCTTTCGTAGCACAGCTGTGGTGGTTTTGACATTTCATCCAAACCATACATTTTGAACCCAATGCAGACGATCGTAGAAGATATGAACCTTTCTCAAGGTTTCAACAATAAAGCGAACAGAGTGCACGAGGTGAGGACTATACAGAAATCTCAAATTACACAATAACACATTGGATTCATTAATTCCTTGTCATGCCTCATCACGGGGAATCCCGAACCGAGGTACTTTGCAATCGCGGACGTGGAAGTTTACGCTGGCAGCAAAAACATGCTTAGCTACGGTCAAAGCACTTGTTCATTTTTGGTCCGAGTTTCACTGTAACAGGATCGGATCAATATCTCGGTGCCACAACGAGGGGGGGCAGCGTTCCCCCTTTAAACAATATGGGACAATGGCATACCCCCTCAACTGTACCACCGGGACGAAAGCATACCGGGAATGATTTGAGGCATAATTGTGACATCACAGTAGCCATGGTACGTCAGCTGCAACAAGATGGCGACAGGAAGTTCTAAAAAAACAGTTAAACACTTAAATCTTCCTTATCGCTGACTGGGCATCTCCTGCTTCCAAAACCTAAGCTGTTTTTGAATTACGAAGTCTTTGTCTTGCGCCTTTATTAATCGCATCACCCTTTGTTACGAGACCAACGCAACACACTTATCTTAAGCAAAATAAGATCGCTCCATTGAAGGAAATTCGCAGAAGCCATTGTTTCCGGCTGACTGGCGACGCACAATAAGAGTTGCTTACCCATAACTTGCATTCTGTGGCTCTTTGACAAACTGATCTTCGTGTAAATCCCCTTCTTTACTTCCTCACGCTTCGCAGCTGCAGCAGCCGATGACGTCGCCTGCAGCAGCCTCGATGGGAGGGGGTAGGGGAGCTTGTGCTTTCCTTCTGCAAATAATCGAGACGTGGTAAGTACTTCGGCGATTCCCCCACTGCTTGGACCCCCCAAACAACAAGACCGCTGAGCGAATGAGCTTGGCAGCACGAAGTACATTGGTGCTGAAGGTCAGGCTGGAAATAGGTTTTCAAGAAGGGTTGCAGTTCAGACAAGCTTGGAACAAGATACCAACGATCGATGAGGTTTCAGTAATTAGTCAATAGTTAACCAGGGTCAGGCGAATTCACTCAATCGATTATTTTGGTGACGTCGTGTCGGACGTATTCGAAGCGAAAGATGGCAGCGAACAAAGCGAAGCTAACCATGGCATCTAATCAACACCGCGATCTCAGCCACAGCGATCCATATTTGCCGAAACACTACTTGTCATTTATTATAGAAAATTTCAAGATAATCGTCAAACGAGAAATGAAGGCGTCACTGAATAGAGCGACAACATACATTTAATTGAATAAAAAAACTCAATCAGTGGCAAAAATCGCAATAAAATAATACGAATGCTTTTGGCTTCTCTCATTACCGGTGATAAAAAAATGAATAAGATATAAAACACGCAAACTGCAAATATTGTGAAGTGGCCTGATGCTGAATAACAACCACAAGTCGCTGAAAGGAGCCGGGCAGTGAAGAAGCAACAAGCGTGGGCACCACTTGGGCCAAGTCGCGAGCGGCTGTGTGCGGAACATCGCTCCAGCGCCGCGCTGTCGTCATGGCGACATGCGAGGGGCAACCATCATATGATTGATGTGTTTGCCAGTTCAAAAGCTGAGGCATGCAGTCACATTGATCAACCTCCCTCAGCTCAACATCACTTGCAATCAAGCTCGGGGCTGTGCAAGCACAAAGTTCGTGCACACGCGACGAATGCGCTCACTCCCACTCCATGTGTGGCTGTGTTTGATGCCTGGGGGTGACTGCTGGGCAAGACTGCTCCGATATTTTCATCAAAACTCGCAGTCACAAGGTGTATGTTCAATACTTGATATGAACACAGCTTCGAATGTCTGACCAACAAATATGTCAGTCAGAGTTAGACTGAGCACCACTGGTCCTCCCTGCACTGGCAAACACGCAGGTGGGAGCGTGCCAGGGTGTCCACGGAGACATAACGACACATAAGCCATTGGAGTTCCGACACAGACAAGCTCTCATGCGCACATATTGAGGAGTTCTTCAGCGTTTCTTAAAAAATCTCTCCGAAGATTCTCGGGCGACTGGTCTGGTCACGTGTTGATGAGAAGAAGAGCTGCAGAAGAAAAGTTATCTCAAACATTAGTAGGATGCAAAGTAAGTACTACTTTAGGGGACGTACCATGGTGATGGGGTACATATGTGAACTGCAGGGAACGGCTCACTTCTCCGTCGCTGGGTCGCCGCAGCATGAACTGGACTTTTACGTGGTCATGTATGTTCTCGTCCTTGTATGGAGGCGTTCGGAAGACAATGGCCACCTGCAGCATTTTGCATTTATTGCATTGTGCTGACAACTCCCACCAACACTACGTTTATCAAACACAAAAGCCATTATTGCGTAAACAATGGGGCTCACCTGTCGGTGGACGTCGATCGGCGAAAAGTCCCCCAAAGCCTCCCACGAATCCTGGTAGAAGACAACTTGGATGTCTTCTGCAACAGAGATAGTACTTTCCAAGACCCAGACATGCAAACTACTAACGATGGATGATTTGCTACAAACCAAGAAACGAAAAAAGAAACATTGCTATTAGCTTTGTTACGTCACACCACACCAAACAGGGAAGATGATGAAATAGATGCCGATTTTTCACATTTGACCTAAGGTAATCTCGCGAGATGAAAACGCTGGAAACACTGCTCGTTTCTGCGACAAGGAAGTGACTGCCGATTCGCCTGGCATGACGCGATTCGGATAAAACGCAGAGTTTATCAGTTAAGAAAACGAAAACTATGATTGTTAGGAGGGTCTCCAAAGATACACCAAAACCGACATTAAAATAAATGGTCAAAATTTAGAGCAAGTTGATAAATTTAAGTATTTGGGACAATGGATAACTGCTGATGGAAGATGTGATGTTGAAGTAAAGTCTCGAATTGAAATCGCTAGGAAAACTTTTATAAAGCTGAAGGATGTTTTAACTTCGAGACGAATAAATTTGAAACTCCGCAAACGATTAGTTCAATGCTATGT
>JGI24159J19872_10006251_pt1 | contig 15490 bp, 9 predicted proteins | sample Ectturendosymbi4_FD_19872 | JGI IMG/M metagenome (IMG submission 19872) | reverse complement strand
TTTTGTCGTAACAGGTCATTTTATCCCTGTTTGAGGTCTTTCAATTTTACGCGCGAACCTCGCATCCACTGAAAAAAGTGCGGCTGGAAAAGTCGGGCTTTACCTTGGTGTAAAAAACGTCTATCTTGAAGTTTGATAATTTTTGGTCATCTGAGTTTTACAATTGTTCGGGGACAAAAAAATAGGTTTCAACAATTGTGAATGTATACTATTTTTAAAACGGACACTTCCATGCATTCCATGTTTGGGGGAGACCCATATTAAGTTGCAATGATGCAACATTTCCTTCACTTTTTTTCCTTTTTTCGCTTCTGCAACGCAACTTTTTCCACTCCGGTTATGTCCTCAAACCTCCGCAACCAAGCTCCGCTTACGGAGCTCCGCCTTTTAGGGGGAACCGAAAATTTCATTGTTGATAATTAATGTTATTATGTACCAAGCCAAGGCAATGTTGAAGAACCAGATACAGTAAAGATATGCTACTAGTACTGTATTCTGTACTGATACTACATAATATTGCAACATGTAATGGCTGTATCTTTTACTGTGATTGTATGTTTTTGCAAAATATAATGTATTACCTAGCATTAGTGGACTCCAGACGGTTACATGCCCAGAAATGCAAGTGTTCGCCCACACCATGTTAATTAATTTGTCAGGACCTTTGATGATTGTTTAGAAACAATCTGTATGGTTTCGTTCAATGATGTGCATCGTCATCTAATTTTTATCTGATCGCATCAAAAAACTGCTGCTTTTTATAAACCTTCATTTTTGTCCGTGTATGATGGCGACCATCTCCAGTAGTTGTTGGTGTGTTGTATTGGTGTTTGTATTTCATCAATACTGTCTTGAGTAGCAACCTAGGCCTTTTTTATGCTTTGTAGCACCTCATGGTTTCTGTATTTTCTTGTGATTTCTACCACCCGCAGAATATCGAAGATGTGCGCAAATGTCAAAGATGTGCACTATCACTCCCAGAATGTAGAAGATGTGCGCAAGACAAACATGCAGTTGCGTAACAAAGGGGGCCCTGGGCGATACCTTTGGGGGCAGCACTTTGCTGATTAAAAATTAATTTTTGAAAGGAGTTGTTAAGTTCTTGCGTTTCGTTTATTATTTTTAAATAGATTTTTAAAAGCTCTAACTCTTCAATTTTCGTGTTTAGAAGCCCTAGACTGGTAGGCTATCCTGAGCGCATGTAACATGTGGCTGTGGAGTGAGCAAATTGATGAAATGTTTATTCAAAAGTCTGGGTCAAATCCAATGTGTAAACGTGCTAAAGTGCCCTAGTGTTTATCTTGAAATCAAGGCTTTTTTAACACACCTTGCTTGGTGGACGATTGTGCCCCAGTCCTTACTCTTTCATTTATTACCAAAAAATGGTAAAAAAGGGGGCATTGTTTTGTTGTACCTTTAAGATGTATAAGTTTTTTAACATTTTGCCACAATACTTTAGAATCTTTTGTATTTTTAATAATAGTTTTCTCAAAGTAATCTCTTTTGGCATTTTTAATCAACCTACTAACTTGGTTCCTTTTTTACCAAAAAATGAAAAATTTTTAGTGGGAGTGTGGCACACGCTCGTAGTCCCGTACACGGCACCTATGGTTGTCAGCCTTAAGCAAAATATCTTGCAAAACATTTGAAATGTTAATGAAAACAATTTACATACACTTCATATTTATTGTTGTCTGTGTTTAGCAACTAACATGTATTCTGTAGCACTCACTTGGACCAACCACTTCGTATTTGATTTTCCTTGTGATATGGACCATGAGTCTGAAGTAAATAAACAAATGAAATAAATAAATAAATACCTTGCAGAGCTTTCATTTTTCCATGTGTACACTTAAGTGTTATTCTAGCAATTTTGTATGTCTGCTGTGGATATCCACCTATTTAAATTTGGATATGGCCATGTTGAAAATTCCTGTCCTGTTAGTGACTGATGAATTTGAACTTTTGGATAGTATACGTGTATGCAGTAAAACCCTGTTTTCTCAAACATAATGCATGTAATGGCCACTACTCCAGTCAGTACTCGGTGACATGAACGTTACAGTACTGCTCTCTCGGTAAAGACATGACAGCAACATTACCTTAGCCTTAAATTGCGTAGTTGTTCCTGCTGTGGCCTTTTCCTTATGTAAAGTCGGCAGCTGGGGTTCTAATATCATAATTATATTCTCTTAATTGGTAGCTTTACTGTTTGGGTGTTTTGTTTAATTATGTTTTTTACTTCATGCGCTTCGCAGAGCTGATGATGCCATCTTAGTAGGCGAAATATACATTCTGTAACATCATAGCGAAATATATACTCTGCAACATCTTACTGTCTGATTCTTTGCCAGGAAAAGATTCTATCAATGCTAGCCTTGATGTGTTTATATGAATCGTCAATTGTGCAGTAAACTTGGCAAAAATATGAAAAAATGTACTGCCTAGTTTCCAGGTGTTTTTTGCATGAAAATAAAAGTTGGCATATTTTTGTGCTGTTTGGCATATTCTGAAACACAATTTGGCATATTTTGTCCTTGTGGACTTGGCAGAGTTAAGCCTAAAGCAATTAGACTGTACAGCCACCTTAATTATTTGTTGTTTTAGGTCATAACGTTTGAACCCAAAAGCTTATCAAGTCATCCAAAGTATCGAAAGGCTTGGATTCTAGCCTATTTTCTAATAAAAACTAGAGCGAAATACTATCATCTAGTGGTGTGGTCCCAGGGCCAGATGAAGTGGGCCAAAAAGGCCAAAATTGTTCCACTTACGATGTCACTCACAAAAAATCCAAAACACAAAATTAAAAAAAAATTTTTCATTGCAGACTCGAAGACTTGCTAAGTCTTAAGGGTTTAAACAGCTCTCTAGCGCAATCGGCGGAGGAACTATGGACTTGCAAAGACACGTGTAAACTGTTGTGCTAAGCTGAAACCACACTGGCAGCTAAGGTGTTAACGATCACATGCACAGATTTGTTACAATTGGACCTAGGCTAATAACTTCTATCAGAAAATAAGTCCATAAAGCTTATATATTATGCATATTCAAACACTGAACTGAGTAGCAACTCAAAACAATTGCCTCACCTCAAGTTGCTTCCTAATCCCCCCACAGCACCCTCCCCAAACCACTCAACATTGAGTACTCGTAAACCTCGGTCAAGAGGAATTCAAGGGTGTCTTGAAATTCGCGCTTGATGAATTTTTCAAAATTTTCAATTGAAAGGTTCGAGTTCGAAACATAACAAATCTGTTGATATGGACAGTTGCGCGAAAACCTGTTTCATTGGCCATAGAAACAAACAAATTTGAAGCTTTACAAATCTGTTGAGTTTGGCATTAGAGGGTGAAAACCCAACTGAAAAATGTATGCTGTGCAAGAACATAGTCAGAAGCCTGCTGGCTCAGTGCTCTGAGCATCTGTCTCATAGTTCTGAGTTTTTGAGTTCTATTCACAATCCAGCTGTTGCTGTCAGAAAGGAACCTCACACCTAGCTGAGGTATGCTTGAAGCTGCTTCTTCTCTGAAGACATACGCTTGTATCATATTATGACATACGCTTGTATCATATTATGATATAGCTTGTATCATATTATGACTGTGCTGTGAGTCTCACAACATCATCTATTCAACTTCACATATATATATGACATGTAACATGCAAAAAACTGCATGGCAAAATGTGTTCATCCAGACACTGTATTTTAAATTAACAACAAAAGTTTTTCTGTACGTGCCTGGCATGAACTCTATTAAAATGCAGTAGGTGCCCTTTAGCATACTCTATTCTTACAGTGTACAATTAATAAAGAAATGCCCTTATTTTATCATTTTTCCACAAACTTTCAAGTGAGTCGGTTGCTCATCAACTCTCACAAACTAAAACATGAAGTTAATAGGAACAGTTTGTTGATTTTATATATATATATAAAATGCAGGGGTGCAAAATTTTCTGTGAATGTTAGTAGCGCACACATATAAACTTTGCCATACAGAATTCATATGCATAAATTATAAAATGTAAAAAATAAATAAAAAAGTTTCGCACATTCTAAGTTTTTGGTCATGCGGAGCGAGTGTGTGACTGCATTTTTGCACCCCTGATTTAATGTGTTTTCTATGACCTAATAAACTTTTATTTATGCACTCAATAACAAAGAAGTATAATTTCAATAATATTGTAAAAAATGTAACTTCTGTGCGCAAATTTTTTGGGTTTTGCCAGAGTTTTTGACAAATAACACTTGGGAGTGCGACTGCATCCTATCTCCTACACCACTGATTAGTTATGTGTAGGATGTCTGACAGATTAATGTACACTACGTCATACACCTGGTGATGCCCATTATTTGCATTTGGAGTAGTCTGCAAGTTGGTTTTGAGTAGTTATCTCAAAGGGATAAAACTCAATCACTGTTTTTATTTTTGGAGCTGGTCCTAACCCAGAGCTTGTTTGTTATCTGATGAAACCACCAGAATGGCAATAGTGCCATCCAGAGGTTAATTAACAACTAATTACAACGTATAGCACAATCAATTGTGCAGCCATCTGTAGGACCGACTGTGGTTTTCTTGCAGTTTTTTTGACACAGTAGATACTGAAAACCATATGCAGAAACTATGAGACGCATTCGGCTTCCTCGTCAACTCCCTTCTGTTAAGTAAGTTTTTTTGCATTAGCAATTGTTTTTGCTTGCTTCAAAATTGATACTGTAGTGCTTGTTTGGATATTTATGATAGTGTGATTCTTTACACCCACCTCCCAACCTATTCTATTCAACCTCCAAAGAAACTTACAACCAAAGAAGTTAATTGACACCAGCTGAATTGGTGGTAATTCATGCAGTAGTCTTTAACTACAGTTTTTCAAAACCAGGCTAATGGATGTGAAATATTATTAAAGATAAAATAACAAACCATTTTTATCTTTTCTTATGCCCCGTTTTTTATTGTCTGTTACAAACACACCTTGAAACAAGAAAGTTTGATCAAGTGGCTACATTTGCCATTATTTTGGTTTAAAATTTGTTGACAAGCCTTCCAAATTCCAATTCACATGTTGTCATATATCTTTGTATGTCTGTATCCAATAGCAAAGTAGCCAGTATACAAATACGTAACAAACATTTTATTTCATAAGCATGTCTAACAACTTTTTTTACACATAGTTATCTGAAACAAGAGTTGATGTTAAAGAAAAACAGCTTTAAAAATTAACAGCAAAGCATTTCAAAAGTGAAGTTTGGATTAGCTGACATTTTTTATGCACACCAGAAAAATGGCTTCACCAACTTCATTCTTGAACAGTTCACGTCAAAAAAACATGTTGACTGACTACTTTGTAACCTTTGTTTTTGCACATGGAAAAATAATCTAGCTTTTATGATAAGGAAAAACTGTATGAACTGGCTTATTAAACTGTATGAATGTGATTTCACAGATTTCCTTTACATTATGATGGTGCTCCACAACGTCGTTTATTTTTTCCTGAATGGTATTTCACCATGGTAAAACCAACTGAAAAAATGCCAAAGAATTATGTCAAATTTATCATCCCTGCAGAGTGAGAATGTTTGTTCTGTTATCTATGATAAGGATGTTTTAAGTTTAACAAGGCATGTTTTTCAATTTATTATCATGTTCCATTTCACTTCATTTTTTGTATTATGTAATACATACGTTTTACTGGCCAAATTTTCAGTTCTGAAACACTTTCATTGTTTTGATTTGGTGTGTGAAATAACGCTTCTCAGTAATGTGTAGGTACCATTCCGGAAACTATTTTTCGTTGCATGCCCATATAATTCTAAGCCACATGAGAAAGCCCATCTGAGTTTCATCTCAAAGCTGTACAGCAGTATTTCTATGTGTTTACCAAAGCAAGTATATTAGTATTTCAGCTTCTAAAATGCAGGTTTTTATGAAGGTTTTTGTTGTGTTTTGATAATAGTTTCTGAAAAAAAATTAAACAACCAATAATGATTTGATTGAAATCACTTTATACGTTTTAAAACACAACTGTCTCCGTCTCCAGCAAAAGTTCATGAAATATTTTAATGTGTATTGTCAGCAATGATTTGCGAAATTTTGCTTGCAGTGAAGTATTCGAAGTAATCTTTTTCAAAATTTCCAATGTGATTGCATTTCATTTCCAATATGTTAATTAGCGGCAGTTAAATTTGAAGTTCCAGTGAATGCAAATATTTGAGAACGACGTATTTTCCAGTTTTTAATTGTCACAGATTGTGCTGTGGTTTGTTCACTGTAGTCTTGAGTTTGTTTGCTTTCTCTGCTCTTGTTTTAGCCTTTCAACGCTTCACCTGCTGGCATTGCTTGTAGATTTCAGGACTGACGATGCGTGGTGTTACGCGAAATCGATTTCCTATTAAAAATTTGCCCGTGGATTCCTTGCTTATTTCACATATGGAGAGTAGTTACTTCATTGCATTTAAACATTTGATTTTTGCATTGTTTTCATTTTTGAAATTAAACAATATACGATTGGGTTTGGAATAATGGTTTTGGCCTGCGCTGCAGTTATGGTTCAACCTATAGAATAACAGTATAAGATCAATTTGTGAAACCTAAGCCGCACATAATTCACTGTGCCTGGTAAAAGCCGTATGTGAATGAAAAATTCTGTAAAAATCATTACGCCCTTTTGCTTTGTTACGTGCTTTGATGTAGCTGACTAGGTCATCCTTTTAACTCGAAGTTATTTTGTTTGCGTTGCAGCATGACGAAATATGACGTCAAAGAATACTTGACTAAGATCTACCAAGTCCCTGTCCTTGGATTAAGGCTCGATAGTATAGAGTACTTAAAACACAGAGTGGGTACACCCTGGAAGATGAATTCGTATCAGTGGAAATTCGTAGAACCCTTCAATATTGCTCATGTGTTTTTGGTAAGACTTTTTTTCATTTGTATATCTATCGTAAAGTAGAGACAGACCGCAAAATTTAAAGAGAAGGGCAATTTAACGCCCACGCCAAAATAACAAAATGGAAATATTTTGTCTACTGCTCCTGCAAAAACTTCACAGTTGTGTAGAGTTTCATTTAATCTCTGGCAAGAGACCACTCACCTTCACCGAAACAAAGAGTCTGCCAAATAATGTAATCTGAAGAGGTATGTTGGTAAAAATTTCAGCAAAAAAGGTTGTTATCATAATTTCGAGTGGGAAAAAACTAATGTTACCATTTTTGGGCCTCCCTGGAAAACTTTTGGAAAAATCCCGGAGTGGCCCTCCTGGAAAAAATCCTTCCGACGCCCATGACTGCAGCATTTTGGTACGGTGAGGTTCCATGTTAGTGTCTCACCGTGTGGTCAACCTGTTTGATTGAATACTCCGTCCTCAGGCAGATTTTGATGATAAGCATATTGTGATGACGTCCTGATTATTGTTGTTATTCTGTGCATCCGCGCAATGATGCACCGATAAAATCAAACGTTTCGTCACTTATGACCTGATTCGTTCTGTTTCGAAAGGCATGTTGGTGGCGAAAAGCAAATGAAATAATAATTTTGTGTTGAGAAGAGTCATTTTTCGCTGGAGCGAGTATCGTTACGGACTAAAATTCTCAGGAGAGCAGTCATCGTTAACGAGAACGTATTTTGTTTTTCAGTTCTCTATTGAAACATGGTCACGATCCAATGCTAAATCCATATTCAAAGGACGTAGGTGTAAAAGCAGCACGTAGTTTGTATTTCTCCATTACGCGCCTGATTTCATACGGCAGGTCATTCGACCAACGTCGTAATGCATGTTTTGGTTTTAAAGGTGGCTTAGCCTTCGTTAGTAATGACCGTGATAAACTCTAGAACTACTTGAAAATTTATGCCGTGTGCCTTGTTCAAGGCCGACGGTATGACGTTCACCTTTCCTGATCCTTTGAAAAGTGTGGATGAAGAGGACGAAGACGAAACGCCGTCGTCTTCGAACTTGACCCCTGTCGATCAAATGGACATGTCATTAAANGAGGATCAGAAAACGCGACTCAGGAACGATCGAGACAAGCTGTTCTTTGAAAACAAGTGGCTATAGCAGGTGACCATCATCAAACCCAGAAAGAAAACGCTTTAACCTTTGCCACCCGTCGTCGCGACTCCGTGCGACCAAGAACATGTCAGGTTCTTTCATGTCAAGTGCAGCTAAGACACGCGGCGCGCGAACGGCCCGGTAAGGCTGGACTTTTCAAAGCGCCCCCGAACAACGACCCAGTCATGACAAGCAGCAGATGTTATTGTATTCGAGGACTTGTTCGACGTTTGACTCCTTGTTCATTTAGCAGTTGTGACAAACCACTTGGTTTTCACGCCTCAAGAATTTCAGCTTGAAACATGCCGAGACATGGACAATGGTATTTCCTGAAAAGCCAAGCAGAGGTGTTGGTTCTGCGCTGTTGTCGCAAAGGCCTTGGTAAGAGGTGATTTGAATGTGCTACATCATATCTAATCAGTGCTTGACAGACTAGCACAGTGTTTCCCAACCGGAGTCCGCGGAAGGCTCTGGATGAGTCCGCAAGCACTATGGGCAATCACTTTGCTTAAATTGCTGTCAAACAATAATAATTTTATCAACTTTATACAATCAACGTTTTTGTTCGTACAGCGATTAAATGCACCTATCCAGCGTGAAAAATTAAAAAATTCTACTGTTCCACAAGGCATTTATACTTTTGAGGTAGTGTGGTCGGTAGCTTAAAAGCGTAAACGCGTTATGTAAACTGAAGTTAGGTTTTACCGGCTTAGTTTACCGTTGTTAAACGAACGCAGTCATACCGACTACTTGAAACATTTGCTATTCCAATTGCAAATGCACTGATGATGATAACAGGAGCTCCCGAAACGTCTGCAAAATGTCGTTTATATCGTTTTCTTTGACCGTGATTTTCATTATAAGGCTATTGGCTATTCAGCACTTCCGTTTTCGTGTACTTAAACATGGATTTACTTCAGTCGAAGTAAGCGGAATAATCCGGCCACAGTGCGTGTTATGTTTAGAAGTCCTTCAGGGTGTAGTACTAAAAAATAGGTGTGGGAACGGTGTTCTCACACCAAATAAAGAGGAAGACTGCACCAAATAGTTTGAATAAAGTGACCATTCACCTAAACGAATTTCCACACTGGATCTTCCTGTTTCACTGTAGACTTTTGACTATGCATTGCGAATCTGCGTGTCGCTAGCACATCTGTGAAATCGTAGCCATGTTTTAATGTAATCTAGTGCAAAAAGGTGTGGGAACGCCGTTCCCACCCCACTACATCCCTGAAGTCCTTGCTCGCGGATCTCTCAAGGAAGTTAAACTACGTCGGCATCTCGAGTAAAAATGTTTAAAATACGTTGACGAAATCCTTGATCTTTTCAAAGAGAAAAAAAACACCAAGTAAAGTGAAGTCGTATTTATCGTCCATCTACTTCAGGAGTAAAAACTTACTCCTATATAAAGCATTGCGTACTTCTTTTTCTGTTGCTTGGAAAAATGCAAGAGTAAAAGCCCCTGATGCAGCGGCAGAGAGCTTGGTCAAACCAGCAGCCGTGTAAATGCCCAGGATAATGTGCAGTGATGCCGTAGGTAATAAGTTAGCTGTGGTTCTTTTGTCAAACAGCACCATCAAGTGGCGCATCCAAGAACTCTCAGTCGATATTCTGCAATAAACTGTTGCTTCTGGGAAGCCAAGTGGAAATATTATTTTTTGAGTTGGACGAGACAACAAATTTAGAAAACGATGCACAGTTCATGGTGTTCGTACGATAATGTGCGACTGAGGACTACGTGGAACAATTTTTCTTTTGCTGTCCGCTTGCCAAATATACAAGAAAATAAATGTTTAAGAAAGTAGATTCATTCACTGAGGAACAGCAGCTTTCGCGGACTCACTGCGTGTCTGTTTGTGCCGATGGTGCTTCGGCCATGTTGAGAACCAAAAAAGTTTTATGAGTTTATGAAAAAGGAAAACAAAATGTTTAGGTAATTATTGTCTTCTTCACGGAGAAAACATTTGGCAGTGAAAGAAATTTAAGAAGATCTGACATTAGTTTTAAAATATATTTCATCTGCTGTCAATCACACCAAATGCAGTCCCTTACGCATTCTTTTATGGTGCTTTGTGTGGCGAGATGGGGGCAGAACACAGTGGGCGTTTGTTTCATTTGACCATTCGTTGGCTCATGAGGAAAGACGCTGCAGGTTACAGACTGGTCCACGCAATGACACCGGTGCATTACGAAAAGAACAAAATTACAACCTTGCGGAACGATTCAACGACAGCAAGTGGATTGCAAAATAGCTATTGTTAGGTGATGTTTTTATACGTTTGACCAGCTAAACATCTCCATGTGCGGAAAAGGTAAAATACTTTTAGGTGTGTCCAAGACATCGTCGCGTAGGTAAAATACAGTTGTGATCCATCCAATTGAAAGTGGAAAAATAGCTGCTTTCCTGGCATTAAACGCATTTGCAGAAGTATAAATTTATTTGCGCTGCATTCGTCAAATCTTTCTTGAGCGCCTTACTACATTTCTCCGAGTTGGATAGATATATCCCTTCTTCAATTACATCAAATCATTTAACTGGGTGCGAAGCCCTTTTAAGGTGCCAAAGCTACAGGTTCATTGTGAAGTGGAGTACATTGCTAAACTGCTGACTGAGCTGCAAAGACGACAGATGGATAGAAAACTTCAAAAAATGTTTCTCTGAATCTATTGGCGAATGTTTACTCAATGGAACCAAAGCTATCTGTGTCTGCCGGCAACAGAAGCTCTTGCTTTTTCCAACTACATACCGTTGTGAAGCTGGTTTGCAACACTAACGGTTTAACCAAGCACCAAAACCAACTTCAACCAAAAGACGACATCGAGTGTGCATTGACGATCACAGGCTCTCATTTCGACCAACTTGTGTAACAAACTCAGAACATGATTCTCATTGAAATTTGTAAATGTGGGCAATAAACCAAATTTGCTAAAACTAGTGTTTGTATTATTATTCCCGTAGTCTTAGTCTATCTTGAGTCCGCAAAGATTTATACTGGTCTGAAAATAGTCCGTGTCTTGAAAAGGTTGGGAAACACTGGCTTATCAGAAAGGGTAAATTTATTGTACACCAACAACAAATTAACTTTGAAACATAAAGACGGAGTCCTTTGTAGTTCCAACATTTTAAAATTTAATTCGGTAGATTTTTGTTACTGTACTCAGCCTTCTTTTCATAAGAAATTTTAGGGGTACATACTCATCTGTCGAAATGCTAAAGGGGTACATGGTCAGAGAAAGTTTTGGAATCCTTTTTCTAAACTTAAGATGCTAGAATGAACAAAGGAGCATCATTAGACAAAACAAGCTCAACAGCCTGGATTCTACACAGTACTGAGCAGTGGTTCTAAACCTTTTCTTACATATCTTACACTTTTAACAAACAAGATTTCCAGATTTACCCGCATACACTCAATGGTGTTCATTTATTGAAAATAGGGAATTAACAAACTCTTACAGTTTAGAGTGATTTATAAAAATTTAAAATGGCTGCAATTTATGGTTCAGTAAATTTCCCCCCTTGGAAGATGAAATTTACCCCAGGTTAAGAGCCGCTGGTATAGAGCATGAATTTTTATATGAAACGGACACACTCTACAGAGACTACACTGTCTAGATATAGAAATGATCAAATTTATTGACGAGTTTTGAGGCATTAATCACTGTCTCTGTACTGCACTTGTGAGTTGTGTCTGATGTTATATGAGAGAAGATTTACTGTACAACTTTTATAACATCAGATACTGCAGTTAAAGCAGCTTGAACCTGCAAGCTACTGCGATTGCTACGTGACAGGCGCATGGTCCGCTTGATCATGGAGCTGGTTGGTAATCGCAGATTCACCCTTACCACCGCTAACAGCAAACGGAGTAGGTTACCACGCTTCAAGATTGGCGTCCTACAAGGATCCGGGCTGGCACACCTTCTCTTCAACACAGGGACGCCGGAACATCGGTAGGGCAGGGGGCAGTAAAAAAGTTGAAGGCAATGGAAACTTATGAAAAACAAAAAAATCGTCACCAATTATGTTTACTACAGTTTAACAAGAATGTTGACCTCAAAATAACAAAAGAAACTATAGAAAATGTATTTCAATTCGATCGTGATAAACCATAAAATTACAAAAGATGATGTTATGAAAAAGACACCTTTGTACCCGTTGTCCCTCTTTTGAAAGGTCAGGGGTCAATGCCACCTGCTTACCGTTATCAGCAGTCATTGTCTCGCTGCATCAACTGCCGAGATGTCTGCGTTCAACAGTCACATGCGGCAAACCACCTAATATCGTAACTTGAAGTGAACACAGGCGGCAGGCCCGTAACCAGGGGAACGAATCACCCCTAAAAGCTTTTTCGCCCCCCCTGGAAAAATGTTTTGGACATAGTTTAAAAATATTGAACATGGTTTAAAAAATGTGGGCCCCTCTGAGAAACCTCTTTGCCCCACCTGGTGTCCCAAGCTGGTTACGGGCTTGAGTGAACATTGGAAGATTTGCTGCCATGTTATTGTTTCACAATAAAGACCAACAGTAAAACAATCCGCTCGGAAGTTTGGCAACGAGCTGCCCCTGCGGGCAAAGGAGCGGCCATGAGTGAACTGCAAGCTCATCACTGCATGACACCAGAACAGTGAACCTGGCTCTTGTGCACAGGGCCTACGAGAGGGGGTGTAAGAGGTACATCGAACCCGGGACCCCCCTGGTGCCCCCTGGTAAAATTTATCTCAGAGGTCCTGCAGGGTGAGTTGTCGTACCAATTAATAAACTGTGATTGCAAGAAATAAATCAATTAATCGGAATTGTGCTGCTGACGTCAAGTTTTCTAGAAAATTTTGGTTCTTAGTCCCAATTTCCAGTGTCATGCACTGGTGAGTTAAAACCTTTCCAGAATACTTGAAAACAGTTTCGAAACACAAAACTGAACGTGTAAGTTTTATCAGGAGACGGACTCTTTTCAAAAGTTTTGTAAAAATGAATTGATTGATCTTCAATGTTAAGCAATGCTGTCTTCCAGATTCATGTCTTGCAACTGTGACTTTGCCAAATTTTGGTGTGGATTGGGCGAAGTTTCCAACGCTGTCGAAGCGCGCATTTGAAGTTATTATACCTTTTCAAAATACTTATCTGTGTCAGGCCGGGTTCTCCTCAGTGATGACCATAAAACAAAACGTCGATCTCGATTAGTTTCCAAGGATGACATGAGACGGTATCTCTTTCAACCACTGTTCCAAGAATCTCAGATATTAGCGCAGATAACAAGCACAAAATTCTCACTGAGTGACTGACTGGTTGAAATTGTTATCTAAAAAAAGAAAAATTAAAACATGGCTGTATATTCCTTCTTCCAAGCTTTTTCCCCGTTGATTCAGTGATATGCTCGTTCGCATGAAATTGTTTTTAGAATTTCAACAACCTCAGCGAACCACCTTAAAAGTATTCATGTTTGCTTGTAAGAGCATTTTATTATACAGTAGTTTCATCTCAGAGACTGATAAGTTTCGTACAAACATTGCCCAAAGAATTGGTTGCAGTAAACACAAAAATTCATGTATCTGAGAGTAAGTTTACAACGTTTTTCCAGAACCTGCCCCAAATCCTTTCCAAAAATGTCATGCCTTGACACACTAAACACTGATGATGGTACTTTGGAGATTAAGAAACAGTTATTTACATGCAGTAATTCTAGGCTTGGTTTCCCTAGCAACGTTGCATGTTGTCATTCATTATTCATTTGGATAATTCAAAACTGACAGCCATTAGCCTGTTTCAATTTGTTTGACATTTTTTGAAGCTATTTGGCATACGCTGATGAGCGATTTGGCATTTTTTGTTCATCAGGACCTGGCAACCCTGCTACTACGTACTCACGGACTGCATTGGCAATAGTCCTGAAACTGTTTTTCGCTTTGGAGGCTTCTGGAATCTTGCGCCAGTTGAACATTTTCCATACTGCATTCCTATTTTCTCCACTGCTTTTCTTCTCATGGCTGCCATAAGGCATTTAAAGAAATCAACTTCAAACAAAAACAGACCCATTTTGCAGAACCCTGCAGCAGGGTTGCGGAGTCGGAGCCGGAGTCGTAAAAAGTCGGAAGTTTTTGGGTGAAGTCGGATACCTAACAACACTGGGAGTCGGAGTCGGATTTTTTGTACGACTCCGACTCCTGCTGTCCAATTGGATTATTTTTTACATCAAACTCCTAAATTGCGAATTCCTGTTGAAATGGCACAATTTCTTTTGAAACTTTTGTTGAAACAGAGATTTATTGCTGTGCACCACGATTTCCCTTGATTTTAACAGCCAACTTTCATTTCCTTCATGTTAAGGAGTTGGAGTCGAAAATTTTGGAGGCTGGAGTCGGGAATTTTGGAAAGTCGGTGTCGGAAATTTTCGAAAGGTCAGAGTTGGAGTCGGATGTTTTATCTCTGACTCCGCAACCCTGCCCTGCGGCGAAAAGTCAAGAACTGTGTTGGCGAAGGTGGATGCGTTTGTGATTACTCGAGAAGTTTGAGGCATTTCTTACGCAAGAAAGAATTAACGGAAGAGTAGTATTATTATGAAAGAGTAACGTTGTTGATAGAGTTCAAAGTACTTTTTAATCTGTTCGCACCAAAGAGGAGCGCATTTATACCACAGGGGCGCCACAGATGTTTGGGGGACAGCTACCCAAACTACTCCCCTGGATCCGCTACTGCTTCATTGGTAGGTTAAAATGCTTCAGCGTCAGTTAAAAATCAGAAAATTGCATCTGGTCAACTGCAACATAAAAAAACTTCGCATTTACAAACTTGCTATTAGCCATCTGGTCCAGGGCTGCCACACTTGTATTTGTCGTTTGAGCTAGTTGTTACAATCCACTGCTTGGTCGCACTAGATCTCGGGAGCGGACAGGTGTTGAGCAGCCATTCACTTGTTTCGTCATCCAGAACCGCCAGGCGTGCAGTCCATGAGGAGGTCGATGGATTGGACATTGGAGAACAACATGGTCGACGGTTTGTCTTGTGCGCCGCACTCACGCCACTCTTGTTACAGGAAAGTACTAATTTTAATGAAAAATACGCTAGATTTACACAAAAAGCTAAATCATAAGCTGTAGGGGAGATGTGGGATCTTTGACCAGGGTGGGTTCATTGACCATAGGCTGTTTCTGGCCACCTAGTGAACGTGGTTTTGGCAGTGAAGCTGAGATTGCTTTCTTGTTGCCCATATATGTTTTAAAGGAGCTATAGCTGTCAAATCATTTTTTGTTGGCTAATTTTGATTTTGAAGGAAGTTGTTTTTGCAGATGGCAGACACCTTTTTTCGAAAATTTTTTTGCAAATGTGATATGGTCAAGGAATAGGGTTGCCAGATGGCCAGTATTTAACGGCCTGGTGTTGCAGTTGACTGCATCGCCTTGAACTACTGAGGCAAGCACAAGAGAAAGATGGCAATTCGGGGCATTAACTAAC
>JGI24159J19872_10006250_pt1 | contig 15492 bp, 9 predicted proteins | sample Ectturendosymbi4_FD_19872 | JGI IMG/M metagenome (IMG submission 19872) | reverse complement strand
CAGAGATAACATCTCTGCATGCAGAGATAGCTATCTCTGCCAGAGATAACATCTCTGCATGCAGAGATAGCTATCTCTGCCAGAGAGCAGTTTTTGTGCTAAATCTGTCAGATAATATTTTTACAAACGGCGCCCCATAGAAGTTGCGCTGCCGTTGCCAAGAAGATAACTTCGTACGTAAAGTTTATTCTTGTGCCAAGTTCAGTACGTTACTGTGCAAAAATCGTGACGGTTCGGCAAAAACTGGAAATTTGGCGCAAAATTGTTACACTTTGCGATTGAAAATAACTACCCCAAACAACTGAAAAATGGTTCTTAATGAAAAAAAAACAATGAAAGAAATTTGGAATGAAAAAAAAGAAACCAGTTAGCACGTACCCCTCACAAGTTGCACAAATGGACTTGAAAGGTGTTGAAAAAGTTCTTATTTATGTTGCAATGTTGCGTGACTACCGAAATGGCTATATTTTAATCTAAGCAGGACCTATAAAGTGTTGGACTTACCTTACGTTGGTGAAAGCAGATAAGGAAGATCCCGTGGTGCCACTTTTCCGCGGAAAACCAAATTGCGTTGTTTTTGTGTCACAGTATATGATTTGGCCAGTATTGTACCGACAACGCGAGAAACAACCAACACCGATGTATAGGAAAATGCTTGGTTCATCCCCATTCCTGGTGGTTTGTTCATAATCTACTTGTAAGTTATCTCACCCTGATTGTAATTATACTTTCAAGGTTTCTCGCAGTTTAACAATCGAAAGACTATGTCTAACAGCGATCGCGTTCTCATTCAAGCCTTCAAAGAAATTTCTTCAATGTCTGACAGAATCAGCTTGCCAAAGAACATTGTGGTATGCATAAATGTGGCTTACTTCATTTTTGGATATGTGCACACAGTGCTTGATTTCTTACAGATTGCCTGTGTTACTACATCGCTCCCAGAATTCCCCACATGCCAAAAGTTATTGTTGTTGCGACTTTTGTCTTATTAGTACAGTATATATAAACCACCTTGTTCACCACCTGCTTCCTAATAACTGATTCTAGGTGTTCACGCTTGTACTACTTAGTTTGCAGATGTCTTGATGTTTTAAATTAAGTGTTTTCGGAATCCTTTACCCAATGCCACTCTTCTGAAGTTTCCTGTGCTGGCCAAGATTTCGGTATTCCCGGGCGCTACCAAGCAGTAGGTGCATTCCAAGGAGCCTTTTTGTTTCAAATCGTCAAGACTGGAATTTGAAACGTTTTTTCTCATATTATTTTGCTGCTTAATTTTTCATGGACACCAATTTTTGTATAAAACCCCAGATTTTTGTGTTACTACGATGCCACATGTTAAACGTTCGTTTGTTTCGAGACCCGTTTTTGCTAATTTGAAAAACTTTAGATAACGGTGTTTCTCTGAGATGTATGGCAACTTTCACTAGTCTGGATGGAGACCTTAGCTTTCGCCTTGTGCATTCAACCTCAGTTTCAACAATTTAGCTGATAAGGTCCAAGCAGAAAAAAAACAGTCATAAGTACTTTAAAGACCAAGCTTTGAGCGCTTGCTAATTGTCACATTCTCAGGTGTATGAGCGGGTCTCGTGAAATAACACGTCTCACTTCGGCCCTTGCAATTTTGTTTGCTCCACTGAACGTTTGCCAAGATTGTGGAGTGACTCTGACATAAGGTATTAAGTGGCCTGTTCAAACTTGAATGTAGTTTTTGGTGCGGAGTGCCGAGAAAACGAAGTAAGGGCCGCTTTGTCAGAACGAAGATCAGAGTTGCAACCGCCAACACACTTTGGATATTTCTCTATTCAGGAAGTCACAATAAAGCGCCGATATTTTAATGCTATGTTAGGATATAGGGAAACGCCGTTCTTTTCGAACGAGGTGGAGGGCGACGTTCCTCCTGATTACCCCACTGTTTGTGAATCGCATGTAAATGTTTTAACAGCAGACCACTATTAGCGCCTTTGTTCGGACAAGACATTGTGTAAGCAAACTTCCATGGACTTTTAAATAGGTTTCGACATAATTCTGTGTTTAAAAAAGCTGTTTAATATTTTTGATATGCCGTGTTTAAGATAATTTATCAAAATATTTATTACGAACAACTAAAACTTTTGTGTAACTGATGACGGCAAATGTTGCAATTGGCAAGCGTTACAGTTGCTCTAACACTATAGGGCAGACCTCTGTCTCCCATCGTTGTGCTGCGTGAACTTGTAAAATGTTACTAAAACCACAAAAGTCGAATTCGCTTTAATTTCCCGTCAGACGCCAACTATGCCTGTCACCAGTTAAAAGTTGTCGCACTTGAAATTCTGTGGCGGTTTGTTGCTGGGGTTTTGTCGCAGCTTGAAATGCCTGACATGAAGGCGAGATCCCTTCACGTAAGTGGTGTCAGTTATAAGTCGATTGGCGTCTTTTCATCATGGCAGGATATTTATCAGTGAATGTCCTGCTCAGAACAATGAGATTATGACCTGCGGAAAGACTTGCCTCTCATATCACAACCGATAAATTTGCATTCATTTACGATCAGAGCGCGGGAATACTACATGGATTGTATTAAACGCTGCCACTTGAACGAATTGCTCGTAAAATTAGTTTCAGAATGATTTTACGTGCCCACGGTTTTAATCTGACGCCATCTCTGTTACTCGCAGGACCGAGCCAACAAGCTCTTCAAACAAGTGTACGAGTCGAAAAGTTTGCGTGGTCGAGCGAACGATGCCATTTCCGCGGCGTGCCTGTACATTGCTTGTCGGCAAGAAGGAGTTCCTCGAACGTTTAAAGAGGTGAAAAGCAAAACAACACGGCTTGATCGATTGCATGATGGAGACATCCTGCACGGGAGACGGGAATGAAATAGATCCTGTCTATTTCCGCTATTTATTTCTATGACGCTTTAGAGCAGTAGTTACCAGCCTCTTTCACGCCAATCTTTTGAAGTTTTTGATCAAACTTCGAACACAGCTTTTATTAAATAAAAGCGTTGAAAACTTAGGAATAAAAAAGTTTCAAAGCCACCAGCGGAGAACTTGTTGTAAGAAGTGATTGTGGTCTAAATATCCAACTTTGTCGCAGCGTTTGAAGGTGTATAAACCGCTATTTACGAGGCATGCCATAGCTCCCCTATGCAAACGTTTTTCTGATAAACATTCCTGTGTTGCAAAAGCAAAATCTGATTTGTGAATTTGACATCACGAATGGAATGTTACGACTCGGCAACAGTGTCAGTTTCGCTTGACATAGAGACGTTATAAATCGCCGATTCCTGATTTGTTTTGCCTTCTGCGCCCATATGAAATTGCAATGTGATTTCGTAACCCTTGTTTAGCATTCGAAAAAACTTTTCCTGGAAGCTTTGGTCCTGCAATCAATGGAATTTGAAAATCACTTTTGGTTGACTCTGGCAGCAACTTTGTACATGTATGTTTATCTTACGAGACCCGCAGTTGCAGAATGTGCTCACATATATAAACGATCTGAAGATTTGCTTAAACTTACTGCTGCTTTGACCTGAACGACTCGCGCGGAATTTCATTCCCCTGCGAGTCTTGAGTCCTCTGCGTTCCACTTTTGCACCAACTGAACACAAATGAACGAACATTAAAAGCGCACCTTAAAGTAATTACTGTATCTGTAAGTGAACACAAGGTGATATGATTAGAGCAGTGTGGTCCAGCTGCAGCCCCGGGCCGCATGTGGCCCGGGGACAGAAGCTTTGAGGCCCGCCAGCTTTCTCAGAGTTGATTTAATGCTGTGTGTATTTTACAGTAGGTGATATTAATTAGAACAATATAACATCTTTTAATAAAAATGTACTATATTAACGGCATTAGGCTAGACGGTAGAGAGCTTCTGGAAATTAGTCAGCAAAAATGTATTCCCAAACTGAAAGATTTCGCACTAAAAATGCACCCGATTTTTGGAAACACGTACGCGTACGTGAAAAAACACGTTTTTTTACGCTGTAGCAAGATAAACCGAAAAACAAAAATCGAATGGCACCCGAAACACTGGACGATAGTCCCGACTTGCTACGCTACCACTGACACTGGTATTGATAAGGAACGATAGTATCAGAGAAGCCTCGACTACAGGTATCCCACTGATTGAGATTTTTCTATTGTGTAATAATTTCAAAGACGCACTCACTTATCTTCCCTTTTGTGAAGTCTTGTGAATCTGTTTTATATCATTTTGTTGGAAGTGGCGCGCAAGTTCACAAGTTTTTGTAAAATTGTCCGTAGGTCTGAAGTAGTTGGACCGCGCTGGAGTAGAGTATCTGTGTTTATACTAAAGTTTGGCTAGGTGTAAGGTGCTCATACCGCAGGTTGGGAAATCTTTTTTCGACATATGAAAATTGTACCATTTAACAGAAAAGTTGTAAAACGCGTTGGTTACTGAAAAAGAATTGATGCTTCCTCTGCCACTCTTTTGTGCTTGACTTTAAACAGCTTCGTCGAAAAACTATTGCCAGCTTGGTGCACCCTGATGCAGGTCTCTGTGAATGATTGGTTTAACATTTTTTCTTTTCTGGTGCTAAGCTGAAATTATGCTGCAATGAAAGCCTTCCAGTGCTGTTATGTTACGCTTGTTAGAAATGAAGGCAACTACCAAGCGGACGTTTTGCAAGTTATGAATAGGGCAACCAATCCTTTGACCTAAAAACTTAAAATGTTAACTTCATAATATCAATTTGCCGCGTTTGCAACTGAAATGTGGAATACAAAGCATATATTAGAAATCAAACCAATAGGTTAAAAATCTTTATTGTGTTGAAATAGAAACAAAAATCGAAAGTGTGAAAGATCCAACGAAACTAGGGGTAACAAAACAGATAAAAATCAATTCAAAGACACGAGAGAAATATCCAATGTCAATCAATATCCTGAAGTAACTGAGAAAGGTTTTGCATTATTATACTTCAAAAGCTGCTTCACATTATAGCCTTTAAAAGTTTCAAACTGGATAATGGATTGAGCATTTACCAAACTAAGTACTGTACCGCCACGTTTCTTGCCTTACCACGCCTAGCCTATTCCTATTAATATTCAATCGTCCAGTAGGTGGACAAAACAACAATATTGCGTCAGAAATCGCAACAAATCTATTTTTATCTGAGAATTACAACTAAACTTGCAAAGGTATGTCAATATCTGTTGTAGATTTAATAAAATATCGATAAGAGAAAAACTCTGCTGCAAGATAAATTTGACCCAACGACAATTTTTTGACCTAATAACTTCGGAGAGCTCATGGCATCAGCGTGAAATTTGGCTTGTGGACATTACACAAACTTAAAAAAAGGCAGAAAAAGTTGGACTTTATTAACTTTTGGTTGCCCTAGTTGTGAACAACTACGATTTCACTAAAGCGTAGGTTTAATTGTAGTGCCTGTGTATTTTTTTCATGATGTCGTTTAGTACTGGATGTGTGACATACAGTACATGCGTAACTGCCTCTGCAGCCGGTCAGTGTCTTCTTTGTTATTCACTATTGTTCGATTCTCAAATAACTACTATAAAACAAGACACGCCCTTTTATGGAATATGGCCCAACTGCTTGGTCAAAAGAAAACCGGGTCGTTGGAGTGATTGATTGCTCCAGACGGTTTCAAAACTGCAAGTCATGGGTCGAGATCAGCAATCTCAGGAACATATGCCTCACCCTATGGTTGTTGCGACAGTGTAGAAGAACGGTACCTCAAGCGTTGAAAACAGCTTTTACGTATTCATTTCCAAGGCCATTACCTGCTGTTGCTTGTTTGGCATCTGCACATGCTTTGACTGAGCGCTGTTCTTAGCGTATGTTTCTCGCTTAGAGGTGCGCGTCTACTGAGGTGTAACTCGTTCTCATTGTTGTAAGGTTTGTTTCAGAAACAGTTCGCAAAGTAACGTATTCTTTAATCTCAACAACCCTTACCTGGGGAATATTTCCGTGTGATGCTGAGTTGATTTACTCTGCAACGTTCGTTTTACAAGATATTAAGCAATGTTTGTCACATCCTGCGTTTTGCAAGCGCATTCCCGTTTGTTTTACAATCACTAATCAACGTTTCCTGGTTGAATTCACAAAATGTCTTGTTCACATATCGGTCTGACCTATTTTGCTTGTTTTAAACGCTCGTTTTGGGCGTAGTTTGAAAGCGCGTTATGAACGCGAGTTTAAGGTTGCTTATATGAAGTCAGACACCTTCCCCAGGACAGGGTCGACAGCTTGGTAACGTGGTGCTTTGAGATGCTTCACTTGGAACACAGCAGAGTGACGCCACAGCACGAGTTAAAAAATCTGTGATAACGTAATGCCCGGGAACCCCATCGCAGTTGTCACATTCCACAAATTTACATAAACGTGTATAATTTTCCACAGATTTGTGCGATATCTCGGATTTCGAAGAAGGAGATCGGACGATCTTTCAAGCTAATCGTAAAAAATTTGGAGACCAACGTGGATGTCATTACGTCTGGCGACTTTATGGTAGGGACGAGGATTATGCCAGCGATTCGTTTGCATTAACTTCCTGTTACGTAAAGTCTGAACACACCTATTGATGGATGGCGAGAATATATCAGCAAAACGTTATTTTTACACACGTCAATGTTGCTGTGTAAGGAATTTTGTCAGTTCTCCAACGTCCAAACGCAATGAACTACCAGCCTATTGTGCTTTGGATTTCAAAAAATGTTTGTACAGTATTGAAACATTAAACATGTGACTTGCTGCGCTGAGGTTAAAGTTGAAAGAATCCACCGCGTTGTAGATGTAGCATTAAGGACGATTCAATATGGCAGAGGGAACCCTTAACAAAAACTTCCCAAGTCTAAGTTCCACATAAATCTATTCTCTAGCAAACTGTAATGTGTAACCATCGCACTCGATCACGTATACTTGGGATTTTGCGACTGGATCCATGTGTGAGTGATGCGCATCGATTCACTTGCTTATTAGGGCTGCGTTGAACGATCACCAGAATGTTACATGTCATAATCTACTTGTTGCTACAGCGAACCCAGCACAACTGTTGCACTCCTTTGTTGATTGCAGTCGCGTTTCTGTTCCAATCTAAGCTTGCCGTCCAGCGTTCAAAAAGCTGCAACGCACATCGCTCGTAAAGCCGTAGATGCTGACTTGGTTGCCGGGAGGAGTCCAATATCAGTTGCTGCCGCTGCCATTTATATGGCTTCGCAAGCATCGGAAGACAGGCGCTCGCAAAAAGGTGAGTCGCTAGGTTAAGCTTATTTGCAAGTGGCAAGCCACCCATTGCCGTTATGTTTAATAATTGCATAATGAATCAGCACCTTCAATGAAAAACGTACAAAGTTTCGAAATAAGATAAGTCAAGGCGCATACGCAGAAATCCTGCTATGGAATCATGAGATGGGCTTGACTGCGTCGGAAAGTTTGTTGAAACGTTCTATCTAGGGCAGGGGTGACGAACCTATTTGCTATCGCGAGCCACTTTGTCAATTACCGCTGAGTAATCGGGACGCACAACTTTTTAGTCATACTATGAAACCTGTTAGTTCAAGACTACTGGTCTCGCCTGAATGCTTCGCGGGCCGCATGTTCGTAACCCCTGACCTAGGGGTTTGGCTTCGTGGTGCAAAGCGTTTATTTTGCGGGACTAGAAATGCTAGTGCCTACGTTACCATCCGGCAGACCCGTAACCAGGGGCAGGCAACCGGGCAAATGCTCCCTTTCAAAATAACACTACAACATTTACAATCATTTTGCCCCTCACCCCGAAACTATCAGATGGTTGCGGCCCTGCCATCCGGTCTAGGTATTGTGTCCCACAGTTGCACTGGTCGAGCTTAAAATTTAAGTTGACATTTTTTTGAAACAATGTTCTGTCGGATTTTGCAGATATCAGCGAAATAGCCGGAGTTGCGGAGGCCACGATCCGTCAGTCTTACAAACTCATGTACCCTCAAGCCCACAAACTCTTCCCAGACGATTTCGCGTTTCACATTCCCATCTCTCAGTTGCCTACATTCTGAGCAAAGCGATTCAAAACCGCTTTAATCGAGGACCTTACTCTCTTTCGACGTCCACATATTACCGGGAAAAACGCGGCCGACTGTCTACTGTCCGAGAAGTTGGCCAACCGATTTTGTTCTGCGCAGTGACCGGCAATGCCGTTTTCACTTTTCAACTCACTTCTTCGTGAAATTATTGTTTCTACAGCTTGTGCCTTCTGATGATCTTCTTTCTCCACAGACAGTTTTCATGTGAGAGGCGTCCCGTATTCCAGAATAAAACTTCAGAGTTAAGTCGGCGCTTGCGGCTGGCTGCTGAGCAAACGATCTTCATGTTCTGTACATCCCATTCGTTTGTTTTCGTTGCTGAAAATCCCCTGAAGGGGGATTGTGTCAGAAGCAGGGCCGACCTTAAAAAGTGCGGGGCCCAAATGGAAGCGCTTTTTGCGGGCCCCACTCTGTGGCATGTGCAGGCATTTTTGAGGGGCGCATCAAGTCGATATTGATGGCAATCGGTGATGTGAAAGAGCAAGGCCCGAAGTGGCGATGCCAAGCTACGGGAGTTTAAACCTCTGCGGCAGACTTGTATGAAGAGCGCCGTAACGCCCATATTCATCCATGAGTTACTACGTTCAATACCTCCAAAGAGAAGGTTTGACTATCTGGCGTCACATCATCAGCTGATTGCTTGCGTTGTCGCCATTTTCACTGTGGTGTTGCTCTTCTAGAAGCTTTATCTGTAATTTCTGAGCTGTTCTATTAAAATATTTGTCTGCTTCGGCCATTTTTGCTTTAGCTGTAGTCCACATTTGACAGCCACTTAATATTTGCGGCCTATGTCTCTTGGCCTTTGAATAATGGTATTTAGCTTAGTTACAGAAATGATATATTAAAGAAATAGCCCGAATTCGACCCTAAAACCAATAATGGTTACAGTGAAACCCGCTTCAATAAGAGCACAAACCGCTTATTAGACCAGGTTTTGCATGTCCTGGACACGTTCAAAAAATTGTCTTTTGTTCTAACACGAAAGAAAAATACAAAGTAGCCAATTGCAGATTGACCAATAAATATAGACCTACTGTTTAGAAAGTTTTCAAAAAAGTGGTGTAGTAGCATCCAAAACTTCCACGAAAATCATCTGACTTCTGCACCTTTCAGACTTTGCAATTTCCAGTTTGTTGGGATATTGCAGCGTCTAATTCGACCTACCTGACGATTGACAAGACGCAGCAAGAAATTATGGCACCACTCCATGTGAGATTGACACAATTATGTTCCTTGTTCCGGCAGTGCTTTATGATGCAGCTTTCACCACAAGAACATCATGAGGCTGACTTCACTGTCACTTCGGTTATTTTGCAAATGGCTTCACTGTTAATATTTCTTTGTTAATGGCACTTTGCGGCAGGCCAACGCCTAATTTGTGCTTCTTGTCGGGGCGCTTGAGGTGAACGCTCTTGCCCAAGGAGCGCTATGGCAATTCACTCGGTGGCTCTAGATCGAATACCCAAACTTCCGATTGAGAGGCGGACACTTCACCACTGAGCTATATGTTAGTATTTGAAAACCCTTCTGCAATAAAATGCTACAAACCACTTTCATTTAACCACTGACAGGGTTCCCACGTGGTATTGAATTGTGAAGTTGGTTTTCAAGACCTTGAAAAAGTATTGAATTTGGCCAAAATGTACATACCGTATTGAAAAAGTATAGAAATTCTAAATTCAGCCATTTGTTTGTTCTTCATTGCTGATGATAGCTCTGCAGATGTATTGTTTGCATCGTGTTCCATGATTAAAATCTTCGAAAAGTGAAGCTAAATGATGGCATTCAAGTCTTTTAATTCAGTATTGAAAAAGTATGGAAGATGGTTTTTGAAAATGCGTGTTGACCCTGCACTGAGGTGACTGAGCAGTGGTGCAAACCACAATATGGTATTTCAGAGACACACTGCTCGAGGACCAAATAAAGCTGATTTGACTCTGCTTAGGAAACATGAAGGTCAATATGGCACACAAGCCACACGCTCAATTCAACAATTTAGTTGCATTTCGAAACTCAAAATACCACATCCACTGTTGTCTGTGTCGCAACTCGCAACAAACACTGCCTAGCTATCGTAAGTGGTTAAGGTAGTAAAGGTACGGCCTAGCGTCTAAACGTTAGAAATATTATTAACGTCGAAATAAGTTCTATTGTCAGGTAATAGAATATGGTATCGGCAAGCATGGTTTTCAGCTGTAGTCAACTATGGCTATTGTCATGTAGATTGTGTGCCAGAAACAGGGAGGTTCGTGATTTCCTGTCTAGTGACTGTGTGCAGTGACGTAACTAGGGGGGAGCATCTGCTCCCGGGCGCAACATTTTGGGGGCACCAAATTGAGGTCGGCATTTTACCTAAAAATTCCGTAATGTGAAATTTCAGCGGATGCTAATAATTACGAGTTACAAAATGTCGAATGCCAGCGGCACCCAACTGCGAAATCTCATCAAGATCACCAGTGTTCGGAAGTAGTGTTTCCAACCCGGATTTCCCGATACTCGTTTTTTTGGCTATTTTCGACTACCCGAAACCCGTTATTTTCAACCAATAAACCCGGATATTTTGAAAAATTTGCAATTGCTGTTGTATTCAAATATTTGTGATTCTGATAGCACTGAAGTTGTAGAGTGGCGCGTGTAGCGGCCAAATTAGTACGCTTGAACTTTCAACTATTATCATGAGGCACACGTGTGCGGGTTTTGCTCACTGACCACCGGACCTTGGTTACTGTTCCGTTTATATATTCGTTCAATTGACCTATTTAGACGGATCGTGACGTCATTTTGCACACAAAAGTATCTTAATTATGTGTGTGGTCACTACAGCGTGTAGTCACGTATCTCTTTGTTTGATAAATACAATGCTCACGTCATAGCAACGGTTTGCTTTTCAGTAACTTTAGTCTTTTCGCTAACCTTAAAATACCACATGAGGTAGTTCTTCAATATTAAGGCTATACCGTACTTACTAGTTAGTTCATTTACAAGCAGCAATTCTTTGCAGAAGCGATTCGTTCTTTTTCAGTTTGCAGTGACTTTTTACAAAATAAATGGCTGCTTTTCTGTAGAAGCTAGATCTTTATAAGTGGCTTTTCTTTAGAAGCTGGTTATTTAAATTTACTTAGATTTTTAGTCATACACATTCAATTTCAAAAAGCAATCAAAGAAAATTAGAAGTTTAGAGCCACTTCTTTCACAAGGCTCAACAAACACTAAATTTGTGCTCCGTTATACAAAAAGAAGTGGTTCAAGCACCGAAACGTTGATCAGCCATTTGAAATCAAAGCACAAAAACTATTCTGGAACAGAAAGAGATCCGATCACAAATTGTGAAAAGGAAATGAGTCTTTATGAGGCTACAGAAAAGAGGCCAGATAACCTTGAAAAACTGTAGGCCTACCGGTCTTACTTACAAACAAGTCCACATCAGTGGAACTGGAGAGGGCTTTTTCAGCCACAGGACTGTTTTTCACAAAACTTAGAGAGAGTATGCTTTGATTGTCATGCGTCAGGATTATAAACATTAAAAATTGTGCTTAACTTAATTAATAATTCGCTAAGAAACTGCGCACTGGCCAACCGCAGTACTTTCAAAATGATATAGAGTTTTATCGCGCAAAATCACATTTATCCGGAATTTTTTCTCAACAACTCGAAACCCCGGTTTTAAAACTTTGCTCCGAATTGGAAACTCTGTTCGGAAGTGGCGTTTTAAGGCGGAGCTTCTGTCTCCACCAATCCTGCGATTGCTTCCAGGTAGACACATGGTTCGCATGATCATGGAGTTGGTTGGCAATCGCAGCTTCACCCTTACCACTGGAAATGGCAAGCGGAGCAGGTTGCGACGCCTTAAGAACGGCATCCCACAGGGACTTGTCCTGACACTCATCTTCAACATTTACATCTCTGACCTGCCAACCACCGTCTCCAGAAAGTATGCATATGCTGATGACCTAACAACCATGCATGCTGATGGAGATTGGCAGGCATCGGAAAGGGTGCTGAGCAAGGATATGTCAACAATAGGTGAATACCTCCAGACTTGGAAGCTAACCTCAGCACCACAAAAACGGTGTTGGCAACCTTCTATCTTAACAACAACCAAGCTAAACGTGAACTAAAGGTCATCTTCAACAACGAAACCCCGCCCTTCTGCTTCGAGCCCAAATACCTTGGAGTAACGTTGGACACAGGTCGCTCATGTATCGCCGACACCTAGAGTCACTTCGCAAGAAGCCGACATCACGCGTCGCGCATACCCGCCTTATCGACCCTGCCATCAACGACGCCTTGCGAATTGTGACTGGATGCCTGCGTCCTACACCAGCGGACAACCTGCTCATCCTCGCAATCACCCAACCTGCTGAGCTTCGTCGCAAAGGAGCCACACTGTCTCTAGCACGCCATGCTATGGATCCTAGCAGCGGCGTACGCAGAAAATTTTCATGGGGTGTTTCATTCAGTGGCATCTGGTGGTCATTTCTATTTGATGTGCGTTGTGGCGTCACAATTCATGTTTACATATTCATGTTTATAAAAAACGTTTGGGCGAAGTTTGTTGACATAATATGCATATTCTTCTACACGCACTCTCTTTAATTTATGTGTCATTGCACTGAATATAAACTACCATCAACGCTCCAAGTTACAGTAGGATATCGGAGGAAAATAACCTCAACGCTACGACACTGCAGTTCATAACTTCAAAAATATCAGGCTGCGCATTGAAACAAGGGAGTAAAACACACCCTATCATTGCGTCAGAACAATTTACAACTGCAGAATGAGGCTGCACTAATATATTGTCGAATACGAGCAGTCGAGCATGAAAAGTGTGCGGCTGGACTGGCTGTCGCACACTCAGGTTTGAAGGATCGAATCTTACTAAACTACGCAAGAACTGAGAATGTGCATGAAGTACGCAAGAAAACTTCCGATATTTGTTGTATAGAAGTCTAGCAAACTTTTAGTTTTCCTTTTTTCCTGCTGAGACATTTTCAAATGTCTGAATGCTTCTATGTTAACAACAGCTGTTTTTGAGCTCGTGCAACAATTCTATCTCGCGACAGAAAATGGTAATGAAGCCAATACGGTCAGCGCTTGTGCTGATCAGCCATAGGAGACAAAATAAACACAATTATTTTGGATAAAGTGAACTATCGCGGAAAGCAATCTTAAACATGCGTAGTGGACGAAAAGTCTGCAAAAAGTGGTGAAATGGTTTCTGGATCCAGACGATATTCCAGATCCCCACCAAAACCTAATTACAGTAGAATTTGCCTAATTCGTCACCTCAAGGGATAGAAAAAGTGACCATTTAGGCGAAGTGACGAATTATGCAAGCAATCTAAAATGAACTGCAGAAAGCGCTACTCTCAATCGAAATTTTCATTGGGAAAACTTTTTATCGTTTAAATTAAACTCTTTAATTCCTCTACTCTATCTCGACTCCTCCATTTAATCTAAAACCTTTTAAATCTTCAATAAAGTTTAAAGACTTTCCGCGATAAAGAACTTACTTTGTTTGAATTCCCACACGTGTTAAACTAGCTGCTTAAACATCAAAAGCGAAACTTACGACTGTCNCTTACTTGAGTGTGTCATCTGCACTTACAAGTCAAATAACAAACAGTCACATTGATAAGTTTCAAGCATTGAAGTAAGACGTCCAGTGTAGAAGATGTTTCAAACACACAAAACAAAATCCTTATTTACTGCACGTATTTAACCCATGAATATTTTGCAGTTTTCTTATATTTCTTAAATATGTAGAATCGCATTTAACAATATTATGAAATTGCTTGCATGAAAGATGTTTTAAATTGCACACCAGCTTCAACAGACTGGAAACTGGTTCAACCTGAAAATATTCTCTTTCTTTTAGGTTTGTGGCTCCACCAAGGAAAAAATCGTTCGACATTAGCGTAAAAAGCCACAATGCTGAAGTAAAACTGTGCAATCTGTATCAGTTTACTGTGGTATTGCACGTTGCGAAATATTTTGTCCATCTTTTATGTTCCATGATTTTACAATAAATTGCATTTGGCTGATGCTCTTTTTGCACGAACTCAAACACGTTTTGGTATTGATCAAACAGTTTACTTCAGCTTCATCAATAGAAACGTTTCTATCGAGCTGATACTACTCACATGGTTCATCATTTTCCCATTCAGTTGTTTGCAAACGAAGGAATCTAGTCAAAGCATTGAAATCCAGCAAATAAAGTGGTCCATTTAGCTAGATGTGCAATACAAGACTTGTACAATACAGATACATCTGACATGAATAAATCACAGTCATGTGTGGCGTGGTGATTCGGCACATATAACGTTGAATTCGTAGGAGCAGTAATAGAGTCTACCTAGTCGAGTGGGTAAACTCTATAGCTGTTACGTCGAAGGTTCAACTCTCCATTCAGGTGGCTCAACGCGACGCAGCGTTATAGCTGCAATACACGATCCTTGCCTTTTCTGAGTTTTCTTAGTGCTGATAGAACTTGGCTTGATGTATATGCAATGTCTCACTTGAATCAGTGGCGAAACACGATACAACTTCAACAATTGATTTCTCAATATTCTGAACTTACTCATTGAAAGCAATCACAAAAAATTTCAAGTGTCTTAATGTGTTAAACAGAATCTGCTCAGATAATTTTCAAAAAAACGTTTCGGAACAACAGTTGGTTTATCGACGGACATGAAGTATGAATGAAACTGAGTACATTTGAAGCATCCTTGGCAAACTAGGATAAAGTGATAGCCATCTGGTTACGCTGTGAGAAATGTTTTTGACACTCAATATCCAAAAATTTACAATGATCTTTACACTCTTTTTTGCGAACTGTGCAAATGCAACCACACATAATTCACTCATCTTCAAAATCATTTAGTTCTTTTCTGAAAAAGGGATACTTCTGATGTATTTCTTCATATTAAGCATTGCTGATTGATAATTACTAGAAAGTACTACACTAGCTTACGTGCAATACACTGATCACTAAGCTATGTGCCAGGGCCGGCGTTAAGCCAATGCAACCGATGCAGCTGCATTGGGCCCCGCGCCTCTGGGGCCCCGCGCCATGGTGTTTGGATAGATTGTTCATTTTTGCCAGATACACCCTGCGCTTGAGAATTAAATAGAAACGCCGTATAAATTTCATTGTTAACAAAGAACGCGCTCGTCAAAACTAGCAAATTTCCTCTCGAATGTTAGCAAACGTGCTCAATTCTCGTGTTAGTGCTGTGCTGTATATCTGCGCTCTACTACGATCGTAACACGGTTGACTGAACACGATGACGTCATAAAATCACTGCTCAGAGGGGCCCCGCGCTTAGGTCTTGCATTGGGCTCCGCGTCTTGCATTGGGCCCCGCATCTCCTAGGGCCGACCCCGCTATGTGCAATACACAAAAGTTACTTGCGTTGGTTTTAGGTAGGCGATCTCCCCAATCACCCCCCCCCCTGAATCC
>JGI24159J19872_10006247_pt1 | contig 15494 bp, 7 predicted proteins | sample Ectturendosymbi4_FD_19872 | JGI IMG/M metagenome (IMG submission 19872) | reverse complement strand
AAGGATTTTCTGCTCTTGTCAAAGTTAAATCAAAAAAGAGAAACTCAACCAAGGATGTTGATCTAGAAAAATCAACTCCATGTGTAGCAGATTAATATGGCAGACACAAGCACACACCAAACATTACAAGGTTCATTTGAAATAGGCTAAGCAACGTCTACAGCATAAAAATCGCTTATTAAATATTGTACTTTTGCAGTAGTATATTTTAGTGCACTGCAGGGGTGTACAGGTTTTTGAGCAAATTCAAAAGGGTGTACCAATACAAAAAAGGTTGACAACCACTGGTCTAGACTACAGATCACAGTCGGCCTAGTCAGTACTCTGGTCAAGCTAACCCTAGTCCAGGTACGTAGCAAACTTAAGTATTACTATACAGTAATGTATACTGAAAGAGCCCCATCTTGCTACACCAGCAACAGACTCATGCTGATAAACTTGGCATGTTCAAGAAGTAGGGCATGGGATGGGAGTACTTTTTCCAACAATCTGAACCCTCAAAATATCGAGAAGAACGTTTCGGATATCCTTATCCGTATCCGGTCCCCGTTGGAAAGCAGTTTGGATATCCGTATCCGGTTGCAAACTCACTACAGTATCCTGCCGGATATCAAACCGGCAAACCGGATAGTGATCATCTTTGCTGCATACACTTATACGCAAGCCGGCAAACCGGATAGTGATCATCTTTGCTGCATACACTTCTACGCAAGCACTGCAAGGCAAGGGAGCAACACGTGCAGTTATGCACACCAGAAAGTCAGAGATGAGCAAAGCATGGATCAGGAGTCAGGACTGGATCGGTCATGACAGTGGTTCTCAAACATTTTCCGTTGCGCCGCCTTTGGCAGAGGTGTACGGAGTCTGAAATTTTTGACTCCAACTCCGCTCCTGCTTCAGCTGAATATAATCCGACTCCGCACCGACAAAATTTAAAGTTTTGGTCTCCGACTCCTGCTCAAACTCCAGTGTGAATTATCTAAACTTTTAGCAGTGTCTAAAAGACCTTATCCGGTTTTTGCATTAAAAGACTAAAAAAACGTATCGAATGAATTTGCTGATCACTGCAATAGTGTCAGTTGCTTCTCAGATAAAGGATTAAGGTGGCCATATTTTTTTACCCTATTTCCTAACCATTTACCTTAACTGCAAACCCTAACCATCAACACTAAACGCTAATCCTAAAACCTAACCTTAGACACTAACACTGAACCCTAACCCTAAATGCTTACTATAAACCCTAATTTTAAACACTAACACAAAACCCTAATCGAAATGCTAAACCTAACCCTAGTCCAAAAGCTTAATTTAATTATCAACACTTGTCTGCTTTTCGAAATGTACATCACAAGGGGTCCAAAAATTTTGACTTGAAGTCTTGTGTAAGTACATCAAAAGAAAAACCAAATACAGTACAACAAGGGATTCACTCGAACAGAGGATTGTCTCGTGACTTCCCACTCGACCATGCTGATAGTAGTGAGATGTTCTCCAACTCAGTTTTATATCTGGCAGAAAACTGGATGCGTGATACGGTACTTTTTGTCCTTCGAAACAGAAAACTGGAAATGCTGGTTGTTGAGAAACTGCCTAAACTATTTATGTGAGCTAAATTTTATTGGCCAACACATTTTTAACGAATCACCATCAACAAGAAATTGTCCAAATCTCCACATACATGAAACTCACCAACCTAACCTTACTTACATCCAAGTTGTATTAAAAATTTAAGACTTCCTGTGAAGTCCCAACAAACAATTCCATGTGGCCACGACGATAGCCTACGACATGGTTACTCTGAAGTTCGGACAAAGGCGCCATTGGCGCCAACAGGGCGAAGATTTGTCGACACTTTGCGACGTCGTGCCAACGAGACAAAATGAAATCCAAGCAACATGACCTCAAGCTCTCTATGCTTTGAAAAAACAATTGAATGACGTTCTAGCCACGTACTTGTATCATTGGTAACGAACAGCTGAGGTCCTAATAACTTCCATTTGCAAAACTTCATGAGTCAGCAAATTGTTTTCTGATGAGTTTATTGGATTCAATTTGTATATGAAATTCACAAGTTTATCCAAAGAGAAGTAACCATTCGGCACGAATAAAGAAAAAAAACAAAATAAAAAGCACAGCTGAACAACAGGCAAAGACACACAATGAGTCCAGATGTTTTGTCAGATGCTTCCCCAGCAAATGTGAACAAATTGTGGATAATTATCACGAAACCTTGGCAAAACCATCATAAAAATAGTCGAAAGTCATTACAGTTAAGTCAGACTATGCCAAACTGTCAACACTATGCAGCACAGAATTATTGACATTTTACTGCTTATACAGAAAGGCAAGCAATTGCAACAGAACATGCAATCAGGGGTGTGGAGCCGGAGCCCAAGCAATTTTGGATGACTGAACCCAGAGCCAAAATATTTTAGACGGGGGAGCCGGAGCCAGAGGCTGAAATGTGGATTTCCGTTCAGCAGAGAAATTTTGTTAGGCAAGCGAGTTGTACACATAAAACAATGGTTTTTAGTTTTGCATGGACCAAATCGTTCAGGAGTAGGAGCCAAAAACTTTCAGAGGTTGGAGCCAGAGACAGAAATTTTTATACTCGGATCTGGAGACCAAAATTTGAGCTCTGGTTCCACAGCCCTGCATGCAATGCAACAGTGAAACGAAAATGATAGCAGTATCAAGTTGGCATTACCAATCACAGTAGCCTACAATAATTTGGCTAAAAAAATGGCATATTTGTTCTGAGTGCACTTGCAAATAGCATTCGGAACATATATAAAAGGAGAGCACAACACAACACTGCGAAGTGGTGCATGAAATAACTGCAATCGCATCAATTGTGAAGAAGTCCTGAGCTAAATAGCCTACAGCACATTGTTTTTGCAGAAAAGGCAAGCAAATGCAACAGAAAAAGCAATTTGAAGCAGTGAAACAAAAGGCACAACAGTGGGAGTGGCCGTAAGACCTACCAGTAAAAGTACAAAATTTTGGCAAATTTGTTCTGAGTGAAGTTGCCAGTAGCAATTTAGCGCAATTGAAAAGGGAGCAGGAAAAATTGCACCACAAAATTGTGTGTTGTTGCCATAACTACAAAAGTGCTATGTCCGTTTTGAATCAGCTTGTCGATTTAAACAGTTCTCTGGGTCAAGCTTCACAGAAGAGTTTTTGAAAAGGAATTTGTGCGTCCCTGTAAAGCCAAATCAAATGGGTGTTTAAAATTAGATTCATAGTTTTTTGTAAACCCTGCACAAAAAGTTTTTGCCACCTCCATTTTCCACTTCACAGCATTTAGTGCCATCTAACAATATTATATTATCAGCTTTTTGGCACAACACAATGATGTGCTCCTCAAACATGTTATGCTACCAGTCTGCAGTTCACCAAGTCTCTTTGCAATCTGAACACGTGGATTTTTTCCTGACATAAATAATTTTCAAATGGAACACTGCTAAACTGGTCTAGATAGCCATGCACTTTAGTATCAGATGCTAAATGCAGCAAAGATTGTACATTATACGCGGAAAACGGAGGCCCGTACTACACACGGGCCTGAGCTACAAAATACAGCATAATTTGTCTGCATACTCCCTGTGAATCATTGCAGTTTATGGACAAACAAGCTAGCACAAAGCACGTTTCACAGAAGGCAAAGAACACACATATTCCGCACCAGTGTTGTGCCAGATTCTTCTCTAGCAAATGTCAACCAAATGTGCTTAGATAAAATGAAATATAAATTATAACGAAACCGTGCCAAACCCATCATTAAAAAACAAGTCGAAGTCATCAAAAGTATGTCAGACTACGACAAACTGCTAACACTGCGCAGAACAGAAACATTGGCATTGTTGTCTCATTACAAAATAGGTACTGTTGCTACATAACATACGGCAAAGCAGTGCACACAACAAATGCAATGGCCTCAATCAGTGGCGTGCAGAGGTCTGGTGATGCCCGGGACGACTGCCTGAAAATTTAAATCCATGCAGCATGTGTTAACAGCCTTATAATACGAAAACTCATCTATTTACAGAATTTTAATTCTTGTAATTTCCCTCTTTGGATGCCCGGGGCCGTCGCCACCCCTCTGCGCACCACTGGTCTCAATGGTGAAGTACAGAGGTAAATGGTTTCACAATACACTTTCCTGCTTTAACACTTTCGGTGTGGCTTGAATTCTGTCAGTGCTAGCCAGTTTCATCGCCCGGGTGTTTTGTTTGATAAAAAAAACTTGATCCAAAAATTCCATCAAAAACTTGCTTAAATCTTCTCGTCATTCAGGTAATATACTAATTCACAAAAACCTTCGTTTTAGGTTGCAAAAAACAAGCATGCGGACAAGTTGTGTTCCATTAAACACACTCATCAAAAATTGAACAGGTAAGCGCATTGATACCTACAGTACTCCAATGTGAATCAGAGCTGTGGAGCCGGAACCCAACAAATTTTTGATGGCTAGAGCCAAAAAATTTTGGATTGTGGTACTGGAGCTTGAAATTTGGGTTCCGGTTCAAGCAAGTTATATAAATAATGCCATGCTTTTTCGGAACAAATGGTTCTGGAGAGGGAGACAAAAAAATTAGATGCCCGGAGGTGTGCCTGAAAAATGAGTACCAGCTCAAGAGCCTTGTGAACACAGTTTGCTCAAGACAAAGTATTGAATAGCAGAAGTGGTGATTGTTTGTTACCATATTATTTTTTCATGAGTGGTGCTAACTATAACAGCTTCATTTGGACCTATGCCCAAGCTGCTGTTTTTAGATATAGCATTATTTTTACAGGTGGGTTCGCGTCCTTGCCGTATCAAGGGACAGTAATAACAAATCTTCACTCGTTTGTTAAAACCGCTCTGCTTACTTCTGATACCTCCTTAAATATATGGCTAGCATTAAACACAGTTACCCTTTCCTTGCTAGTTGCTTTATTTGAATTAACACGCAGATATGTTCAGAAAACAGATACTCACAAATAAAATAAATGACTTTATAGAAAACTCTCTCGAATCAAATTCACAGACATAAGTCAATTTCTAGGACCATCCTTACAACCAGCAAGATTCTCTTAAATACTGAAAGTGTAATCTGACTTAAAACCTATTGGTACACTAACTCATTGTCAAATGAATGGCTTACAGTTGGGAATCAAGCTTTTGGACAAGTCTGATCGTGACAGACGTTTCCAGTGTGGGGTGGTTCATTAATCAAAAAGATCTTAGCTAGTTTCCGAAGTAACTGTCACGATCTCAACGTCTTTCATTTGCCAGCGTTACAGAGTTTTAATGTCAACAGGGATAGTTTTATTTGGGCACGTTTGGAAACGATAGTTTTGGGGTTTCTAATTTTATGATTATGAGTGTCATAATTTCACCCGGACAATGCCAATTTATCGTTTTGGGTGTCAGAGATCCCGGCCAATGCCGCCCGTGTTGACTAAAAACAAGTCGTTCTATGTGACTTTGTTTTCAGTCTGAAACTCAGGTTGTGGAGTTGATGATCTCAAGGGGATACTTTCAAATCTTCAACAACACTACCTCACAGCCGTGCCGTCGAGCTAGGTTTGGCCAGAGGCAGGGTTTCACTTTACTTCTGAAGCAAAACCTTAATGGTTTAAACTTCCGAAGGAGGTCAGAACTGTTTGCCGAAGCTAGGTCGTCCAATCTGAATTTTCACTGCGAAAACCAGCTTATTTATACCAAAATTTATGGGGAATCCCCTGAAGGCGTTTGCACCTCCTGTACGTAGAACGTACAGGATACTGCGTCATAATGCTAGGTAACGCCGCCATCTTGCGACGTCATATTGCTTAGCAACGACGCCATTCATTGTCCGGCGTTACGCATGCTTTTCGTAAGTTCGCAACAGAAAGTGAGAGTAAAAGTGTTATCTGAACATGATCACAGTGAAAGCAGAATGAGGTTTTGTTCATGTTCAACATGTAGTTCATGCTTCCTTCTTGATGCTTGGCTGGTTTCCATATTCATCAGCATTTCTTTGTCTTCTTAGTGTTGGTGGTGAATCCAGTCTTCTTTGTTGTTGAATATTGTTTTGTTTTTATTTAGATGTAGTAGGCTATATTCCTGCTACATAACACTGCTGCTACTGAATAATTAGCTCGACACTTCCCACATCTTCATATGCAAGTTTCACCTTAATCACAAACTTGTGAATTAATGCCAGAACTGCAAGTGCTATGTCCTTTTCGAATCATACTAACTTGTCGATTCAAACAGTTTTCCATTATTAGCTTTAGAGTTTTTAACAATGAATTTATGCGTCCCTATTAAACGAATATCACATGGTGATGTAAAAATGGGTTCACGGTTTGTGTAAACACTGCACAGAAAGTATTTGCCACTTCCATTTTCCACTTCACAGCATTTCGTGCCATCGCCCAAAAAGATATTGTCATGTTTTTTGACACAGCACTGTGATGTGCTCCTCACACATGGTATGCTACTAGTTTGCAGTTCACCACGTCTCTTGGCAATCTGAGCAAGTGGATTTCTTCGGACCTAACAAATCTTTTTAGCTGGTAAAATTAATTTTGATCAGGGCTGTGGAGCCGGAACTCAATCAATTTTGAATGGTTGGAACCAGACTCCAAAATAATAGATGATGGAGCCAGAGTCCGAAGTTTGAGTAACCGTTCAATACAAAGTTTGTGGGACAAGCGACTCTTACAATGGTTTTCTTTTGGTAATGAACCAAATCGTTTTGGAGCCGAAGTCAAAAATTTTTGTTCTCTGGAGCTGGAGCTCAAATTTTGAGGTCCGCCTCCCAGCCCTGGTTTCAAATGGAAATGTGTTATACTGGTCTAGACTGCTGTGCACCAGAGGTGGCCGGAGTCACTTTTTCAGACTCCGACGCCGCTCCTGTTCCAAAATTTTTGAATACGGTTCCGGATCCGGGTCCGGCAATTTTTCAAATTTGAGAATCCGACTCCTGTTCAGACTCCAGCTACAATCATCTATCCAACCGTAGTTTACCCATGTTTTTACTTACGTAACGACCACGCAGACTCCTGCTACTGCCGAAATTGATGTGACTCCGGCTCCGGGTCCAGTTTTTCCTAAATTTTTGACTTCGGGTCCTGATCCGGGTCCCAAAGAAAAGCGAAGAACCAGCCGGAGTTGAATCCGATAATCCGGTTCCGGTTCCACCTCTGCTGTGCACTTCAACATTAGATGCTAAATGAAGCAAAAATGGACATTATATACTAAAAAATGAGAACTATACAATTTTTCCTAAAATTTTAAAAGGTTATACAGGTGTGTATGGAGAATATTATTCTACACTATCGTTGCAAGCCAACGAGTACAAAAAACTTACTGTGCTCTAAGAAACACCTGTTGGCAGCAAACTTTTTTTGAAAGCCTTGCAGCTTAGGCCTAGCATAAATGTTTGATGCAAAACTTCATGACTTGTGACTTTGTGCAATACAGGATTACAACGCCAACAGACCTTTCTTAGTCTGCTGTTTTGCAAAGTGGAGACAGTTTTCAGCCCCACTTCACAAAGAAAATGAATTTAAAATATATCATTTGTAATTTCTGCATAACATCCAAGAAAATATGCCACTCCCAGACTTCAAAATTTTTTTAGAGACACACGAAACATTTTACAAATGCATCTGTTAACTGGGATACTACTCTCACATCCTGTGAACCCGCTGTTCTGCGTTCGCTTCGCATGTGGTTTTCACACTAAATCGATCCTTGCATTTGACTTGCATAATAAAAGTTTTTGCAACGTCCCCGCCACATTCCTTGAGATGATCAAAAATAGAAATCAAAATATGTTACAATGACACATTTAGAATTATCACTAAATCCATCAATTGCATCTTTGCTTTGAAATCATTATCCAGTTGAGAATAAACATGTTGTTGCGACGTTCTCATGACCTCGAAACTTGCAACGTGAAAATTAAGAACAAAACTTACATCATCATAATGTTGCAGTATTGTGATTTGCAGTGTCACCACACCATCACTTCTGCAGAACGTCTCCGGAACGTGACTTATTTTTTGGGGTAGTACTGCACATTTGAGCTCATCTCATAACATGCTTTGTAAAAAAAATCTGCAATAATAATATTAATCAATAATAAACAAAGTACCCACTTATCAGAAAATGACTCCGGCTCGACTCCAGCCCTTCCTTGAACAAATCAACTCCGGCTCCACTCCTATTTTCGAAAATCGTTAAGACTCCGTCTGGAGTCTATTCCGACACTCCGGCTCCTGTACACCTCTGCAAAGCATGGATTAGGACCAGTGTTGAACATGATCCGGTTTCCGGATCGAGATCCAACCGGATTCTGCAATTCAAAACCGGAACCCGGATCGAACTGGATTTAGAAAAAACTCCACCGGATATGATATGGATATCCAAAGTGAGTTGAACACTGCAGAAAAATGCTTAATCAGAGTTTTTTTCGGATATAAATCGGATTGAATCAAATATTTGGACAGGTCTACCGGATTAGGATCGGACTGGATTTCTCAACGAAAATCTTGGACTGCATTAGGATGGCAAAAATCTTCGATTTGTTCAACACTAATCAGGACTGGATCGGTCAGGACAGTGGTTCTCAAACATTTTCCGTTGGGCCGCCTTTGGAAAAGTTTGTTGGACTTGTCACGCACCAGCAATAAAAATTTGAAGCTATATATAATAAATGTTTTAGTTAATCACTGAAAGTGAAGTGTGGGCTGCTTATGTTTACAAAGTCCGTCTAACCTTGCAAGAATTTGTGAAACTCCCACCCCCATCATTTCCATCTCAAGCAGTGGCGTAACTAAAGGTTCGAGCCAGGGGGGCAAACTTAGCTGAAGGGGGCCCATTGACAACCGTGTGGATATGCAATATTTAGTTCCCAAAACCTCATATAAGTTATTCCACGAAAACAGTGATGTAATTTGCTTCAATTGGGTAAATGACTTTAAAGTAGAAATCCGCAATTTCATGAAACACATCCTATCCAAAATTGATACCCATCAATGACTTGTGACTGTGTAAGGTAGACTTATGATTTGTTATATAACCCACCACAGACCTGAATCTTGGTAATTAACTCCTAAATGAATTCCACTTTTCTTCTAAACACCAAATGCTTGATTTAATGATGGGCATGGGGTAGAATCTGGGCACTGCCTGAGCAAACAACAAAACAAATGTGGTAAGCCCCAAACCGAATTTTTTGAGCAGTTCATTGATCACTTCGTACCAGTGATAAAACCACATTCATTTAGCAACTACCGAGCAAATAATGCCAAACAATTTTTTCTAAATATGGAGCTGCACACCAAATATTTACAAATAGATGTGAACAATGCCGTAGCAGTCCAACTCTGACCCCCCCAAAAATGCAGGGCTACTTAACTGGCGGACCGTTGTCATACAGCAAAACAAAGGAAATCACTGTATAGTGGCACAATAGCACACATGAAAAATATTACATAAGTATAACCATGAAAATATGATAAACAATGTCACATTATAAAGTAGTATCAAGAAGGCTCGGAGCAAGTCTTTTGGCATGTTGGCATGCAAAAACTTTATCACATCATCCAATTCTAGATAGCGCAAACGTGAAGTTTCGATTGACAACATACAGTAGCTAATAAGGGTAGTCTGCAATTTGTCATATGAGACCAGTTGAAGGTTTTGATCAGCTTCAGTTTGTTGAAACGCCTTTCAGTGCTTGCAACAGTATCGGGGATGTTTAGCATAATCCGAAGCGCAATAAATACGTTAGGATAAACTTCATTACGACGTGTCTTGACAACAGAGCTTAACAAAAGGAATTTGGTTTTAATCATTGTCATTTAATGAAAGACGATTATTTATAGGTGATGCAAATTTTTTACAAAAATTTGAAATAAATCAGAATCAAACCTATCGTTCAGTTATGAAAACATTGTTATCGAAGGAACAAACCTGAGGCCTATCAAAGCAATGCGTCGCGATGAACGTTTGCCCTCATAGCGCTTAAGTGAATTTGCTTACTTGAAAAGCATGCGCATCGTGCTGGCCGAAATACGCATGCGTAAAACTTTCTGATGTCTAGACTTGCTAATCTTCTAATGCATGGCACATGCTTAGATTTATAACATTTTTATCTCAAATAGGCTATAAATGTTGACAAATATAGACCAAGAGGGCCTACGTGGACGCAACATGGTTAACATTCATAATCCACTAACTGCACTACTCGGTTGGGACAAGCTTAGCAGTGATTGCAAAATAAACTCTACACTATTAATCTATGTTGCTGACTGAACAGCAGGCTGTGCAAATGAGTAACTTTAGTCGTAAGCACCAAAGATATCTTGCATTTATGCAATGCAAAATACTAGAAGACTGTCTGAGTTAGCCATAATAATTTTTTTGACAACAATCACTACACAAAATACGTTGGTCAGGTGTAAATCTGACTTCTTGACATATACAACTAGGCATTTGGGCTAGCTTCACGTCAGGCTTGCCAACCTGTCTTCACTAAAAAAATCCAGACCTTGTCCCAACAAACACCAAAAAAGCCAGACAGCAGGCTTAAGACGTACACACATAGAACATGCATAACCAAACACAAAATAGATATTAGAATCGTCAGAAACATCGATATAATACAATTCTAAGAAGCATTTTCTTTCCCCGTAGTTACATCGTCGTACATTTGTTTCTTATTAAATACATCGAACATTTTTAGGGCAACAGTAAAACCTTTGCAATATTCTTTGCACCCTGCATGGTGCTAGACTCCCGTAAGAAAAGATTTGCCATGAATTTGCAGCTCAGACAATGTTTTGCCAGAGTCAAGCTTTTCCTTCGGAAAAAAAAACGGATTTTGGTTGGCAGTTTTTGATTTTCAGAAAAAGCCAAGTACGTTAAAAAAATCCAGAATTTCAAAATCTGGCTTCAAATAAGGCAAATTGGCAACCCTGCTTCACCTTCAACACTCCAAGGAATGAATGGTGACGGTTTACGCTCAAGCCTCATGTACGATTATTACCTCATAAACCACAAAAACCCCCCGTGGCGGCGGAACTGAATTTTGGCCCCCTGTATCGCTATAGGCGGTAAACGTGCGGATATTTGTCTGATACGGATAATCGCATATTCCGGAAATCGCATGTTTAAACACATACAAAAAATCTTGGCAAATTGGTTATGCAATTAACTGGATTCGCTTGTCAAATTTTTGAAAAACACTAAAAACAAATCCTAAAAATCAAATGAACACTAAATGCCGAATCACAGGCTAACATGGGGTCCATTTTTTTATATTTAACCTGCCAGGGGGTGCGGTGCGCACCCCTTCCACCCCGTCAGTTAAGCCACTGATCTCAAGGTTTATCAGTGATTGATATTTGATTTTAATCACGTGCATGGGAGAAAACCCTGCTTCGCAGAAACAGGACGTATGGAAAGGTGGAAAGGGATAAAGACCCGTAAAGTTTTGTTCGCCAAAGATGGGTATTCGTCATTCAATGAAATCCAAATAGTTTGTCGGATTTCCTGAATAAACCTTTCTTTTCAGGGAATTAGCATAGGTAAGGTCAGTGTAGTCTTCTTTTTCTTAAAGGACTATGGGGTAGGTTGGACAAAAGGATGGCGAATAAAAGGATATCTTGTGGAATTCAAATAATTTTTCGGATGTCCTGAATAAACCTTTCTTTTCAGGGTATTATCACAGGTAAGGTCAGTATAGTCTTCTTTTTTTAAAGGGCTATGGGGTAGGTCGGACCAATGACATCATCCTATGATGTCATTGGGCTAACAATGAAACAGCAGCAAATTAAGACATTCCAGACCGCACACCAAAAGTAATAGAGATACATATTACATTGTGCATCGACGTAAACAATGGCTTTAGTCAGTTAATTTGCACAGGATTGTATAAATAAAGTTATAGCATAAAAATTTTGTACATAATTGGCTATATCAATTTCGAAATTTGAGATTCGTGGGCCCCCTAGACTTTCATGGGCCCGGTTCGGCGCACCGGCTGCACCCCCTCCCGTGGGGCCTGTATATGTAACTTAACCTTGGGATGAACACGTAAATGAGCACAAGCAAATTTAGTTTTAAAAAGATTATGTGCCTTTTTATCTTAATACCATTCAAGTTCACAGTCAAGCATGTCAATTTAACCTGACGTGTGTAACTTAACTCTACTTAGGTGAATAGTTTGTCCTTACTAGACTTGAAAAGATATGAATGACTTGGATCCAAAATATTTGCAAGTTTCCAACTCAACTGGAGACCAGATGAACGTGAACTTACTGCTTAATCTCCCTACTCAAATTATCATGCTCCTAAAGCTTTGTTTAATTTTGTCGATATTAAAATATTCAGTTTTTCGCTCGTTCGACAAAAAATGTGAATATGACGAATAATGTTCAAGATTTTAAGTTGCTAACCCGGTGTGAAGCGAAATTTCTGACTTGCGAAATTTCTGACTTCACACCATGTACGCATGCACAGAGTAATATTCTACAAACCAAATACGTTGACAAAACTGATTATTAGGGCTTAGGAATTCGTGTTTAGGTAAGTATGTCGGTTAGGGTATGGGTTATGGTGAGAAATAGAAAAATGATTGAGGTCAAGGACTAAGTCAGAAAATTTTCAATGGTGAAACTTATTCCCGTGCTATATCTTGTTGTGGGCACCTGACATCTAACCAAAATGCTTTAATTTGCACAACACACATCAAAAAATGAATTACCAGACGTTATTTCTTTATTCTGAGAAGCAAAATAACTGAAAAGCAACAACAGGTCAGAAATTTCGCAGAGATCAGAATTTTCGCTTGACCCCGGAACTTGCCCGTACAATATATTTGCGCAAGTGTTGGACCACCTGAAATTGTTTCTTTTTTCTGATTTTGGGGGATTTTGTTTTCTTTATTTGGATTGCGTGTGGGAATTACCCGGGGAGATCACATATCGAAATATTTTCAAGAAATCTCTCTCCAGCAGGGTTGCCAGGTAGGCTGTNGGTTGNTGCCATGTTCCAGAGAATTGGCCTTGTTTAAAGTGGTTTACCATGAATGATGAGAAAATGCTGTTTCGTTTCGTATGTAGGCCTACGTCATAGTATTGCGTGTTTTTGGCCTTTCACAATGTGTTGGCTGGAAAAAATGTTGTTGGGCACTTTTTCAAAACATCAACATGTCCCTGCTTTGATTTGAGCTGTAGCCTCTACTTGACCATCCATGTTCACAGTGGTGTGAACATTTCCAATTCAGTTTTATATCTGGCACAAAAGCCAGATATGGCTTTTTAGTCCTTCAAAACCAAATACAGTCATTTAGAAGCTATGAAAAATGAAGTTCAGCTTGCTTATTTTTAAGTTAGTTGCTAATAGTATCGAGTTTGAACTGTAAAAAATAAGGTAGTGTCTATTTTACCGCCAAGATGCTGGCGGCAACATATCGGCTGGAGCTATTGTGCCGTCAGTCGAACATTTGGTGTCATGGCATGACGCAATACAAAGAAAAAGGTCACTTTGTCAGGAAAACACAGTTCTGCTCTTGGTGTAATGGTTAGGTGTTACGGCTGCTATGCCAATGGTTGGTGGTTCGACTGTTGCCTTGCCAACTTTCGTTTTGTTTTTTTCTTTGCTTTTCCAGGCTCCGCTTAGGTGTTACCTTTAGGGGTTAGTGTTGTTAGGCTAGGATTAGGGTTACGTTAGAATTAGGGTTGGGTTAAGAGCATTAGCTTAGTGTTAGGGTTAGGTTAGTGTTACCTTAGAATTAAGTTAGCTTAGGGATAGGTTAGTTTAGCGTTAGGTTAGGCTTAGAGGGTTCGGTTAAGATTAGGGTTAGCTTTGGGCTACGGTTAGGGTTAAGGTTAGGGTTTGGTTGTAGGTTTTTCTTTTGGTTATATTTACTTCTTTTCTACCAAGCCTTTTGCTTCTGCCATCTTGGCGCAAAATAGACACTGCCAAAAAATAAACCAAATGGAATGAACACAATTTGTCAAATCCCCATAGACAGCAAATACAAGTAAGTAACAAATGCAAATGTGATAGAGCGATCATTTTTGTGCTATTTTTATGTGCTTGCCATGCCTACATACTGCTTTTGATGCCATCTGTAGTATATACAATACTGCTTGTCTCTTTGCTTGCTAACCTACATTGTGACTAATTTTTTTCACAAATGTGCATGACTCATTTTTTCATCTGTGTATTTCTTAATTGCTTGCCCTCATCTTTGTATTTTTTCTGTGTGACTTACATTGTTTTTCCTGTTTTTATAAATGCATTTGACTTTATGTTTTTTGTCTAGTTGTGGTGGGGATGGGGAGTGTTAACAATAACTTTGCATGTGTGATGCTTTTGATGAGTAACAATAATGATATTGTTTTTGAGCTTTTGGTTGATGTTTGTTTTGTTAGCTTGAGCTACTGTGCTATAACAGTTCTCAGTACCAATACAGATATAAACAAAGTTTATAGGCCTTGCTGATAAGAAATACACCTGTAGTTTGCAAGTTGAACCAGGCTAAAATAGATTAGGCACAGTAGGTAGAAACCATTTCTACTTTTCAGTATCTAATTAATATACTGATATACTGTGTACTGTACAGTATGATTACAATTAATAATTACAGTTAGTAAATGATCAGACAAGCCAATTAAAGCAGTTTAATTTTCTACTGTTTTTACATGACTAGTCAAAGCAAAGTCTTTTTAACATCTAGCCCAGAGGTGGGCAAACTACAGCCCGCGGCCTGATGAAAAAATATATAATATGTGGCCCGCAGGGTAGTCACACGTACATCGATTTGTGCGGCCCGCAGGGTAGTCACACGTACATCGATAGTACATATTTCGAGTCTAGGTTAAAATAATTTTATTGATTAGATTACAATTATAAAGTTTTTTTCCACACGTTTCATTCGAAACCGCATGTTTACTCAACCAGAAATGACTATTGTTACCTTCATTTTGTGGTAGCTCATGTAAAACTTTTTTTAAGGTTCCAAAGCAATTATAGATGAAATATATGTAATATGAGCAGGCCTGTAACCAGGGAGGGCGAAAACTATGGCAGTTGTTAACACTTTGAGAATCGGTCGGTCTACAATATATTCGTACTTCGATTTCGGCCTAAAAAACAGCAGTTTTCGGTTGCGTTACCAACGCCTTAGCTCCTCTGCCGATTGCGCTAGAGATCTGTTCAAGGGCTCAAACGGATTGGCCAGTCTAGTAGATTGCACTCGAAATGTTATCAATTTATTGTCAGAGTTTCTGAGTAGTTCATCATAAACAGTTGTAATGGCTAGCTCTGTTGAGTGATTTTCTCTAAAACCATATTGTCTTTTATTAATTAGATTGTGTTCTGTCAAATTAGAGTATACTCTGTAAAAAAGAATTTTTTCAAATAACTTTGACAATACTGGAAGAACAGAGATTGGTCTATATTCAGATGAGGAACTTGGGCTATGAACTTTAGGAATTGGAGT
>JGI24159J19872_10006246_pt1 | contig 15494 bp, 13 predicted proteins | sample Ectturendosymbi4_FD_19872 | JGI IMG/M metagenome (IMG submission 19872) | reverse complement strand
GTTTACTTGTTCCGATCTAAGCAGCACTTGCTGGCGAAGCTGTCGCACATCAGTCACGTGATGGAGTGCACCAACCGTGACCGGTCGATATGCAGGTGATGTGTGCAGAGTGCTAGCGGGGAAAGCTCGAAAAAAACTTGTGGTTTACGCGGAAATGCGAGTTAAGCTGGTTATTTTCTTGTTCAATTTGGCCGCATATTGGTCTTTGCATATTGCCTTCTTGTGATCGAGGTTGCCAAAGCTTCGAAGCTTTATTTAAAGCCGATCAGTAAACATCATCCGCTGATCAGGGGTCTCAAGCAAATTGCTCCGAGAGCCAAACGAGGACTTATAAAGTGACCCGGGGGGCGCATTATGACGATGACGCAACAATGGCGGTGCCTGAACCTTACTAGAAACAGTTTTTTACATCTTATTTCCTGCGAAAGATATCGTGAGTAATAATAAGCAAATCATTTCTAGTCGTCTCTACGTTTGCTTGAAAGGTACTTGTTCACTCGCTAGCCGAACACTTTTAAACACTGGTGAATAAATTAATTAACTTAAATGTTAATATCGAAAACGTTCCAAAAAGCATCGCGGACAGCACAATATTACCCCCGCGGGCCACATGTGGGCCGCGTGTTTGAGACCCCTGCTTTAGACGGCAGTAAATCACAATGCAATCGATACCTCGCCGACATGTAAACGCGATGAGATCGATGCCAACCTTCGCGCGCGCGCAATTCTATTGCACATCCCGCGTGCTCTTGTGCCGCTCTAGCCAGTTCGGTGCGCGTTGCCTGGCAACGGCGGCCAGGACGCGCGCGTTCTGTTCTTCCTGACGATTAAAACCCGAGTTATCGCGAAAGTCACGGCCGTTGTTTTCCAGGAGGTACTTCACGGTCCAGTGCGTGCGCCACTTTCTCAAGCGGAACGAAACCACCATCGCCGAATTTCGGGACAGGATCCTTCGCTCCAGCGCCATGGACGAAAAGGTGTCGCTGGTCGACGCGTACTTGGGCGAGCTCAACGCTAAGCTGGCGGAGGAGCACACATGGGAAGGTGCGCAGTTGCTAGGTTTCCTGAAACGAGTAATCTTATATAAGAGTGTCTCCAAGACTTTGCCGTTAAGTAGATTCATGAAAATTGTCAAGGACAGTCTGGAAACTTGCTGCCGTACCAGCAGTGTTCCCTCTAAGAAAATATAATGAATATTTCACGGCCGAGTTAGCAGAGTTCTGAATGAATAAAAAAACTTAATCCTATCAAAATACGAACAAAGTGCACATTTAATTCAAATGGCTTCTTGCTTTCGTGCTTTTCCAATGTCTTGGATGTTGCAAGTGCGCGATAATGAGATTTGACTGCGCAAATGATTAAGTGATACCGAAGAGGGAGCGCTGCTTACCAGCCTGCTCTCCCCAACACAAACCGCTGATGGCACTTGCCAGCACTTTTTGGCTTTACTAGTAAAAGTAATACTCGAATTTGTGGTTACTAACTAACCCGTAACTAAGTAATTTGTCCTGAAACCACTCCTCCCCATCCGCGCCGGTCATCACAGCGGCGTGTCTTGATGTGTTCAGGCATAGGGTTGGAGGGGCCCTGTGTCAAGGGAGAAACTGCTGTGACGTGCCATGTGGCAATTTCCCGTCGTCCGCCAGGGGCGAAATCAGGTGAGACAAAATCTAGTCACGCCGAGACCATTGTTAGCCCGAAACTGCTTCGAGATAAGGACAGGGCCCAGTGCTTTTATATACGTCGACGTGGAATTTGCACAGATTTGACAAATTCAAGTTTTGCGCTTGTTGCGTCAACAACCGATCGACCCCCGCTGCGTCCGCCGGCTTTAAACCGGTTTATGGCTGTTCGTACCAGCTCCACCCTGAGGCGCGATCTTTGCATTGGCGACGACAGCGCATTGTTGCAGTCGCCTTTCGAACAATGGAAACCCGTTCGACAAAAGTGGCATCATGTCTTTGTTCTCGTTGCCATAGCGACGCTGGCCGAAGCAAGAACCGTTTGACGTCACGGTCAAGCGGTGAGCCTGTTGGTATGCGCTGTTTCTGAGCAGCAGCTTAATATTTTTACCGTTTCCGTGGCAACGTTTGTTTCCCTGGAAACGGCTTCGGCTTTTGCCGTGTGGCCTGTATGGAAGAAAAAACAATTTTTGGTGCAGTTTGCGATTTTTCACATTTTTTCGTGTCGCGAAACTTGTACCGGTGTCTCGCTTGCTCTGGAGACGATGGACAATGCTCAGAAATCCTTTGTGACGTTCCAAGGCATCGAATGCACTCCATGGTTTTGACGTTGAGTTCAAGGCCCAGCTCGAGGATATCAATGCCGTCGCCCCAACAACAGCTCGTGCAGTTGCAGCAGTGGTTTCCAACCGTTACGAACACGCCGAACCCTTATGCAGCTTTCCAAGCTTTTGCCGAACCCCGTTTTTGCCCAATATAACAGAAAGTACAAATGGGTAACTGAAATGAAATCAATCAACAGTTTGTATTTGGTTATACAGCGGTCCCACGGTTTTAGTCATGCTTCAGATGACCTTCGTCGAACCCAGCAAGGGGTTCGATCGAAAGCAGGTTAGAGCCACTGAATTGCAGGAGCTCTTGTAGTGATTGCACGGTAGAAACATAAATGATGAAAAGCGCGCCCCCTGACGAGCTCTCCGCAGAACCGTAGTGACGTTTTTATTGAGTTTGTGCTGTTTCGTCACTGCGAACTAAAAATCTTGATCGAATACGTTGACTCGACTACTGCATTGTGACGTCAACACAACTGCTGCATTGTGACGTTCAGGTGCGAGCGAGGATCATCTGGCGGAGGCGAGCGCGTGCGTGGAGCGAGCAGTGTTTACACTCATCCACAAACACGTCATGTACCCGAACGGAGACGGCGACTTGCTGAGAGACCAGTGAGTCGAAACTCGGATTTTTCGCTNCGATTTTTNAACCTAGTGTTGAAGAAGCGGCGTATTTGTCGCTTTCTGCAGTNCACGATTTGATTGGGTGTCGTTCGTCAAAGAAGTCCTTACTTGAAATTCTTCGCGATTTGAAGATAAACTTGCCGTGTTTCTGGTTTGTTCCAAGCATGGCCGCAACCAGCTGATATTTTCGGGGTAGGCAAAATGATTGTAATTCGTTGTTTTACTATTTTCGGGGGGGTCAAAATGACTGTAACTTCTTGTTCTACTATTTTTGGGGAGGCAAAATAATTTCAACTTGTTGTTTTACCGAATAGCTAAGCATGTTTTTGAAAACTTCAGGGAGGCGCAACTGCTCGGTTGCCCCCTCCCTGGTTGCGCGCCTGCTTCCGAGTGATTGCTGGTGCGCGAAATGACAAACACCAGGAAATGCTGTTTTGAAGTTGTCTCCGAGACGCGTCCCGTTATTCGCGCGCCTCGCACCCAAATAAGGACGTCAGACGCAGCACCCAGTTGACTAACAACAGTGCTTGACTCATTGCACTCGGGTCATCATCACCAACAACAACAACAACACCCGATTTCTCATCGATTTTCAACTCATACAGGCTCTTCCAACAGCACATTTCCCGCCTGTCGGCTGTTATCACACCGCTTCATCCCTCCCTGCTCGTGCGACGCAAGTACCTCTGCGAGAGTCCCTGGCCGTCCGCCCAGCGACACGCNAGCGCCATCGGGGCCCACAAATCGCCCCGCGGCAAGCTGAACAGCGCCCTGCGCTGTTGCCGCGCCATAATGCACCTCCTCAAGCTCGCCGACGAGAGCGAAGCGCCCGGCGCCGACGATTTCACCCCAGTCCTCGTGTTCGTTCTAATCAAGGTAAGCGGCTTGACGCGTAACTTCTGTGCAAGCATGGGCGTCTGGGGGCAGGGGAGACCAAGCCCCCCCTGCATTTTTTTCAGCAAAACAAGGTTGTTTTCTTAGTTTCGAGTGGCAAAAACAAACGTCACCACTTTTGGCCCGCTCCGGAAAAAGGCCTTTCGTCGTCCATGTGTGCAGGTCTTGCCTCCAAGCGTCACGGTCGACGAATTTGCAGGTTTTATCGATGTCGCTTGTTTGTGGCGTGGGGGGGAAAGGTTCCCCTTGCTTTTGATATTTTGCTATAAATGTTTTAGTAAAAGAATGTTTTTCCCTTAGTTTCGGAGCCTGGTAAAATGAAATTTCACCATTATTGCCCCCCCCCCTGGAAAAACTCTTTGCAACACCCGTGTGCGGTGGTGATTCTCGCGAGCAACGCACTTCTGTTAAGATCAGCACCAACTTACGTTTTAGTGTAGCGCCAAAATGTCGACGTTCGCGTATTCGTTTTTTTGGTTAAATCTCAGTAAAGAAACTTTTTAACCGTCTTTGCCGACACAGAACACATTTCCTCCTTTCAGTAGAGCGTCCCCCATCCCCCATCGTATGCTGTTGGTCATTGGTGCATCGGCACTGGGGCGTTTACAGTATTCCATAAAGCAGGGGATTCCAACCAGGGGTACATGTACCCCCTAGGCTGTTTTTTTTCGCTGAGACATTTCCGTCATTTTATGCTGAGACATTTTGGTCATTTGTCTCACAGTTGCATTAAAACTCGCCGTAACAGTGTTCATTAGCCTATATTTTCAGACATTCTGACCGAAATGACTTAATTTTTTCGGTCATTTCAAAAACATTTCGGCCTGTGACCGAAAAAAGCAGCCCCTAGGGGCAAATTTGCCTGACCGAAGGGGTACATTTAAGGTTAGCAATAGAAAGGAAAAATATATTTATATAATATTTGTTTCCAAATGTTTATACATATATCAACCGCAACAAATTAACTTTGAGACATAAAAACGGAGTCTACCTTTAGTTCTAAAAATCCAAAAGTTCCATTGAAATCCGGTGGATTTTTGTTATTTCACTCAAGTCTTTTTGTCATAAAATTTAGGGGCACATGCTGATCTGTCTAAATCAGGGGTGGGGAACCTGCGGCCCTTGGGGTCATTTAATATGGCCCGCATCAAAATTTTCGCCACCCAAGTTAGAACACAATGTCGCGTCAAAACGAAACTCCCTGACAAACAGGCACGTTGACAGTAAGTGAAGAGAAATCACTCGCTCCTGGATATAGTTTTCTGTCCTTAGTTCCCGTCCGAAGGTAAAGAATAGAATTTTAAGATAAAATGAATTAATTTTTGCGCCCCGCCAGCGATAATGCACAATTCATGCGGCCCGTGATAATAAACAGGTTCGACACCCCTGGTCTAAATGCTGATGGGGGGCATGGTCAGAAATATCGTGAACCCCTGCCAATGAAGTATGTACAGTGTTGTACGTTCCGGAAAGTATGTCTGCTGTGGCGTCTGTCATTCCTTTGCACCCCCACCCCCTTACTGCAAGGCTCTTTTTCACGCAGGCGAACCCCCCTCATCTCTTGTCCACCGTCCAGTACGTCGACAGCTTTCTGAGCGACGCGCTGTCCGGGGAGGACGCGTACTGGTGGATGCAGTTTGCCGCCGCCACCGAGTTCATCAAGACAATCGACGAGAGGAAGTGACGTGCACGACAGCTCGAGTCAGCTCGCACAACTGCGTTTCCGCCGATTCGCCGTCTCTGATTGGCTCAGAACATGATGACGCGCGTCGCGAGGCTGTGGGTGTTTGTTTTTGCGAAAAAGCAAACGTGTCACGCATAAGTCGCGTCGTAGTTAAGTAGCTTGCGTTGCAGTTGTGAGCGAGGAATCATTTGTTTCTGAGGTGTTCGTGTTTTGACTGCTCTACGAACCTCGGCGAACTGTGTGCGGACCTCGGCGAACTGTGTGCAAACCTTTGCGTAACTGCATGAACCTAAATATGAGCTCATTGTGCAGCTTGACCTTACAAGACGTCCGTGACTGGTGGTTTCCCTGCACCGAGACAAGCAGGGCATTCTTGCGGCTGCGCTTTCGCAAAAAAATATACCGTTGTTCAACCAAACAGTCCAAACATGCGTCCGCTTAAGGATCGCTGAGAGAGACTTCTCAGCACTTACCAAGGTCTTGGCACGAGGGTGTTTCCGTTTTCGCGTTGCTGCGCAAATGACGCAGGCGATCGCGTGTGCGCATCCGCGCTCTGCAAAGCTTGTCGCCAAGCAACGGGCGTCTCGAGCGCTTTGTTCCGGTTCCGTTCATTTGCTGTTTGTCGCCGACTGGTCTTTTTGCTGTTGTCGTTGTTGCTTTGCCCGTCCTTTGCGTGGCTTCTGACGAAAGGCCACAAAACGGACATGAATCCTGTCCATAGGGAAGTTCTTCTGCGGTTTTCTTGATCGGGCGACAGAAGTTTCTCCCCGACGGACCCCGCTCGCGTTCTCGGTCACATGCCCGTAGCCACGGGGGTGTTCGGGGGCAATGCACCCCCATAGTTTTTTTGTCCCCCCCAGAATTGGATTGTGCCCGGAAAAACTTGTTTTTTAAACATACAATGAAAACAAAAATCTTGCTCCCCTAAATGTGTATTTTGCCCCCCACGAAACCTTAAAACCTGGCTACGACCCTGCTCAGTCACCGACAGACGCCGCCCTCACAAGCGACTGTCGCAAATCCGTACTTGACAGGCTTTTCGTTTTCTGTTTTTTCCAAACTCGCCGAGCAAAACGCATCGGCAGCGCGCTGTTTACTCGCGATGCGCCGATAAAAGTCTCGCAGCGCGACACCTTACTCGCCTAACACGCTCGAGTTGCGCCGAAACAGACTTGCCAGCGAACTCGATTTTTCACGGTCGGTCGTGAAGTGCATTCAAATACGCCGCCGAGTATATCTCGACGCATATATCGATGGTTGTGTTTTTCTTAATGTTGCAAATATTTATTTCGTTGCTTGACGCCCCCCTTTGGCGTCACCCGTACGGTCTTGTCGCATTTGTTTCATACCGAGCCTGCCCCCCCCACCCGATCAAAAGACGATTCGCAATCCGAGCAAATAATGTCCAGTCTGTGCACAGTTCTTCACTGTGTCTTTCTGGAGGCAGCCGATTTTTTTTTCTTTTCTACTCTTCGAAAAGCAATTGCCTGAGCAGAGCACCTGATTGCGGCCGACACCAGATTGCGGATCTCNGATGCGTCGTCACGAGAAGAAGACGTAATTGCATCTTGAAAGAAAGAAAATTGCTTCGTAATTCCGGGCTTTCGTGGGTCTAGTAGCAATTTTGCCTGTTTTTTGGCGACAAAGCATCGAGGAAGCTTCCAATGGTGACTTTCTGAAATTTCAGGAGGATTGTGCGGTTTCAGTTTGAAGTTGAAATCTATGAGCCCGGCGTGAGCAAATGAGGACAGAGACAGCAAGTCATCATAGGTGTTCTACACGCAATGGCGAGCCGCGGCACTTACACTGTTTAAGAGATCCTTCCCGGCTTTGCCATGCGGTGGAAAAAACAACCGACTGACTTTCTGCTCCATCGATTTAATTCACCCCCCCCCAATGACGCCATTTATAGATTGTTTAAAAGCGAAAAACACCAGTTTGATAGTGAAATGTCGAGAGAGTTTATTTTTGTTACAAATGTTGAACAAGCATTTGTGGCTTGTTTTTGCGTCGCAAAAGAAAGATTTAGGAAATTCCGCTGCTTGGCAACAAGTTCGAAGATGTCCCCCGAAGCAGAACGGAGGAACCCGCTCGGCCCGGCACGCATGAAAAAAGAGGTTTACTGTCTGTCACGTGACTAAGGTGTAGAAGTATCGATTGTTTCGCTGAGCGTGAAGTATTTCGGCGACAGTTGGCATTGACGACGTACCCAGGTACTCCCCCCCGCCCAGGGGGTTCGAATTCCGCTTCGCGTCACTCCGCGTGTCGAACGGTGTCAGGTGCATTCGGCTTTAAAGAGTAGTCGCCGTCGTCCATTTATCCTTTTTTTCGTTTACTGAAAACGACGCCGCGCCCCGAAAGCTTTTTTTGTTTGTTTCTTTGTTCAGAAGAAAAGCGTTCTCAGCAACATCCGTCACTTGCGAATCTGAAGCACTTCATCGAAACTCGCCTCAATTGTTTTTGCCCCCCACCCCCAAGTTGCTTTTGGAATTTACTCACTGCGAAATCTCGTGAGCAATTTGCCATTTAAATCGGAACACGTCACATCCTGCGCCTTTGGGAGGAAGATCGCATTGATTTCGCGTTTGACGATTTGAGTTTATCGCAGTCGGGAAGGACAAGCATGGGCGTCGGAAGAAAGAATTCCAGGGGGGGGCACTAGGGGATTTTTCCAAGGTGGTGTCAAAAGTGATGAAATTTGTTTTTTTCCCACTCGAAACTAAGAAAATAACCTCTTTGCTGAAATTTTCAAAATTCCGACGCCCATGCCCACAAGTTAACGTTTTCTTTGGTGGGGGCTCCCCTATCTCAAAACCGCCGCGCGTCAGCCTAATTTGCGTACAATGCTTGCCTTCGCTTTAGCGCAGCACACTTCGGCGACAGCCAAACGTGCGTGTGACGTACTGAGCATCTAATTGTTCTTTCCCGTTGTTGTTCGTTGCTTGCCTGTTCGCTAATTCGCGTTTTTTTGCGCTTTCCTGCGATAAGTCACGCTTGATCGCTTTTTCCCGCATACATTATTTTCCTTCCAGTTCTTTCAAAGCCGATCCCGTGCCGCGGGCTCCGAACTCGATTGTCACGTCACACCAGTCATCGCTAATACAAGAACGACCAGCGCATCTCGCGTCTTCTGTTATCGACGCACGCGACCTTAAACAGCGAAAATAGCGTTCGAGTGTTGCAGGAATTCGCCGCGTTCCCAACTAAACTCCGAATTGCAGCCGCTTTAAGATTAACTCCAGCTGTTTGTTGCCGCAAAACCTGCCTGCCCCTTTCACATGATGTTACTCAGATTTCATCCTTGGTATAAAAAGTTGCCTAGTTATTTGAATAACCTACTCCAGCACCGAGTCACGAAAGGCATGAATAGACCATTCAGGGTCTATTTTTTAAACAATTCCTGAAAATCGCGTCGCTATTCACGTAACAGCGACGTACATTGAGATTGAGCCCAAACCACATGAACCGATGAACGGAAATTGTCAACCACTCGGTGGAAATCACAAACGATTGGCTGTTGCAAAGAAAAGGTGATGTTGCGCAGAATGTGTCTCCGGCATAACGCATAAAACAACCAAAGTGCGTGTTTGTCTGAATCGTAACGTCAGCGACAAAGGGCACGAGACAACGGGCAAAGAACCGACCTGGGCAAGTTTGACCTGTCTAAGGATCGCTACAACAGACTTAAAGCTTAACCTTCAGTTTAAACTAATACCAGTATAACCATGATGATTACTGAAAATTTGCCACGAGTAGCTGCGTGACATGGCTGGACCAGCCCTGGCTAGATCACGACGAAGGTCAGTAAATTTGTGGTTGAATGGGATATCGCGATTCATGACGAGCAGTATCTGCCCCTTAACCCCCATGGTATTTTGAGTGTGTATTTATTTCAGCCGCAAGGCCCACAAGACATGGACTAACACACAAAACAAAATAAAACCATATGCGAAACTTCAGCATCGAGGCAAGCACACACGAGACGACGCTACCGGCGACGTTCATAGGAGCAACTTGCCAGTAAGCAGTTTAAGGAAGAATCACGTGCAATCAGCTGTTTACTCAAACATCGCATTTGCCTTCAATGTTTCGTTTGTAAAATAGGTTAAAAATTATTTTGGGAAAATTTTGTCATATGATAGAAGCTAGTCAAAAGTGTCTGTGTTGGCTACCGACATAAATACGACAAGAATTAAACGCAGCAGTAAAACGACGTCTATACAGTGCGTTCACATTTTGGTTACCGAAACTTCATTCAGTGAGTATCCCTAACGTATGGGCCGAAAACAGGTGCGTTGTTTGCCCACCAACCCATTAACCTGACCTTGACCTTTGTTTTGCAACCACTAGAAGTACTGCTCAATAACATACTACGACTGTTACATATAACAATTTTAGTGGTGCGACAACCTCTCGGTAGGCGTTGCGTCGAATGTGCGATTCATCAGGAACGGAATGTGCGCGAAGAATAACACCCATATACACGTGGCGCGAACGAGCAATAATAAAGTGAGCACGGCATGTGATCTCTGTTTTTGCTTGCTGCCACAGTGTGAAGTTTTGCGCAATTGCCGCTCGGGCTTTCCGATCGCAACAGTAATCATGTTACACCTCTGTAAAAATCTCTCAGTCTTAAAAACTTCACGATATTTATATATTTGAATTAGCTAAACTGATGCATAAATTTCACCATGAAACGTTGCCAACATCATTTAAAGACTGTTTCAGAAAACGGCTGAAGTTCATTGTCATAATACAAGGTATGCAACCAACCAAAACTATTTTATACAATAAATTTCAACAAACGCTGGTAAAAAAAAAATTTCTCATCGAGGAGCTAATTTTTGGGCAAATGTAGAACAACACTTCAAAGATAAATCCCATAAATGTCTATAACAACCTATATCAAAAATTTTTGTTATTGAAAATATGAATGAATGACCGAAAAATGTACTACTGGATACATCCTCTTCAATTTTTCAGTAAAATATATTAACTTCATCTGTGCTATCGTTTATGAATGCGTTTCTGATTGCTTGTGTGGTTTGCAGCGTGGCGCTTGGCATATAACTGTTTAAAGGCAACTGAACTATTTCTGTAGTCCCTATCTCCTGCAGGTCTGCCATGGTTCATTGTGATATGTGTCTGTTTTTACTTCCATATTACGTAACTATTACGGTGATGCTTAATTGTGCTGGGGCACTTCGACTCGATAACCCCAGAGTTTTTCCGTTCCCTGGCCAGTAGCGCAGCAAAGACTTTTGTTCGGGAGGGGCCAGTCAATGACGTCGTGTGTCACTGACTTTGTCTTGAGTCTGACTGTTCCTTCTGTTCATTTTCTAACAGTTGTAAATTGGTATAAAGCACCAGCAAAATCTTAGGCAATTTGTTTCGGGGGTGGTGATGTGGGCGGCATAGCCTCATTCTGGCTGCGCCACTGGCCGTGGCCTTGGCTGCAAGGTTTCACTTTGCTTTTCCGAAGTAAGACTCTAGTTCATTTAAGTTAAAATCGAGACCTTACGTTCAACCCAGCATAGTTGAGACCTCGGAACCGATAATTGGTTTTAAATTTTTAAAGGCCGAGACTTGTCAAAAAACCCGAAACGGGGCCAAGACCCGAATCTCTGGATCGTCTTGACCGAGTCTCAACAGCCCACAATTTGTCGGCTGGTAATCGAAACCGATACGTACTTACAGTTTTAATACTTCAAACACAAACTGGTGTGATTTTTGCGAACAGGGCTCAGGTAAAAACTCTATCTTTGTGCAACCAGGCACCAGGTTTCACTTGATTTCTTTGAAAATTCCGCACCTGACTTTGAGGTGATCAACACCACTGATCTCCACATTGATTGAATCGTCTAATTTTGCTAAACGTTTTACATTTTTCCTTCTCCGGAGATCAACTTGTCGAGTTGACTAATTCGCGCTATATTTGACGTTTACATCTAAGTCAGTGGTTCTCAACCTGGAGTTCGCGAGCCCCCTGGGGTTCATGGGAAGATTTCCATGGGTACTTGGATGGCAGTTGAGTATTCAGGTATTGCTATTTTTTAATATCCTATAGAGCAGCGTTCCCCAAAGTCCGGCCTGCGGGCCAGATCCGGCCCGCGAAGGGTTCCAATCCGGCCCGCGAACTTTCTTAGAAATATTTAGTATTTTAACAATTTCGTGTAAATGAAGTAATATAAGATGTACTTACTAAAAACGGCTAAAAAGCATTTGCTGTAATTGAGAATTTTATCCCGGTAAGCGTTAGGCTACAAAAATCAAGCTTATCCCTTGGATCAAAAGATCAACTGCAAACGTTTTGGAGTTCACTTGCATTTTTGTGTAACAGAAATTATTTACTTCGGACCTAGGCCATGCTTTTTAATGTTGTGCATTGCGTGCAATTCAGACAAGCAAACACAAACATAGAAAATTGTTACATGTTAGTTGCTTTTTCGTTGGACGTTACTGCGCACCAGCCCCCTAATATTGTACTTGAGCTTGGCGCCTAGACTGCTGTAGAATCTACATTAACGTGCATAAAAAATTGTAAATTGTAGCAGGCATTTGGCGTTTGAAGTATAAGCGTTATTTGGCGGTTTTTGGATTTTTAACAGGAGTACTGCATGCTAATTTTGAGCGAGTTTGTTGGGTACCGGTATTTAACACCATGAATAGCAGTGGTGGAGTCTCGATACTTGATCTCGAGGCCAGTTTCAACAGTGGTGTAGGAGGCGGCGATGCAGGAGGATACAAGCGCACCCCCAAAAGTTTTGATTTGTCAAAAATCCGGGAAATTTGTCTGAAAATACGGAAAAAAATCCCGCAAAATTTGGGCAGAGATGTTTCGACACCTTTGTTCTCATTGCGTGATGAATAAGACTGACTGTCGAAATACGTCTGAATTTTACTTTTTTCTTCTCCATAATACACATGAAGGCCTTTATGTGTGACTTCCAAAAAAAGTCTTAATCATTTTTGAGACAAAATTTTCGGGTAATTTCGGACAAAAACCCTTCGCACCCCCAAAAATTTGCCTGCCTCTGCACCTAGTAGTCTCGAGACTTATTTTTGCGAGTCTCAGTCTAGAAAGTTTCAGGTCTCGTCTCAGTCTCGAAAGATACGTGCCGGCCTATGGTTAAGACCGGGCGCAAAATATTATGTCTCAAACTATGTTAAATTTTACACAATTTTGTGACAGTTTTGCCGTTTTTGAGTATGTCAATATAATCGATCGTTACCCCAACACTTGTGATTTTTGTTGTTTTTAAATCAAATTTAAGCGTTGTCCACCTTTAAATTGCCACGATTGTAAAATTTTGCAACAAAAGGTCAAAATTCTGAAATGTCGCACTTTTGGACCGGCCTCAAATCGATTGTCTTGAGACTTTGAATACTGCAACAATATGGCTTAGTGAAACTTCTTTAATTTAACGTACTTTTGTCTGTTATATCTGCATGTAAGAAATAACATGAGCAAGTATGAAAAGTGCCGAAAATTCGCAAAGCTTCATCTTCGAAGTGGTGATAACACTTTTTTGAATATTTGTAGAAACATTTCGGAATAATCTGCAAACTTTCGAGTCTTGGACTTTTTGAAGAAGTCTCGGTCTCGAAGTTTAGGTCTGGACTACTTCTCGGCTGTCTAGTCAGTGATTGGTGAGGTACACTGGGTTCTTGAAAATCGTAGAAGCAATTAACGTACAGGAGCATCAAGCGTGAAACCAAATATTACGACTATCATTCAACAGAAGAAGCTGTTGCAGAAGTCACATTGCAAACATGATATGAAAAACAGAAAAAATTTGCAATGTACAAACGTTTCTAATGTTATGCGTGTATGTTTTTTGTTTTTCTTTTTCAATGCACAAAACAGTCCGACCCGCGGACACTGATAAGGTCGCAAATTTGGCCCAGGATCCAAAAAGTTTGGGGATCGCTGCTATAGAGGAAAATGCGTGGCTTCACATTAATGTTCAGTATAAAGTGTTTGACATAAATACTTTTGTTAATATCCTTTGTGATACCATTTAAAATGGTTAGTTACTAACTTTTGTTACGGCGCGCAGCGACCACTCTTCCCTCACCTTGTTTAACCGCTCCGCTGTTCATCCGGTGACCACTATTGTAGAGCAGCCAACGCTATGACGAACTCCCATGCGAAGGTCACGACCGGGTCATCACCCGCCTTTTTGGCGACTTGCTTAATCTCACGCTGCGCTGAGTAACAATTTAATTTCCATATAGCCGTCTTGTGTCTGCTTAACAGGATGTAACAACAACTTGTGCCTGTTTCGTAGTCTTGAACAGTTGTGATAACAGAAGTTGTTTTTCTGTTTCGCCGCGCATGGTACGATAAAAGCACAGCTCGGGTTAACTAGAAATTTAGTGACGTTTCGGTTCTCGTGCAACTAAATTCTGCTAAACGAGTCAGAGTGCTTCTGTTGACCGAAAAGAGCAGAGATCTGAGCTGTAGAACGCACACCATTTTTGGTATGTAAGCTTTGTTATATGTCTCCTTTGGAGAATTTATCGAGCAGTTGCAGCTCGCAATCAGGCGTTTGAGATGCATGTTTGAATTCACTGTAAATAGCCGCGTTGTGCGCTTGTCTAATCGTTAATTGTCTGTAGCGCGCTCAACTATCGGCGTGAAGATTGCTTGCTCAGTTAGCTGCGCTGGCAGAATGCTTTTAGTTTGTTTCTGCTGTGTTTCAGGAACCGTGTTAACGATCAATCGCCGCTGGAATTTGTTGTGTGTTGGATTTGATAACAAGGAATTGGCCTGAGTACTTTCGATTCCGTTTGCCATTGCTGTAGGGAACAAGCGGGACTACAGTTCAGTTGATGTGTGGATTTGTAAGGGTCAGGTTCTAGGCGAAAGATTGTCAAGTCAAGTCGCGTTTCTCAACGCTTAGCGGACTAGCTCCCCCACGGCTCGCGATTAAAAGGCTACCTGCCGCAACAACTGTCAGTCAATATATTACCACTTAATTTAGTGTCAGCTTACTGGGGGTTCAGGTTGATTGTTTTATGACTTGGGGGTACTAAACGGGAAAAAGGTTGAGAACCCTGTAAGCAATCGCTTCCCCAAGCTGAGTTTAAAATGGCGTGTTCCAGCAGGATGTACAGCCTAATTAAGCATTGCAGGTCTTGATGCAAGCGTTCTATAGGCGAAAATATATGTGATACGGAGACTGAGACTCAACGAACGACCACTGCCATGAGTTTTGTGGCTTGGTCACTGATTTGATCTGTGATGAAATATTTGCTGTGCTTTAGGAATACACCTTGAAAAGACACTTTCAAACCAAACACGCCAAGTTTGGGTGCTTTCACCAAAGTAAAAACTGCACTGAGCAAAGCAGTGCGGTGATGAACAATACGTGGCCCGCAAAAGCGGTGGAATGTTGGCTAAAAATGGCCCACGAAGCCAAAATCATTGACTCTCCTGCGCCGAAAAACGCCTCATGTGACAAAAAAGCAATGAGGATGATAGCATTAAATCTTAACTTAGAAACTATCTTACGCCTGGGAAAGAACATGGGAAGGCGAGTAAATCCGTTGTATAATTGGTTGGTTTGGTTTGCTCTCAGTAATAAAAAGGTGGCATAAAAGCGGGAGATGAATCGTTCTCTCTTTACCGGGTCCGATAAGAGTAACAATGAACCAGAACCACCGAAATGCATGCGGGTTTTTAAATGGTTTGTAATCGCTGCAACCTGGCCCATCACTGGGTGAAGCATTTGAAGCAACAGCAAATTGGTTTGAAAAATTTTGTTTTTCGCAAAGGCAGTCGACCAAGGAACGCGACGATGCAGTCTCTCCTTTTAGTTTGTTTAGATTTAATCAGATGACAAATACATTCAGAGACAACTGCGATATCAGTATCGTGCAGCAAACAAGCTGTGAGCCTCTTTTTCCCGTTGTTCAAATGCAGTTAAAAACGTACTTTTTCGTTCCTTTTCTACGCCCATGTATGCATCTCAATTATGGTGTAATTTCAGGAAG
>JGI24159J19872_10006245_pt1 | contig 15494 bp, 16 predicted proteins | sample Ectturendosymbi4_FD_19872 | JGI IMG/M metagenome (IMG submission 19872) | reverse complement strand
TACAATGTTGGTGAAAAACTAAGAAATAAACATCAATATTCTGATCGCTAAGGGGGGTGCTTGAGCCCCTTCAGCACCCCCCCTGGCTGCGCCTTTGGGTAAGGCGTCGTTGATGGCGGGGTCAATAAAGCGGGTATGAGCACTGCAACACCAGACAGGAGTGAAGCACTCTGCGGTTGAATGGACCAGGGCTAAGGTGTTTATTCACAACATTGTTGCCCCAGCACCCCAGCCAGAGTCAGCAAGCCGACTCATGAGATCGACGCGTGATGTCTGTTTCTTGCGAAGCGACTCAAAGTGTCGGCCATATATGAGCGACCTGTCCAGCGTTGCTCCGAGATATTTCACCTCGGGAGAGAAGGGCAGGACCTCGTTGATGTAGTTGACTTTAAGCTCAGGTTAGCTTCCTTGTTGTTAAGATGGAAGACTTCCGACACCGTTTTTGAATCGCTGAGTTTTAGCTTCCAGGTCTGGTAGATGTTCACCTACGGTTGCCATGTCCTTGCTCAGCACCCCTTCCACTGCCTGCCAGTCTCCATCAGCATGCATGATTGCTAGATCGTCAGCATATCCATACTTTCTGGAGACGTTGGTTGGCAGGTCAGAGATGTAGATGTTGAACAGTAGGGGTGCCAGGACAGACAACCGTTTGTTCCTGTGGGAGCAATGGGTCAATGATTGGTTCGACACGAACGTAGATGAGTCTCTCGAGAATCTTGAAGGGGACACACAGCAGAGATATGGGCGGTAGTTCGTTGGGTCTCCCAATGGCTTTTCCCGGCTTTGGGAACACAACTATCAGTGCTCTTCTCCAGATCTTTGGAATTTTCAGTTGGAACATGCAGGAAGTGAGAAATCACAAAACCAAGATTTGAGAGCCAGCCCGGCGTTGAGTATAAACTCCGGGAAGATGGAATCCAGGCCCGGAGACTTTCCTGGCCTCAGGAGCCTGAGGGCGGCAGCAAGCCCCTCTGGCCTGAAAGGGTCAGAGATATTGCATCACTTAGGAGTTGGGACCTTCCATTTGTCGAACAGCTGCTTGTTGACAAGCCTGGTGAATTCGCGGCTCCCAGTTTATGTTCCCGTTCTTCACGAGTTGCGAGGCGATGGAGTTTGCCGAGACGGGGCACAGGCACGAGGAGTGTCCAGACCTGCCAGTTAATTTGTTGACGGGTTTCCACGCCTTGCGGTTTGAGCGCGACAAGTCGATGGAATTGACAGTCTTCTCCCATTGCTCCAATTTCTTCTGTTCTAGCCGAAAAAGCAGGGACGAAGCGGCTCTATCAGAATCGGTCCCCACTGGGGCTCGGACGAAGGAGCTGTAGAGAGTCTCGCACTCTTTGTCTCAACATGGCCGATAGTGTCTTGCGACAGCCACGTAGGATGCATTGGCCGCAGATAGCAGGCTCTCGCAGCATTCTTGGTATGCTTGTGTGATGAAGTCAGAAAACGAAGCGATATGCTGAAAAACGTAAGCGGACAAGGCAGAGCACAACATAGAATTGCTTAGGCCCAGGAAACGTAAAATCGATCGTCGATGCATACGCACGTTCCACTTATCAACGCCAAAGATTCCACCGAAAAAACATACGTTACTTAGTTCGTAACACTTTACAGTATATCATCTAAACACTTACAAGCCCGATTGAGTTCTCACATTTGCTGTGCCTGAGAATGGGCAGAATTTTTTATTCACCTACATGAGGTATGCATAACACATTTGCGTAACAGTTTAAAAAACACTGAATGAAATACGCATTGACTTGTTATTCGAAAAGAAATTAACCTTAAAAATACAGTTTAAACGTTTGAGCAATTTATTGCACAAATGGATACAGTGGTTTATAAGGGTTAAAGCAGAATATTTGCATGTTACGACACCGTATATTTGCATGGTACAAGTCTAAATCATTTGTTCGATGCAGGGCCGCAACCAGTGCTGTTGTACTATTTTCTGAAGGGAAAAGCAAAATTAATGTAACTTGTTGTACCTAACAACTAAACATGTTTTTGAAAATTTCTGGACGGGAGCAATTGCCCGGTTGCCCACCCAACCCTTGGTTGCGAGCCTGGTTGGATGTCAAATGTGCTCAAAACTGTGCCATAGTCCGTGAACCTTGGATACCGTAAGCAAACCAAATTCGAAAAGAAACATCGCCTGGAGTTACTTCCGCCCAGGTACGCCGGGGAGCAGGCCAGCAACCAGTAGGTGGGCAATTACCCCCTCGAAATTTTCAAAACCAGGCTCATTTGTTAGGTACAACAACAGCTACAACCAGTTTGACCTCCCGAAAATAGTGCAACAACAAGTTACAATCGTCTGGACCCCCACCGAAAATATCAGCTAAAGTTGCAACCCTGGCGTAGAGCTTGCACATGATGGGACATTTAGCTCCTTGACCTTTCAAAAGAGGTGAAGAGTACTTCCTTCACAAACACTATCTCAGGTATACTTGTGGCTTATCAAGATCGACTTCAAACCAGTGTACTGCAGCTTTTCGCGCATCCAGAAATTTCAAAATCTTTCCTATAACTTCTGGTGTTATTTTTGAGGTCAAAATTGTTGATTTTGTTTATTTTTGAGGTCTCGAGTTTTGTTAAAAGAATAATATTTTGTAAAGAAATATTGATCTTGGTTATGATTTCTTTGTTTTTCATATATTTCCATTTCCTTAGCTGTTTTACCGTCCCCCCTGCCCAACCACTGCTCCGGCGTTCCTGCTTGTACCTTCGGTTTCGTTAAGGCACCGATACTTTGTTGACATTGTTTATTTTTTTAGTCATTACGTCCAATTTCTTTCCTGCAGAAACACAAAGGACTGTTCATGAATTTATTGAAATCTGTAAAGATGCCTGCTGATGACGTATGACCAATTATAAAGATTGGACCAACCCTGGTTCGCTAGAGTTTTAACTATTTGTCTCCAAACGTGCAGGAGTGCAATTGCTCTGGCCTTTTCCATGGTTTTAAGGCTATATAACTTCTTTCGAGTAAAAAAATGGAAGTGCTGCTTAGTGGTAGCAGTAATCACGTTCACGGTATTATGCAGCTATGCAAGACATCGGATGGTTTTCACAACACGACTGTATGGCTCTTCTTACAAATATTTCCATTCTGCCCGAGGAGTGGACAGCATCGACAAGAGTTACTACAGTCAGCAACCAAGAGCTTTTGTTAATTGCCACAATACTCTCAGTAACCTGACTAACGGCAGCTGGGTTTTGGCGTCACTTACCGAGGAGAAACATCAAGACGACAACCTCAAAAGCTTTTGGAACAGAAATAGACTTTTAGAAAAGCTTTGGAGAAACGACGGAAAGTGCGGAAATAAAAAGTAAGTGCTTACTGCTATGACAAAATGGTTCTACACATAAAGTAGGAATTATCATGCGCATCAGTCGTGGCTCCCGACATGGGTGGCGGAACCTTTTTCAAAGTTTGGGGGGCACAATTGAACGTCAAAAAAACTATAGAAAATTTTTGCGGTTTGAATTGGCAACTGTGACGTCACATGCATTGAAATATGACGTCATTACGTATACACCGCACCAGGGACCGAGTTTGCTAAAAAACTTTGGGGGGGACAAATCTAACTGTGTGCGTGTCGATGACGTCACCATGTTCACACAACCGTAGTACGACCTTTTTGTAAAATTGGCAAAATGGGGGCACATTATAGAATTGATATAATTTGGTGACCATGCCCCCCTGGCTACGCCCATGGTGGTGGTATAGCAAGCAGTAATATATGCAAGGGTGATATATCTGGATATCTAGCACTTATAGCCAACTCTTAGCACTCTAAGAGCTGGCTGAAATAGACGCAATTATACTCAGCAATTGTGGAAAGTTGTTCAAACTTGGTCAGTTCCGATGAATAAAATGTACTGCTACTAACAATCACCACATAGATCAAATCACAAACAAACCGCAAGATCTTTTGATTATACAAACAGTGCAACCAGGCGCGTAGCCTGGTTATTCCAATAGAATCCATATATAGAATGGATCTCGTTGTCATCTAATTTTTAAGCGATTAATTCACCTATGTAGTTGATAACCGTAAACGCTAAAGTCTTTCAACGCTTTTGAAAAATGTGTAAGTTTCTGATAATCCGTAAGATCTTTTGGTTATGTTCAACCTATTCTGTAAAACCTTTGCAGTTACTTTAAACTTACTTCGTTTATATTGTTTGAGACTTTGCTAAATGACCTCATTTGAAATATAAGATGGAATTAAACTGTAAACACAATCGTAACCCAGGTATTACAAAACTTATTTATTGCGCTTAGCTGCATGTAAAGATAGCTTAGTACTGCACGTTATTAAACTTGTGCAAATCACGGGCTTCTTGAAAATACAATAACTTATCTGCAGAATTTGAAGCCCTAATGGGAAATAATTCAAATTTAGTTTCATTTTAGTCACATGCACTTTGCCAACAAGAGAGATTGCAAGCTCAGGGATGAATATTAGGGAAGGATAACGAGGCAGTCGCCTCGGGTCCCATTTTTCAGAGATACCGTGCCCCCCTTGAGAGCTTTGCACCACTGTTTGGTTGAAAAGGTTATGTACCACTCTAGAGCCACATTTAAAGAAGCTCTTAAGCAAGTCACATTTTTCAAAATAAAGCAAAAATTATGGGAAAATGTGCCATAGGAGGCAGCTTTCAATGGTGTAGCTGCAAAACTGTACAAATTTTTCTTCCTTTCGTATATGCCGTATGCTCTTGAATTTAGTTCATAAATTGAAATGTGAAATAACTTAACTCTGTTATCCAGCACGTAATCCCACATTTACCTTTCGCAATGGCGATGTTTCGGGGCCGCTTTCTGTAAGCTTGCCCCTAAATTTTCATATCCACTTCTGTGCAAGATATCTCAGTATCTGTAAGTAATGGCAGTGTCAATTCCCTCAGCACTCGCAAAATAAAAGGCGTCTTGCTACTTACGTTAGATGTTGATGCTGACGCTTCTCGTTGCAGTTAAATTATTTCAAATAATTTACTGTAGGTAGGGTGGCAATTAACATCAGATGAACTTTGAAACACTGAGTTTATGAACAGCACGTCGAAATCTAATATCTTGAAAAGACTGATTTTTTACTTGCCGGCAAGGAAAAGGGAAACCATTGATGAAAACGTTAAGGCTCCACATCATTGTGATTGAACCGTCGCAAGACATGTCATCACAAATAAAGATCTAGGAGGAATGCTACTGTTGCTAAACAGTGACTATGGCGCAATGAAGAAGTCTTTGAAACTGAATCGCTTCTTAGCCAAAGTTTGAGCTTCAAGACATAAAATTTATCTCAACGCCATATTCACGCTTGTAGTTTTAAAACTGTGCAAAGACAAATATCTACGATATTGATTTAAGGCTACGCTGGCACGGGAAACAAGGATAGGTTGCGTTTGTAACACACACGGTTATCAGAGAGGAATTTCCGATGGTCTTGAAATGAAGCTTACATAACCATTAGTTGGGATACAGCAAGCTGCGGTGAGCCAAAAACAGCTGCAAAAAGCGTTACTCCGATTGTTTTTACTTGCGGTCATTAATGATTATAAAAGGTCAGATACAAGTTTGTATTCGACTAAAAGCTGAAGCAGGATGGGTTCCTTGAGGCAGTTTTGTTGATATGCACTGAAGTATTTATTTGGCTTATGCTTGAACAATTTTATTAACCTGCAAACTTTGGAATTGGGGTGGCCTTGCCCCGTTGCCCTCCCTGGCTATGCGCCTTGTGGCAACTGTATTCTGATTGCGGGCTAGGGACCGGCGCAGGAATTCATGATTGAGCGAAGTTCATGTGCACATCAATTCGCTCGTTCAAATTAACCAACACAATTTTCAACAATCATGACAATTCAGTTTACATAGGAAATCTGTAATGTTAATTTTTCTCATTTAATCCCTGATTTTATGCTGGGGAAACGTTTCCAACAGCAAAGTAACATGAAATTTGCACAACTACATTACTTTTTATCACAAAATGTTGGGGGGTAAAAAAATATTATGTCCCCCCCTGTCCAAAAGTTGGTGTTAAAACGCTCGAAATTACACTAATTTTTAATGGTGTGGCACGAATTTTTTCCTACACATAATCATGGGTGTCGGAAGGGGCGCAGGAATTTGAAAATGTCAGCAAAAAAGGCTGTTTTCTTTGTTTCGAGTGGTAAAAAACAAATTTCATCACTTTTGACCCCCGTCTAGAAAAACGTTTGGAAAAAAACACTTGTGCCCCCTGGAAAAAATCCTTTCGACGCCCATGCACACAAGCATGTAAAATTTTGTAAAAAATTGTGTTGTATTTCACCATTTGGCAACACTGTTCAACAACACCAATGCGGTAATCAAGCCATAGTAGGATGACAGACTGTGCACGATGTATTCTGCCAAAAAAATACGAAATTCTGTCAAATTACAAATGTATATTTCAAATGATACTGTCAAAATACTGCCAAATTCTGAAGCATTATTTTTATTTTAACGTTTACTTTAATAGACCCAAAACTAATTGTGTTTCCTAAAAAACTTATTTAGGCAAACTTCGACATTTGAAAGTGGGGAGGCCAGGCCCCCCAGAAATAAAAGTGTGGGGCCTAGGTCCATGTGCCCCGGCCCCGGTTCCGGCTCCACCTATGGCTCCCAACATAGCAACCTTTATGTTCTCTAACGATTGAAATTAATGTTTTTTTGTCAAAGAAACGGTTTTGCTACATTAAAAATCGTATGCTCTATCTGCTCTTATGTGGCAATACGGCTTGCAAATCGAGACGTTTATTTGTGTAACCTAGCATTTCAACAACTTTTGTGTAATCTAGTTCACCATTCTCATCAACGATATCTGAACCCAGTTGTACACGTCCTGTAAGAGGTAGGCGTAAGATTGAAGAGGCACTTTACGCTCCTGATCCAATGCTGAAGAGAAGCATGAAATTACGTTTAAACAAAATCGTTTTAATACCAATTAAACGTCACGTTTTTCCAGTACAAAAATTCAAATCATTTGGATTGACAAACATTTTAAAGCAGTTTTGAGATTAACCCAGATATTTTCTGATGTGTGAATACAAGAATAGTTGAAAATATAGAAAGACTATTCTTCTCTCAACACTAACAATTAAACGTACCGGTTTTGCGCGAGCACGCACTCATCACACACGAGAAATTGGCCAGTTCAGGAAAAACTTAAGTTGTCTTTTGTGCTTGTCATTTTGGAAGCAGAGAGGCGAAACTCACGGAAATAACAAAACCTTGCATTTGCAGTTTGTGTTCGTGCATAAATTGCAGTCTAAATAGATGTTACTCATCAAATAAATGTTGAAACCATATGTCGCATTAAAAATGTTTTTTAGAAACCGATGCCTTGAAGTATATTTATTTAAAACTTTTTTATCTGTCATGAAACATTCTAGAGGGAACATGGGAGTGAAAACAAGTAATTGTGATATTCATGGCTCCCTTGACTTGTTTTTAGTTACAAACAAAGATTTGGCAAATGGGTTTCATTTTCAAGTTTTGCATGAAATATATTTATGAATAGTAGTATTGTTTTTTCGCAGTTACCTTCCTAAAATGAATGGCAGCGACTGGCCGAACATCCCAGCCCTTTGCGATGCACACGGAACAACGCCTTGCTGTGATAACCTGAAAGATGGAACTTGCAGGTCACCGGGTCCAAGTAACTGCCAGTGCAAGGAGTAAGTTTTATTTCAATAACAGGATTTCGCCTTAAATGCTTTATTTCAGGTTTACGTCTTAAATGATTTGCTTCAATGAAATCTTGTTGCCAATGACAGAGCACCTGTCCAACCACTGACCTTTTTTCTTATCAGTTCGGATTTAAGCGTGCTGACTGGAACTGCCTTAGACTTGCAATATGAATCTGTTTCACAAAAGGCAAAATCTTGGCATTGATTTGGATGTAAGTTTAATTTCCTTTTTTATTTACTTTTTTTGTATTAGGCACAAGGTCCATACAACACACATTAGTTGATAGAACACAAAGGTACAGAAATGCTTCTACAGAACGCTTCACAGGGTAGGAGTCAGTTGGGACATGTAGTCCATACTGAAAAGGAACAAACACTGAAACAAAGTACCAGTAAGCAGTGGCGTAGCAAGGGGGGGTCTGGGGGCCGCGGGACCAGGGGCGGCACTTTTAAGGGGGCGGCACTTTTAGGGGGGCGGCACTTTGCTGATCAAAAATAAATTTTTGAAAGGGTTTAAAAGTTCTAGCTTTTCGTTATTATTTTTAATAATTTTTTAAAGATTTAAACATTCCAAGTCTTTTCAATTTTTGTGTTTAGAAGCCATAGACTGATAAGTTAGCCTATAAAAACACGACCATGTGGCTGTGGAGTGAGAAAATTGATGAAATGTTCATTCAAAGCCCGGGTCAAAAACCCAATGTGCGAAAGTTCTCCAGTGTTTTTCATGAATTTAGTTTTTTTTTAAACACACTTATTTGTTTGGCAATTGTGCCCCAGCAGTCCCTACAACTTCCTCGCCAGACAAAGCCATTTCCACCATCTCGTTGAAAAGTCCTTTGAACAAAGGAAAGCGATGACACTCGACTGCGCACTAGCAAACATTAAGGCTGCGGTTTTTATTGACCATCCTCTCAAAATCTGATAAAAAAAGTTTTGCATGAAATCACGGCAAATAGCCAAGGCTAGCTTAATCCTTTTTCTCGTATCGTTGGTTTCTCAGTAACGCCCCACTGTCGCATCATAACATCATCTGACACCCATAGGCATTGACGAAGAAGATTGCGCTGGGACGGCGATAGCTCAGTGGGACAGTGTCCGCCTCACAATTGGAAGGTTGTGTGTCCATTTCACCGACGCTGAGTGAAACTTTGGGCAAGATCGCTCGCTTCAACTGCCCCGGCAAGAAACATATTTCAGGCGTTGGCATGCCGTTATCGCTGTCGCCAAAATGATAAAAAAACATTTCTTGACACATTTCATGCTATTTTTTAATGTTCAATGGGGATGTTTTCAATAAGTGCCATAAGCTGTAGCCTGGTGATTAGGTGACCTTACCAACATTACATGATGGCGATTGAAGTAAAGAACTCCGCAAAGATAACTTTGCTCATTTGCTCAGTTTCAATACAATGGCTGTTTTTCTGCATGGTACGTAATGGTGTCGAAAAATGACGTTTTTGAAGCGGTGTGGTGCATTTGGTGTGTTTTCGTGGTTAATTGAGCTCAGATTGTCGCTTTGAACTGCAATAGAGTGAATCAGAGCCAGGCGATAGACAACGTGAGTTTCGCAAAAGTCTCCTTTGTTCAATGGTTTACTTAACATTTGCAGTCATAAAAAAATTCATTTCAACACGTAAAGCTTAAAAAAGGGGTTGTTCCATTTTGGTGAATTTGAGGCAAGAACCTTAGTCTCAAAACTTAACGCAAGGGCAAACGATATGTTTGGATATGATTGTGGTGAAGGCTTTTATTAAAAGTGGGCGTTAATCAAAACAGTTGTGCAACTTGTCAGTGACTGTACTGAATAAAGTTGTTCAACTCACTCACCGTCGAACGTAAGAAGTTGTAATCACCGCTCAGCATTAAAAAAAGCCACCTGGCATGGTTTGGTAATACAGGTTTTGAAATAGACGTCTGTTGCTAGCCAGTCCTGTTGCCACGGGAGTTTAACCCCCCAAACAAACCTCCAATTCTTGAAATATGAAGCACTATAAATCAGAAATATGAAGTACTATANATCAGTAGATTTTTTCTCAAATTTCAGAATGTCAATCCCCCTGCACAAACGTAAAGTCCCCAATTGAAGACCTTCTGGCGACGGTTCTGTTGGTAACGAACAAGATTAACACTATACACATGTTTTGGAAGAGGTCCAACACGACAGCGAGACCAAGTGCGCAGGTCACGATGAAGACTGCAAGCCAGGGCTTCTCAACCATAATTTTAAGCCTGTTTATGATATTTTTTCAAAATGGATCCCCACACTTACAGAGGGATCCACGCAAGTGCCGACAGAGTTAACGTTTGAAGTCTTTTATGCATACCAAGAGGATTAAACCACTACTGAAACATGAAGTGAACAACGAAAGGTGCTTTTCATCGCTGAGATCATATTATCAGATTGATTAGCCTGGTACATGTAGTATATACTATTTTTAGATGGGGATAATCTATGAAGTTTTAACATACATAAATGTTTACACCTGCAAAGTAGGCGTGCCGCCATCACATCCCTTAATTTTTTTTTTCGTTTGATTCCCTGGAATGAGTGAACTATTAAAGAGTCATGCGGTGAGCTTACCGGATATTGAAAACCAAGAGGGAGGAACATTTGACGAAACATGTCGGGTTCGCATATCCTTAGGTATCGAAAGCAAAAAATGGAAAAATTAATAATAAGAAAGGTGGTGGCAAGCAGAAAAAGCAAGACTAATAATCGACTATGAAAAACAAGAAGCATTTCAGTTTGTGAATGTTTGATTGTGATTTTCAAGACGTTTTGTTAATACTTATATCTTTAAATATGCACGAAACATGACCTTCTTTCATTATTTTTGAAAGCAAATTTGAGAGGTGGAATGAGCGGCACTTTTATGGTCGGCCCCGGGCGGCACTTAGCCTCGTTACCCCACTACCCAGTAAGTACTGCTTTGGGTCATTCTCATACAGCAGCGTACATGATGGGAAAAAAGATTTATAAAAAGTATCACACAATCGAAGTGAGGGATAAACAATTTGGATGAAGATCCACATCGTTGAAAAAAAGCATACAATTCATGGGTGTAGTCAGGGTCAATTTTTTACCGAGGCGAATATGGTAATTATGTTCTCTGTTGGGTATGTTGTTAAATTTCGTTTATGGAGACCTAACATCCTGACCTTATTTAATCTAGGCTGGCTGTTGCAACACAGTGCAGCTGCTGTGCTGTTCTTTTAAAAAAACAGTCACGCAATGAAATATGATTTGATTTAGGATTACAAATGTGTTTTGTGGCAGCATTACAGAACGTTTACCGAGGCAAGTGCCTCGTTTGCCTCAATGTAGCTACAGCCTAGCAATTTGTTTTCAATTGAGCCATCACCTGTCCTGACGAAATCATCATTCAGTGAGGCATGAAGTAATGCACCAACTGACTTCGTCGGCAAACTTAACAACTACGAGGAAAGAACTGATTTGCAGGCTCGTCGTCAGAAAATGTTTGTGGTTTACGAGAATTGTCTGAGCGCCGCTAAAGAAGTGATTTGAGGTACTTGGTGCGAACCTGTGACACCAACCTTGCGGCCTTTTAGTTGGAGGTTATTGGTTGCACGCACTGCTTTTGTTACTTCGCAAAAACGTCCTGATTTTCGTTCGCTAGCATTGCGCTACATCGGGACGTTCTGTCTTGTGCAGCTTCACCACACTCGAAACTTTGGTTACAATTGGCAGCTTCAACTGCTGCTTCGTTAATGGTGTATTGAACTGCAAGGAAAGACAAGTTCGCCAATAACCTTCCTGAAGTTTGTGCTTGTCCTGTATAATCAACAAATGCGTCACTTTGAAACACTCCCTGTCTCAACGTGGCGCCCATCAGTAAATACGCTTTGCGCAGTTCACCACCTCTATCTTTCTGGATGTACACAATCCAGTCGTAAAGTGATGGTCCGACAGTCATTGCGATAATCGCCCATCATGCAGTGTTGGTAGAAAGGGAATGTTTGTTATCCGTTTTCCAAACAACAAACCGTAAATTTATTTTTGGATGTACTTCCACGTGGCACGAAGACCATAACGTCAACACCCATGATGCATATGTTGACATCCAGCGGTGGGCAGAGGTCTTGTGATGCCCGGGGCAGCTGATTGAATGTATGAGCCTCTACCAAATTGTAGTATTGAGGAGAGTAACAAATACAGGCATGAGAAATGCGTAAAATCTTGTGATGACGAAAAACAAATTTGGAAAAACTAAAAGTATTTCAAAGAGTTTTTTGTTTTTAATGTGTTAGTCTTCAATAATTCGTTTTATTGTGTGGGCCAGGGGCATATGTTTATAAGCAAAATTATTCTAGTAATGGGTATGCATTGAGGATCTAGATATTGCATTTGTGCATGAAAACAAGTATCAGACAAGCCCACCAGAAAAGAGCGCACTTATGAGGCACGGTAGGAGGTAGAGTGTCTATTTTTCTATTATAAACAGTACCCGAAATTGTACAAACATGCCGTTTGATGCACTGTTTGCTGCCCTCAGTGCTTGCAAGGCAACGCTTCATCTCTTTCCCGGGCCACTTAACATACACTGGGATGAACTTCCAAGCAAGTTCACATCAGGTCCATGCAGCATGTGTCAGTAGCATTACAATGCGAAGACGCATTTAGTTGCAGCATTTTTGTAAAATGTAATATTTGTAGTTTCACTTTCTGAATGCCCCTTACCTTGGATGCTTGGAGTCCTCAGCTCCATCTCTACACGCCTTTTTTGACATCGAGCAGTTTGTCTGACTAAACTCTGTAACATTTCCTTCATTCCTGACTAACCGTTCATCACAAATGTCTCTATTAATATATTTTCCTTCAGTATCGCTAAAACGGCCCCGACTGGTAAATGCTATTTCACATTTCTCGCTGCTTGGTCATCCTAATGTTCTGNTTTTGGAATGTTGGCAGACGTCTCATATACATTGCCGCCAGTGATGCCAGGTTGTTTTGCAAAAACAAGNAAATAAATCTGAAAAAGCAAGCCCGAATTAAGCAATATGTGAAAAAACAAGGCCCAAAACACNGGAGTGCTTTTGTCTACAAAACATGACACAATCCGTTCGACTAAAAACGCGCAAATGCACACATGCCATTGCCGTGTTGTTGCTTAAAGCCAATCCTGTCCATTCAGTGGCAGCAACAAATGGCGAAATACAGGTTAAACGTATAATGCTCAAATAGTTTGGAAATAGTTGTTCCGAGATGATCAGGTCTGTAATTAACAGCATTGCTTATATAACCATTCTCATTTTTGCAAATAAGCGCAATAACACTTTTCATGCATTGTAATGGAACCCTTTCGTGCACTAAACACACGTGGAACAGATTGCTGGGATTTAAAAGCACACACTGGGAGTGAGCATAGAATGTGGGCTGTGCCCAGCAGAGATTGCATCGTTAAACACGGCACGGTTTAGGGTAAGCCAGTGAATTAAATATTCAAGCTCATCACCGCTGCACGTAAGATTTTAAGCTTTTGAAAATTTTCATAGTCGTTTATATTTTGGTTTAGAACGGTGCCAATGTCGCCGTTTTTCCATACCAAATTCAGCGATGCTTCAAACCGTTTTTATTCCACGTAGCTGCAGCAACGTTTTTATTGTTGCCTCCCACCGCGGAAGGATGGCTTTCTCGTTTTCTTTTCTTATATTTGTCCAGAGATTTCTGGGAAAGCGTTCCAGAAAGACACTAGAAAGGGCGTCTGTTTGTGCTTTTCGTTTACGTCACGACAGGCTCTCAGTGCTTAATTTGCGCCTTTCTTTCATGTTGTCGAAAAAAGATCCGTTTTGGGGCTTATTTTCGTCTTTCCAACAACAGCAAGCATTCCTGGCAGCACAACGTTTCTCACTCACAAACACATTTCACCAAGGGATGTTATCACTGGATGGTGTACCATTAGATAAAGCTTTGCTTGAGTCATTTTTAGCGCCATCACAAACGGCGGTATATTTGGTATAACATGTCGATATGTTTGTGGTTATTGCACACATGGTTTACACATTGGAAAAGCTCATCAGACAGAGGTATTTGTGAGATGCTTGCCCATAGGTAGTCCAGCTTCTGTTGCTGTGCGGCTTTGGGCTTTCTTCCAATTCCCCCTTTTCTCATGATTTGGCTCGTCATTATATGGGAAGATTGAGGGGGAAGGGCATTTTCGGTGCTTTGATGCTTCCAGCTGGCAAGCTTCTCTCCCAGATAATCTACAGTATCAGAGAAAAAGAATTTGTGCACTACTTCAACTTTCTGCATGCAGTCATGTGTAGAAAAGTGTGGGAGACATAATGATCCAACCAGCTGCATGATCCATGTTCGTAACCTCATAAGTAAAAGAATCACCTGGAAACATGATCTCATCCGATCGACTCAAGCCATGTTCTCAGCAGAAACGATACAGCAAGGACTCCAACATGCTGTTTGGGAAGGCACTGAACTGAATTCACCAACTATGAAGACATTTAAGCCAGACATGGGTAATCGTAATCATCAATCGTAATCGATTACAGTTTTTTGAGTAATCGTAATCGATTGAACTGACAAAAAATGAAATGTCATCGTAATCGATTACATTGCCAATTGAATCGTAATCGACGATTACTTTTGCGATTAAACTTGGAAATCTTCACCCTACATCACTGTACGATGAACAGCGGTTGTGGTGGCTGGGTTTCATATGGTTATGTTTCAGGAGAGGCTATTTGCCCGTCTGTGTGGGTTAAATCCAGATAGTCCCATGGCAAGCACAGCGTTTGTAGCACAGCAATTCTCGCTTTGTTCCATCTAACCTTTCTTTTGACCGCCAGATGTAACGTAGTGAGTCTAGTGTAGTGAGTCGTAGCAAGAAAAAGGAAGAGCTTTACTTAAAAACGGGTTGACACTTCGGCAACAGAATAGCTGGACATTACGAGGAGAGGTGTTGGTTTTATTTATATATGTTCAGAGTAAATTTATGAAGCCATTTCATCAGGACTGCGGAGACATTTTGTTGCTGTAATAATGAAAAGAAAACATAATTGCGAAAAAATTGTTGACTTGGTAGAATGTAACATATCCCGAAACAATCACATTATGTACGATGTCCGGCCCTCGGACTGCTGAGTAACAGCATATATGACCCTCGGACAAAAATGTTTGGAGACCCTGCTGTATAACAACCAGGCNGTTTTTAGGGCTGATGTATGCTTACATTTACATTAATGAACTGCGAAAACGCATGCATANATTAACCAGTCTCATGTAGTATCCTAAAGAACAATGATCTAGCACGTATCCAAACTTTTTAATTGTTATTAAGTAAGGCAAAAAAAGCAATTTCCACATTCGTGCGTCCTGGCCTAATGAAGTGCAACAAATCACGAAACCATCGACGACTGCACGGACCTGAAGCCTGCAGACAGGCATACATAAATTTTTAAAAGGGATAATTCGACCAAAATTATTCTCTACTGGAACCGGACATGCAGCCCACTAAAAACCACCAGTGGCGTACGCAGAAAACTTTCATGGGGGGGTTTCATTCAGTGGCACATGGTGGTCATTTGTATATGGTGTGGGCTGTTTGTGACGTCACAGTTTCTCGTCACATTCATGTTTCCAAACCAACGTTTTGACCAAGTTTGTTGACATAATATGCATATTCGTCTACACGCATTCCAGGGTCGTCGCCAGCGGGGGGGTAGCGGTGCCCGGCCCCCCTGATTTGAAATCTGTGCCCCCCCCAATTTCTTGTTTGGCCCCCCGGTTGCTGCATGCATCC